>ERZ1673737.4058-NODE-4058-length-10582-cov-4.875273_pt1 | contig 10582 bp, 7 predicted proteins | sample MGYA00580211_ERZ1673737 | MGnify/ENA primary metagenome ERZ1673737 (study PRJEB41218, sample SAMN15661789) | gut metagenome | host: Homo sapiens | place: Canada: London | collected 2015-08-20/2019-03-30 | study: EMG produced TPA metagenomics assembly of... | reverse complement strand
AAGAGGGAGGAAAGGACGGGGTGGATATTGAAGTATCCTGCCGTGAAGAGCCAGCGGGCACCTGCAAACGCGGACGAGCTAGATAACATACGCAGAATCGTAGTCACGGCAGGGTATTCGGTAGAGGTGTCTTCGGGTTTCAAGAGTGGAGTGAACTGTGAAACGGGGTATACAAAAGTTTGGCTGGATTCGGATGGATCAGCAGGTTTATTGTCAGATGCCTGAATGAGCGGGTTCAGGAAAATCGACGAATAAGCGACGAAATCCTCGGGACTGTCCAGAGGCGATGGTGCCCCGTTTGAGCTAGGCCAATCCAAAAGGTAGGACTCATTCTCAGGGTCTGGCAGAACTTGGAAACTCAAACTGCAGATTGCATGGTGGATTTGAGCGTAGTATTCAGTCAGCGCCTTGGAGGCAAAGACATGGTACCGATCCAAGCGACTAGTGAAGTATTCCTCAGACAGGTTCGCGCTGAGATATGTCAGTATCATATACTGGTACAACGGTCATAGGTGGCATACCCTGAGAGAATAATCTCGTCGTCGATTCCATATAGCTTCATGTGCTGTAAGCCCCAGCCCTCGTTGATTCGACGAGGAATCCATTGCTTTCTCAGGCCAGTCAAATTGGGAGTATGGAACATCCGAACCTCGACCCGTTCCGGTCCATACTTCTCAACTAATGAACAGAGGAGTGATGCGCATGAAGGATTGGGGGTCTCTCGTGTGCCGCGCAGAGCATCCGTAAGGACCGAAACTTTCAGATCCGGGTTATCGCGAAGAGCCTGGCTCAATGTATCGATCAGGTCGAATTCCGTTTTGCCGATGTATAAGGTAGAGAGGTAAACACGCCGCCGGGCTTTGAGGATTTTATCCTGTGCAGTCGCGAGTCAGTTTAAATGCACTTCGACAGCAGAGTACCGCAAACACACCTTCAATGTGGAGTAGAAGCTTGCTGGAGATTCAATAATAGTGATCTGCGACGCAGGCACTTCAAATCGAGGAGCAATGCGGTCTAGCTCGGAGGTGATTCCTGCTAGTGGTGAAAGAGTGGACGCAGCAGTGGTAGCACTGGTACCAGACTGCGCAGAAAAGTTGCGAGCATATATTCTGGGGCGTGCGACTGGGCGACGCCCAGCGCGACGAAGCGTCTGTCCTCCAATTCGGCCAAACATGTCTAAGAGACGAAAATCGAGGGTTCTTCTGAATAGGGAAATCCGCGAAAGGGGTGCAAACGGTGCAAACATCCGCCCTCTGCAACCTCAAATCACCAATCTCTCGCATCCCATTCGCTCCACATTGAACGAGCAAAGATGTCGACTATTCTGAGGACTCTGCGCAACCTTCGCCGGGTTGGCATCAAGGTTTGTATCTGTCTGGTCTGTTCGCTAAGGAAATTTGGTAGCTAACTTTGCTACTTAGGATGCTGGCCACCAGATGCAGGTATGATCGCGGATGCCTCTCCCAGAAAGGTGGGACAGTTGCATGAGATGGAGACTAACTTAGGTGCCTTTTCTCTGTGATTTAGTACATCGGTACGTTACTCTTCAATTGGTACTCGCGCTGCAGTTGACTGACAATTCATGCTATTCCAGGTGATACCAAGGCCGGAACTCTGATCGGAACCGATCGCTTCGGAAACAAGTACTTCGAGAACATGGAGGAGGAATTGCCTCGTAAGACGACTCTTTGACCCAAGCAATTGTGAAGGAGCACCCGGAGGGCTAATTGTCTCCCATTTAGTCCGTACACGATGGGTCGACTACAAGGAGGCCGAATACGACGCATCCCACATTGAGCCCGGCTGGTAAGCTCTTCTCTCAAGACACAGGGGCAACAATCGCCCGTCAATGTATGAGACTAATGCAAATTCAGGCACGCCTGGATCTCCTACCTTGTTGACGCGCCCCCACACGCCGACAAGATCTTGCAGACCGGTATCCGCCCTTGGGAGCTGCCCGAGCACTTCGCCAACCCGACTCTGAGCCGTGCTGCCTTCAAGACTTACTCTACGTACGTGTGGCCCTATATTCCACCCTTGGATTTTGCCCGTGCATCGACTAACTTCGCCTCAAGTACCAAGCCCAAGATCGCTGCCTGGATTCCCACTGCTGCTCCGCGGTAGATCAATTTGCAGTAGCAGAATCAATCCAACTTCCGTGCTGTTCACCTGATCCCGTTTCCTTTTGGACCCGCTGGCAACTTATTTGTCTACGTGGGGAATGTATATAAGACGTCTTACCAGTAGTGTTTGTTCTTTACAAAGAGATTCCATTTTCAAAAATCCGCTTCAATTGAAAAATGATCTTCGCAACCATGTGGTCCACATGCCAATATCAACAAGGTATCTCAGTTGTTGGAAATTCAAAAAAAAGAAGAAAGAAAGCGTTGCCAAGGGAAAAATGGATTAGATACAAGAATATATTACCACCCAAGCTTTTGCTTCTTTAGAGAACATATAGACCAGAGCCGATGTTGGACCAGTGACGAATTGGCCGTCTGTCCTCTAGTTCAATGCACCACCACAGAACTTCCTTCAATTTCTCGACTTGCTCGCCGGCCTCGTATGCCCTGGACAAGGCATACCATGCCTCAGAGCTGTCCCAGGAGCTACCGAGCTTTGTCAATGCCGAAAGGAGCCCGTAGGCGCGATCCCGGGCTGCAAGACGGTGAAGCTGCTGGGGCTCGACATCGTGTGCGGAAGAAGGCGCCTCATCAGGTCCTGCATTCTCGGTCTCCCGAGATACCTTCAAATCATCAGTTGAGATAGCCTTGGCGGACTTAGGCTTGGGAGTCTCCGATAGCAATGACAAGCGCGAAACGTTGAGATCCACATCTGCATTCAGTGGCTCTGGGGAGAGGGTCTGATCCCAGATGTCTAATAGCAGATTAGCAAGTCCAATAGTCGCCGTCGGATGGTCCTGGTGGCGCAAGAGGGCATTCTCATAGTGCCTGATAGCTTGATGAGGGTTCGAGGCAGCCTGTGCCAGGAGCCCCTGTTCGGCGTAGACATCGGCCCAGAGCTCCTCCGAGCTCTTTGAAGAGCCCCAGCCACGCTTGCTGAATGAGCGAGCTGACGACTCATGGGATGCGACAAGTGTTTCGACTCGTGTAGCTTGTTTCAAAGCTTCTTCACAAGCTTCACGAGCATCATCTAACAGAGACGCGCGACGATAGAGTCCGGCGATGACCAGCCAGATTCTGACAAGGAGACCCAGAGCATGCTTCTGGGATTGAACAAGGGAGAACTTTGTAACGGCACCTGCGGGAGAATCAAAGCGATGAGTAACTGGGAGCCGGATATCCTGCTCCGGTGGCTGGTCCACGTGCCCAGCAGGAGGAGGTTCTTTTTTGTAGTTGATGTTGTGTGCCATTGGCGGCAATGCTTGCTTGCCCTTGGAAGGATGGATTGCCGACTCTGGTGGTGCGTTGCCAGACATCGCAATCCCAATCATATCTGGTGATGCTTCACTCCTAGGAAGCGGAGGTTCTTCAACGCGTGGCCTCTCGTTCCGATGGAAGCTTGAACTTCGCTTTTTAAGTCTCTTTGAATCTGTCCGCCCAATTGTGGGGGCTTTTTCCTTGTAGCTGTGAGCATCACCGTCCGTGATGTGGATCGAGGGAGCATCCGTTGTATGACCATTGGGAATAGCCGGTGTGGGTGGGATAACGTCAGAACCATTTGAATGATCAACACGTCGGTCTGGTAGCTGAGACGCTCTGTTTCGGCTGAAAATACTACCACGGAAGCTCTTGGTAGTGCCGGCAGAGCTTTTTGGTGGCACCAAATGCTCTGACTTGCACTTGGACTCTCCGGTTTCGAGGTTCAGATCATGGAAAAGGGTACCAAACAGACTCAGTAGTTGCTCGCTGTGGTTGACCGCGGCCTCCGGGCCGTCCAGGAGTTCAACGAACGCAAGCTGTGTGATGCGAGTTTGGATGATACGTTCCTTTTCTCTGCCTGATAGACGAGTGAGAAGGGGACGCTGTGTTCCAGAATTGTGTGAATGTCTTGATGATCGCCTTTCACGGTGGCCTTTCGAGAATATTTCCTTGGGAAATTGTTCAAATGCTGCTTCGCACGAACGCCCAGCAATCTCAAATTCTTGCTTTGCACTAAGCAACAGCGCGAGTAAATGCCACAGAGACACCAAGTCCCGTTCCTTGGAGAGATCTTCGGCAACTGCAACGGATGGACCACTTGGTGTCAAAGCTGACTTGATGTAGTCAATTGCAGTGTCTAGATCTCTGTTCTCAGCCAACACCAGACCCAGGGTGTAGAGAGATGAATAGCTCGAGCTGTTACCCAGTTCTGGCTCAAGACTCTTCTCTAGGTAGTCGATCGCGTCTGCTCGAATTTCATCTCGCGATTCATTCACAGGCGTCCAGCTGGCCCAGCTGGCAAGTCCCACTCCCACGGCTCGGTAGGACAAGGCCAACACGGACAGAGGAATGTCGGGCGACTTCGACGAGTTGCCGTTGACTTCGCCGTTAACAACGGGAACAGTATGTTTGTCAACATACTCCCGTATCACATCAGTCAGGTCGCGGGCTTTCTCTGCCTCCTCGAAGGAGCCGTGGCAGGCCAACAATGTCACTCCTTCAGCCAGGGTCTGCAATAAGATTTCATCCTTCTCCAATTCACCTGACTCGGCGGACTTTTCCGCTCTTTCTTTAGCTGCAGTGACAATCTCAATATAAGAATCAAGTGCCTTCACGGCGAGGTCAAAGTCTGCCAAGGAGGCATGGACATGGAAGAGACGACGGAGTACCAGATGAGAATGATAAGACTTTGTCGCCGCACGATACAGTATCTGAGATGAGAAATGTTAGTAAGTTTGATGGATCATGGTTGTGGTCGAACTTACATCTAAGACGTTGCGGCTAACAGCATTCTGGCCACCTTCACCGAGATCTGAGTCTTGCCACTCAGGGCCACATAGGACTTCCCAGTTGCTGATCACTTGCTCTACCCATTCTTCGACTTGATTATTCTGGGAGCTGGCAGTAGGAAACTTGACTTCACGGAGAAGGTTGGCCTCACAGATGGATTCTACACGGCGCAATTCGCTGGCAAGTTGCGGGCGCTCAGGTCCATCGTTGGGGCCAGTGTATATGAGCCCGTCCTGTAAGACAATTGTGAGAAATCCGTAGTAGGCAGTCCAGACTGAGGACCGAGAAACCTGCCCGGATCCATCCGCGTTTGACGATTTTGTGGGGTTTCCTTGCTTGACGGAAGGATGAGCAGCCCACAATCGCAGCAATCGCAGTGCGATATCAACATGTTCAGGATCCGAGTATGGTGTGTTCTTGCTCGCCTCTTCACTAGCCAAAAGAGCACCCTTGCCCAGAAGGGACTCGGACCATTCCAGGAATTGAGGGGTGGTGATCGACGTCAGCTTGCCGCTGTTAAGCCACGGAATCAAAGATGCAAAGGTCTCCAGTGTCTCATTGATGCTGGAGACACTAGATTGCGCAATTGCTTCTTGATGTTAGCCCTGTAACATGTTACGTCATGGGGTAAACAAACATACCCTTGATGTGGCATCCCTTCACAAGACAGACCTCGGTCCACGCAGTCGGGACTCCCCCTCCCCCAGCCAAGCTATCGACAGTCTCCACAAAGCTCGCGGGAAGACGAGCGGCTGCAAGTGCGGGCTCATTCAGGACCCAATGAATCCATCCCAAACAGACCTGGGCCTGTAGTAGCTCTTGTGGTGACCCATCGCTGTTCTCAATGGTCATTAACAGGGCGGGGATCAGCTCGACAAGGTTGGACGAAGAGGATGAGTCCTCCGCGGAAGACTTTTGTTGGAGATACGATATCACGCGCGATTCGGCTGTTGCGGTCTGTATTACACCTTTATTGGCATCTCCGTCAGTTCAAGATCAACAAAGGCAGGGTTCGGCGTACAAGTCTTTTGCGGTGCATGTTTTGTGACTTTCCGAATCAATTCGGGGACTTCATCCCATTTCCCTTGACTCCGCGCCTGATCTAAGGCCGCAGTGTAGCGCTGCCCTTTCTCGGCATTGCCTCCCTGGCACATGTTAGCGTAAATACTGGCTTGTATTGGTGATATTTGAAGCGGTATAACAGAGTAACTGCTCGGCAGAAATCAAGACAAGCACTTACAGCCATGATTCAAAAGGATAGTGAGTGGTGCGAGAAGAAAGAGGAGCATTCCTGGCCCAACACTGTCAAGTTCCACGCCGGTGATCCTCCAGGGGTGGAGAGCGATTACGTACGTGACGGTAATTTACCACCGAGGCTACATGTGGTCCAAGCGTTGGCAGAAAAAAAGATTGGAGATCTTCACTTGCACTTCCTCGCTCACGCTTTTTTGGCCTTTTCTTTTTTAGGGCAATCATGACCTCCACTACGTTGCGCGCCGTGACGCATCGTCTCACTACCACCCCGGTCGATCAATTGCCCTCCATAGCTTCATTCCTTGCGACTTCGTTGAGTGATTGCGCCGCATTGCTCTCTGCTCCGCAAGCCCAGAAAGGCAAATCCGAGTCCGACAATGCTGTTCAGATCCATAAATTGAAGACTCGGCTGGCAAGTCTGCTGCAGGACCGCACTATTGAAGGAAGATGGACAGCTGTTGTGTTGGTGAAAGCTACCGTTGAAGCTGGTCAATGGGAGATTTTGCGCGGATATGAGCCGATTGTTCGCGGTTTGATCAGCATCCTGGCAAAGCCTGATCCGATCTCAACAAGGAAGATGTGTATCATCACACTCACTCGGATTTTCCACCTCACGTACCAGTACCCAACGCTCGTCCGAGAAATCACCACTCCGCAATTGCCAGGATTCATCACCGCCGCCTTGAACTTGGTCTCTGTGAATACGAAGACCTCTTCAGGCTCGACACGCAAGCCGAAGCCAAACACCGCGTTTATGGAAATTGTGCTATGCGCCTTGCTGGAGCTGATCCCCAGACACCCCACCATCTTCCGTCCATTCGGCTCCCAGCTTCGAACCCTGCTCGCTGAGGTTGTCGGTTCCTCCTCGCCCGCCTATTTCCCGGAGCATGTCGTCGATGTGGCAGAGCAGCTACTTGTTTCTCTCCACAAGTGCGCACCAAAAGACAAGGCTGGCTCTGGATGGAACGATGATTGCCGGTCAACAATTCTGTCTATTCATCGGACAACAGACCAAATTTATCGAGCAGTGGTGGAACAATGGGAATCGGTCGATACGACACTGGTGCCAACACGGCCGAACTATAGCCAAGAAATGAGCGATAAGGGTCCAGATGGTCTGGGGCTTCCAGGCTGGACGGGATTGCACTCTGGTGTGGATCGATTGGTTGTACTTCTGAAGATTCTTTCGGGCTTCGTTTCATCTCCATCCGCGGCTGCTGTTGCTATTCCTTTGGGTTCTATTCTGGATTTGACATCCCGACTCACTTCCGTGACCGTCCCGCTGAACGGCGAGTCTCAAGCCGGCATCCAATTCAACCAGGAGATTGGCCGTGAGGAGCGAGAGGGCCTTTGGATGGAGCTTCCCCGCATTCACATTGCCTGCATGGATTTACTCTCCGACATTGTTAGTGTGTTGGAGACCAGCGCAACCTCGGTAGCCCAGACCATTTTGGAGCAGGCTGTCTGGACTTTCCGAGGCGAGACTTTCAGCAAGGATGTGCGCTCTGCAGTCTACGCTTTGCTCCGTTCCTTGGTGCCATTGAACGGACCCGCAATGTCTAAGCAAAGTGTGGCATCTCTGGCAAGTGTGGTTCGCTCTTGCTGTCATGATCTTCTGCCACCGACTGGGGATTCCTCAGCTAATTCGGGCTTGGACTCCAAAACCAAGCCAAAGGGTGGTCAAGGTACTACAGCTAACGCCGACGCTTTCTTGAACCCTGAGCTGCAGAAGTCTCGTCAGGCGCAATCGGCTACTCCATTTTTGGACCTCCAGCAGAATGCCTCGGGTCTTTTGCAGGCCGTGCTTGTTTCTATTCCCGCTGAACTTGTTCCGCCTTCCACTCGGGCTGAAATTGACCGTACCATCATCTTGACATCGGACAAGGATGCGATGCTTGCTAGCGTCCTCAACCCGGTGCCCGCAATCAAGGGCCGCGGAGCAGGCTCGAGCATCATTCCATTCTTGGTTCGCACTTACGGCGAACAGATGGAAGTGGAGGCTTTGATTCGTCCCAGAATGCCTGTCCTGATGACAGCTCCTGAGCTGGACGCTTATGTTGATGAAGATCAAGAAGAAGACGAGGAGATGGCCGATAATGTATACACTGCTCCCCCGGCTTCCGACTTTATGAAGCAACCGCTGTCGATGCCCCTGCAAGCGCCCAATGTAGAGCAGCCGAAGGCTGCCGATCCCTTGCCTGCCTTCCATAAGCGAACCTTTACTGAGGAATCCACTGCCCAGGAACAAGCTTCCCAAAAGCAGGATAAGAAGGCACGATTTGAGGAAGTTACCCCGGTCTCTCAACCGGCGCCTGCAATTACTCAGGCAGAGGCTCCAAGGGTATCAGTGCAGGTTACCACCACCACAACATCTGCGAACGGCCCAGCAGTAGCCTCGCAGCCTGCTGCTGCCGGAGCTGACGATGAGAGCGATGACGAGTTGCCCACTCTGAACATGGACTCTGATACTGATGAGGAGGATGACGATGTCACGATGGAAGGGTAAATATGTAATTATAGTTCTCGTGGACGTTCAAAAATGCATTCTATATACCGAACACTTGTCGTTGCTGATGCAGTCTCTGCGTTAAATAATGCCGAACATACGTATATCTGTCAATTCGTGCTTTTCAATTTGATCATATCACTCGAATGCCACTCCCCCAGTAAGTACCGTCACTCCAGTATCGGAACCATGGCTCTGTCCAGCACCACCATCCATGACCCTGGAGTCCAATTCCCAATCCACGAAGGAGACTAAAAGGAACCGGTTCCATCAACCATAGCCCACCACGCGCGAAATCATCCGCAGCCAAAGACCCCGAATAGAACAGCCAACAGAAGACGAATATAAAGTTAGCAGCCCGTCTCAGCCATCGCGGTGTACCTGAAAGAGGCAAAATCGGATAAATCGATCTCTTGAACACCTGCTCCCCCAAAATCCCAACACTCTGCAAGGAAAAGAATAGAAAGGGGCCCGATACAGGTTTTGTCTCCGTGAACTGTGTAAAGCTTCCACAAGCGTGCACGAACCCGCTGACTGAAAAAGCCACCACGATGAATGTGACCCGCCGGACTTGCGAATGGGATGACAGCTTGGCTGGAAGCAAGGATAGGATCCAACGGGCAGTGGCTGCAAACCCGAAACGGAAGAGCTGGTGCCACCACCGGCCCCAACAGCCTGCCAGTCCATGATCAAGGATTGGGGATAGGAACGGCCCGAAGGTATTGGCGTATACCCATGGAGCGCCGAGTGGTGCAGCAGTGAGCTTCTTAGCTGCGTTGGGGAATGCAAGTGCTAGTCCCAAAAAAAAGATAGGACTAAGTGCTGTCACAAATTCGAGGGCGACAAAGACACCAAAGCTGCTGAAGAACAGGCGGTAGAATTGGACTAGGAACGGGTGAATTGTGAGATAGGAGAATGGAAACGGTGGTGGTGAGTTGACTGAGGCGAGGCCTTGGAAGTAGGGATCTCGCATCATGAAGACCTTGAGGAAGTCCAGCACAAGGTAATATTTCAAGAACGTTCGAAACGCAGCTTGGAACCGCTCCTTTCCACTGATATAAGTGGCATCGTCTTGTGCTTTGAATTTGGCACAGGTGAATCCCGAGTGCAACTGAGTATGGACTGATTGTGGCAATGGTCCTAGATGGGGAGCTCTCCAATTCCATTCTGGGCCTCTGAGATTGAAGAGGAGTCCAGCAGACCAGTCAAGTCGATGTCCGAACTTTTCGGGATATGACTGCCATATAAAGGTATCTTTGCAATCGCAAGTCTCTTGGGCACCATCTTGAAGCTGTAGATCGGCAGTTTTCCGTTCAATGCGCTTGAAATCATGTTCGAGGTTTGAAAAGACAAACAAAGTGGCGTTCCATATGAGCCACCACGCCGTCATCAGACCAAGCATGTAGCCATTCCCCCCAACGAGGGTCCGATGGTTTCGAAAAGCTTGAATTGCGATTGCAATGAATAGACCGAATAGTCCTTTTCGAGCATATTGTCCACCTTTGCCACGAGGAAGGACGAGACCTATCAGTGGCAAAACATTGAACAAGAGAACATGATACAGAAATACCGGTTTGTATATGCCCTGTTCTAAGAGACCATCCAACTGATTTTCATGGCTATGGATCAGATCCTTGTAGCCATGGCGGGGATCGGCCATGTGGGACACGGGGCAAAAGCGCCTCGGCCCTTAATATCGCACTAAAAAAAACCGAGGGCCCCGAGGGTCCCGTCCTTGTGAATCTAATGCCTGCCTGTCACGAGCCCGTAATGCCAAACGATCTTCAGGGGTGAAATGAGGTTGGATTTGGGCATAGCACAAGTATGCACGCTGTAAGGAACAGGATGCGCATCATCACGTGCCGTGTCGCGGCGATCCTCGTGCCTCAGGCCAAATGTTTGTTTCTATACTTCCTATACTTCCAGGTAC
>ERZ1673737.4057-NODE-4057-length-10583-cov-5.294833_pt1 | contig 10583 bp, 8 predicted proteins | sample MGYA00580211_ERZ1673737 | MGnify/ENA primary metagenome ERZ1673737 (study PRJEB41218, sample SAMN15661789) | gut metagenome | host: Homo sapiens | place: Canada: London | collected 2015-08-20/2019-03-30 | study: EMG produced TPA metagenomics assembly of... | reverse complement strand
ATCAGAAGACAGGTTTTCTGTGGTTAAAAACGCTCAGTGCGAATGGATTTGGCGGAATCCTCGCCGATGATATGGGACTTGGAAAAACGTTGCAGGTGATCTGCTATCTGCTTTCTGAGTATCAGGAACGTGAAATACAGGAAAAAAGTAAGAAAGAGCCGGTGGAAAAAGAGCAGGATATCGAGAATGAGGGACGGCAGCGGAAAAAGGAGAGTTCAGATGACCGGCTGCGGCGGAATGCGCTGATCGTTGCCCCGGCTTCCCTGGTCTATAACTGGAACAGTGAACTGGAACGTTTTGCTCCCCGGCTTGCAGTAAGAATGATCGTAGGAACGGCTGCGCAGCGCCGCACACTTCTGGAAGCAGCAGATGAGGGAGAGATTCTGATAACTTCCTATGATCTGCTCCGCAGAGACATCGATTTCTATAAAAAGTACCGTTTCCGCTGTCAGATCATCGATGAAGCACAGTATATCAAAAACCACAGCACCCAGGCTGCAAAAGCTGTGAAAAAGATCCAGGCAGACACCCGGTTTGCTCTCACCGGAACACCGGTAGAAAACCGGCTGAGTGAACTGTGGAGCATCTTTGATTATCTGATGCCCGGATTTTTATACAGCTATTCCCGCTTCCGTGAGGAACTGGAAGTACAGATTGTCCAGCATGAGAGCGAGGAAGCCAGTGAGAGACTGCGAAAGATGATCCGCCCGTTCGTGCTGCGGAGACTGAAGAAAGATGTACTGCGTGATCTTCCGGACAAGCTGGAAGAAAATATGTACACCCGTCTGGAAGGAGAGCAGCAGAAGTTATACGATGCGCATGTAAAACGGATGAAACTTCTGTTAGATAAACAGAGCGAGGAAGAATTCAATACTTCCAAAATCGTTATCCTATCCGAACTGACCAAACTGCGTCAGATCTGCTGTGACCCGGCATTGCTTTTTGAAGAATATAAAGGAGAGTCGGCAAAACTTGAGATGTGTGTGGATCTGATTCGAAACGCGGTGGAAAACGGACATAAGATCCTTGTATTTTCCCAGTTTACCACGATGTTGAGCCGGCTGGCAGACCGGCTGGAGAACGAAGAAACGGCGTACTATATGCTGACCGGTTCGACCGGAAAGGAAAAGCGGGCAAAGCTGGTGGAGGAGTTTAATAAAGAAGATAACCCAACAGCTGTTTTTCTGATCTCCCTGAAAGCCGGAGGAACCGGTCTGAATCTGACGGCGGCGGATATTGTGATCCACTACGATCCGTGGTGGAATCTGGCAGTCCAGAACCAGGCTACTGACCGGGCTCACCGGATCGGGCAGAAAAACGTAGTCAATGTCTACAAACTGATCGCGAAAGATACGATCGAAGAAAATATTGTAAAATTACAGGAAAAGAAGCATGCCCTTGCTGACCAGATTCTGAATGGAGCAGATATGGGAAGCGGCAGTTTTTCCAGAGAAGAGATTCTGGAACTGCTGGGTGGCAAGTAAGAATCTGGGGTAACTGTTCAGAAGCTACTGCGAAGATACTGAACAGTTACAGGTTGAAAGATAATTCTGGGAGAAGGTATATATTAATCCATCCTTTCACCCAGGATTATTTTTTTCAGCTCTCTTGCTCCGGAATTCAGAGGGTGCTGATGATCATGAACCAGGCATATGTGGCGAAGAGGCAGCTTTTCGGATATTGCAATCTGAAGAACCTCCTGTTTTGCCAGAGATTCCAAAGCCATAGGTTCCGGAAGAAATGCCAGTCCCAGATTGTTTTTTACCAGAGGAAGGATCTGGTCTGTAGTAGCAGCCTCAGTATCAGGTATGAGTTCCAGCTCCTGGGAAAGAAAAAGCTGATTATAGAACTGAAAAGTGGCAGTTTCTCTCCCCAGGCAGATGAAAGGATATTTCTTCAAATCTGAAAAACAAAGTTCCTTTTCGGAAAGAGCGGAAAAAGAAGGTCCACCGATAAGGATCTCCCGGAAGGACTGCAGCGGAGTAAGGTGCAGTGGCGGTTCCGCAGGAACAGGGGTTGATAAAACAGCAAAATCGATTTTTCCGCTTTTTACAGCTGCGATAGCCTGGGGTGAAGAGTAGTTATAGATTTTCAGTCGAATTCCCGGATAGGCGGTACGGAAAGCCTTCAGCTTACAAAGCAGAAAAATATTCAGCGCCGTCTCTGTGGCTCCGATAGTAACGCTCCCGTGGGTCAGAGAAGCACTGTCAGATAACTCCTCCTCAGCGATAAATAATTGAGCCATGGCAACAGAAACGTGGGTGTAGAGCTGCTCGCCTTCCGGAGTGAGCTGTATCCCTCGATTGGTGCGGATAAATAAAGTGTTGTGCAGCTGCTGTTCCAGACAGTTCATAGCCCGGGTTACATTTGGCTGCGTGCTTCCCAGTGCCCGGGCAGCCTTCGTGAAACTGCCATATTTGGCAACATAATAAAAAATTTTATAGTATTCAAAATTAACGTTCATGGGCGTACCTCTGATATATCAAAAAATAATATATAACATATCTATTATAGCTTTTACTTATTATTGTGTCCATAGTATAATTGTTCGGAATAAAAAGAGCAAGAAAAGTGAGGCAGCGAATATGAAAGAAAGTATGATTTTTCCAAGAGAAGAAAAAACGGAAATATTGTTCCAAAAGATTCTGGAAGATCCATGGGCCTGCGAAAAACTTCAGGAAACCTTCTGCAATTCGTGTTTATGTGGCGAAGAAACAGATGAGGTATTTTCGCCGGATCAATTTTCAAAAGCTTTATTTACGGCTTATCGAAATCGTGATCTCTCGGCATTCCTGATGGAAATCTGCCGGAATACCATGTTTGATCTTCTGCGAAATGCATGTCTGATCCCCTATCGTTTCGATGCAGACGGAATCAAAAATCCCGTGATCATGACCGACGGGCAGGGGAAACTTCTTCTTGAATACAGTAGTGTAGCTCATGAAAAAGAGTACAGACATTTCGAAGAGGTCTATCAACGTCTGGGAGCCGGAAGAAAAATGTATTTTGCAAAAGCTTATCGATACAGTCATTGTTATGACAGCCATATGGAAGTGGAACAGCAGATTCTTGAAAAAAATACAGGTGTGTTATTGATTCATGAACTGCCGGATACTGTAAAAAAGAAAGAAACAGAAGCTCAGGCATATGCAGCTGTTTGGGATCTGATGGCAAAACTGGAAAAGAATCTGCCCATGGCTTTTGTTTTTTACGGCCAGGACACATTGATGGAAAATAATAAAACATATGACGAGATCGGTATTTTTCTGCCAAACTCTCACTTTTTAAAAAATCTGGAACGTCATGTGGCGAAGGCGGAGGCGATTCTTTATGGCTGATAAAGAAAGTGTGGTAAGACAGACATCGGAATATACGGATATTATGGAAAAAAATCATATGGAAATTCCATGGCATGATTATGCCAAGGCAGACAGCAATGTGCTGATCGCAGAGGCGGATCTGATTGAAAAAGCATCTGTGATCGGCAGGGTAGGACTTATGATGCTTTCCTGTGGAACCGGTGCCTGGCGTGTACGCACCTCTATGAATCGGTTGTCCAAAGAGCTGGGAGTGACCTGTACCGTGGATGTTGGACTGATGTCCATCGGGTTTAACTGCTTCGACGGGACAGATTGTGTTTCCCAGTCCTTAAGTATAGCCAATACAGGAGTCAATACATCCAAACTTTATCGGATGGAGCGGTTTGTAGAAAACTTTCCGAAGATCGAGAAACAGCTAACGGGAGAGGAGATCCACAAACGTCTGGATGAAATAGAACAGATTCATGCGCTCTATTCGCCCTGGAAGCTGGGAGTGGCTGCGGCGCTGGCGTGTGGCGCTTTTACGTTTCTTCTCGGCGGAGGACCGGTGGAGATGCTGTTTGCCTTTATTGCCGCAGGTATCGGTAATTTCATCCGTACCAGGATGATAAAGCATCATTATACCTTATTCTTAAATATTGCAGTTTCCGTATCAGCGGCATGTCTGATCTATGCAATCTGTCTTAATCTGGCGGAAAGCCTGCTCCATATATCGGCGGCTCATGAGGCAGGGTATATCTGCTCCATGTTATTTATCATTCCGGGATTTCCTTTTATCACCAGCGGAATCGACCTGGCGAAACTGGATTTGCGTTCCGGTCTGGAAAGACTGACCTATGCGTTGATCATCATACTGGTGGCAACCATGGGAGCCTGGATCACGGCAATGATCCTGAAATTACAGCCGGAGGATTTTATAGCAGTACACCTGGGAACGGCATCCAGGCTGATTTTTCGTCTATGTGCCAGCTTTTGCGGTGTTCTTGGATTTTCTATTATGTTTAACAGTTCTATTCCCATGGCCTCCACGGCAGCGATGATCGGAGCAGTAGCCAATACTCTGCGGTTGTCCCTGATCGATTTTACCGGGATGCCGGCGGCTGTAGCTGCATTTACCGGGGCACTGGCAGCTGGACTGCTGGCGTCGCTGATCAAAAAAAACAACGGATATCCAAGAATTTCACTTACAGTTCCTTCAATTGTTATTATGGTGCCGGGATTGTATTTTTATCGAGGATTTTATAACCTTGGAGTCATGTCCCTAAATGAAGCGGTCTCCTGGCTGGCTGCGGCAATATTGATTGTAGTGGCACTGCCTCTGGGACTTATTTTTGCAAGGATATTTACGGACAGGACTTTTCGGTATTGTACCTGATATATATCCTGAAAAGTGATGTTTCATTCGATAGTTTGTATGAAGAAAATATTATTGTCGAAAGAAATCTTTGCAGATTTTACTTGGGGTCATAGAAAAAGAGAGTGTTTTTTGATCCGTATATTGCATAAAAATACACAATAAAATGTAAAGTGTGATATAATGGAGAAAAGTCAGTTGCTGTCCGGTATTCCCGGGAATATTGAACAGATACCAATTTGATTACTACATAAAATTATACAATGACGGAGGATTTTTACATGAAAGTAGGATTAGCAGGAACAGGATGGAGAGCACAGATGTATGTGCGTGTAATGAAAGCACTGGGAGAAGAATTTGAAGTATCGGCAGTGTATGTGCATTCAGAGTCCAGCAGGGAGCGGGAAGAGAAAAATTTCCCGGGGAAGGTGTATACAGACTATGACGAATTTCTGGCAACAAAGCCGGACTGTGTAGTCTTTATGTTAAAATACGGTGCTGCACTTCCATTTGCCGAGAAAGCCATGGAACAGGGAATTCCGGTTCTGTGTGAGACACCGCCGGCAGCAACAGTAGAGGAATTACAGGCCTGGTATCAGGCAAAAGAAAAATACAACGGAAAAGTACAGGTGGCAGAACAGTATTGCTTCCAGCCTTATTATCAGGCACTGATCCATATGATCGACCAGGGTAAACTGGGAACGATCAGCAATCTGGATATTTCCCAGGCCCATGATTACCATGGCATGAGCGTGATGCGACGATTACTCGGCACAGGTATGGAAAACTGCAGGATCACAGCCAGAACCTATGATTTTCCGGTGAATTATCACTGCGGAAGAGAGGGCCTTCATAAGGGGGAAAAAACCATCGTGGACACAAGAAAACGTGCAGAATTTGTCTTCCCGGATGGAAAGGTTGGGTTCTTTGATTTTGCCGGTGAGCAGTATTTTAACTATTTCCGTACCCGTCATCTGACCCTTCAGGGAGATTGCGGAGAAGTTCATGATCAGCAGGCAGCCTGGCTTGGTCAGGACGGTTATCCGGTCCAGGGAAGCATCCAGAGAGACGAACTGGGACAGTATTCTAACCTGGAAGGCTACGGAATGAGAAGTCTGAGGCTGAACGGAGAGATTCTGTATAGAAATCCATATGCAGACAGAGATCTTCGTCTGACAGACGAGGAAATCGCTGTTGCCCAGATGATGGAAGGCATGAAAACATATGTAGAGACAGGAAAGGAAGTGTATCCGCTGGAAGAGGCACTGCAGGACACCTATCTGTTTCTGATGATGGATGAAGCGGCGAAGGAAGGAAAAGAGATCCAGACCCAGGATCAATGCTGGAAAAAACAGTAATGTATAAAATAAAAAACTTGAAATATCGTTTTTGACAGAGTATACTTTACCGCTGGAAAAATAAAACAACTGGGAGAATAAGACAGAAGGTTGTGTAGAAATGAGGGAAGATCATTGAAACAAAGTTCAGGGCGACAGATGTCAGAATCTTTTCTGACAGCAGCTTTTTTATCTATATCCGGCGGTTTGCAGGATGCCTATACCTATATATGCAGAGGCGAGGTATTTGCCAATGCACAGACAGGAAACATTGTGCTCTTAAGTCAGAGCCTTGTGGAACGAAAATGGTCCACGGTGATCCATTACCTGATCCCATTGGGATTTTTTGCCATGGGAATCGTAGTGGCAGAAGGTATCCGGCAAAAATATAAAAATGTACAGAGGATTCACTGGAGACAGTTGGTTTTACTGATGGAAATGCTTTTACTGCTTGTGGTCGGATTCCTTCCAACAGCATGCGATCTTCTGGCCAATGCCATGGTGTCCTTTGCCTGTGCCATGCAGGTGCAGACCTTCCGTAAAGTCAATGGCTATGCATTTGCCAGCACCATGTGTATCGGCAATATCCGAAGCGGCATGGAATCTCTGTGTGTCTATGGAAAGACAAAGGATAAAGAAAAACTGTACAAAGCCGGTCATTATCTTGGAATCATCGGAATGTTTGCAGTAGGTGCCGCTGTCGGAGGCCATCTGATCCTCCTGCTACATGAACGAACCATATGGGTTTCCTGTGGATTGCTTTTCGTGGGATTCCTCCTGATGTTTATCAAAGAAGAACTGGAAGAACATCCCCAGATCCTGGAAGAAGAGCAGGAGATTCGCAAGAATATTCAAAATATCCGCGAGGAAGCCAAAGAAGTAGAAAACATTATTAAAGATGACCTGAAAAAATAAAACAGATCCGTATCTGTGTTGCTGTCCTGGATGATAGTTGCGGCATAGATACGGATCTTTCACGTGTTACGGTATTGTTTGTTCCGCTGATGCCGTCTGATCAGACGAAGTGTCCGGCCTGGTATGCGGTTGGTGTGCATCCCATATGTTCCCGAAATACTTTGGTATAATAAGAAGAACTGGAAAACCCGCATAGATTACTGATTTCAGTAATAGACAGCTGCTGGTCAACCAACAGAGGAAGGCTTTTCTCAATCCGGAAGGAAAGAAGATAATCAAATAAAGATTCATTCATATGTTTTTTGAAAAAGCGACAACACTCACTCTGACAGATATTTGCAGTTGCAGCAATATCAGCCAGAGTGATTTTTTCCGCGTAATGTTCCTGAATGTACATCAGAATATTTTTCAGACGATCGGTATGCTTAGATTCACTGTTTCCGGAACTGCTTGTCTGATGGGAAAGGTGGTTCCATAGAAACATCCAGATATGGGTGAGTCGCCATTGCAATTCCATCTCATAAGTGGCGGAGGGCTGTTTGGAAAGCATCCAGATGGCAGACAGTTCATCCAGCACCTCCTTTTGCCAGGGAATGTCAGGAGAAAATGCCAGACTATGCAGTCCGGGATGCTTTGTAATAGTGTTCAGATATTTATTCTGGATCACGCTGTCTTCATATCCGTAAAGAAAGCGGGGATGAAAGGTTGTGGAAATATAGATACAATCGGAATCATGACAGGAAGAACCGGTATGCAGACGGTTGCTGTTGCAGAAAAGCCCCTCACCGGCCTGCAGGTGATAGATGGTATCGTTGACCTGATATTGCATCTCGCCCTGAAGGAGAATCGTCAGCTCAATTTCTTTATGCCAGTGCCAGAGAAAAGACTTTCTTTCATAGCGGGAAAGCTGTTCGTAGCTTACGTTGACCGGGAAAGCATAGGTTCCGTGAGACTTTAATTCCTTTTTGTTGTTGTCTAACTGTAATTGCATGAAAAAACCTCAATATATTTATAAAGTAAGCTAATATAGTTATTGTGATGCTATATGATTCTCATTATAATGATAATTAGCAGATAGTCAATATCAGTATGTGAAAATAAAAAAGGAGAAGAAACATGAAAACAGCAAATGTAGCAGAAGCAGTAAAAAGTGAACATGCAGTTGCTCTGTTGAAACAGATGTACGGAGAGAACAGAGCAGAGGAAAATGCAGCAAGATACCAGCTGGTAGCGGATGGATTTGCCAAAGAATTCGGAGATAAAGACTTTGAATTCTTCTCAGCACCGGGAAGAACAGAGATTGGCGGAAACCATACCGATCATAACCACGGAAAAGTCCTGGCAGGAAGCGTACATCTGGACTGTGTGGCAGCCGCTGCACCCAACGGAACCCACACGGTAAACCTGATCAGTGAAACATATAACCAGCATCTGGTGATCGATCTGGATAACCTGGCTCCGACAGAAAAAACAACGGGAACCGAACCGCTGTTAAAGGGTATCTTTGCAGGACTGCTGGAAAAAGGATGTAAAGTAGAAGGATTTGATGCTTATGTAACTTCCAATGTGATCGGTGGGGCAGGAGTAAGCTCTTCCGCATCTTTTGAGATGCTGGTATGTGTCATTGTGGATTACCTGTTTAACGAAGGAAAGATTGGTGTTGTTACTTATGCAAAAGCAGGACAGTATGCAGAAAACAAATACTGGCTGAAAGGTTCAGGTCTTCTGGATCAGCTGGCATGCGCCGTTGGCGGCATGATTACCATCGATTTCGCAGATATCGAAAATCCGGCCATCCGTGAGATCAAATGCGATTTTGATGAGATGGGTCATGATCTGGTTATCATCAACACCGGAAAAGGTCATGCAGATCTGAGTGCGGAGTATTCGGCAGTTCCGAATGAAATGAAAAAGGTAGCAGAATACTTCGGAAAAGAAGTTCTGGAACAGTGCAAGGAAGATGATGTAATTGAGAACGTAAAAGCTATTCGTGAATTTGCCGGTGACCGTGCGGTTTTGCGTGCATTCCACTTCTTTGAAGAAAACAAACGTGTGGATGCAGAAGTGGAAGCACTGGAAAAGAAAGATTTCGCAACCTTCTTTAACAAAATCACAGAGTCCGGTGATTCTTCCTGGAAATGGCTGCAGAACTGCTACTGCAATGAGACTCCGGATGAGCAGTCCATCACGGTTGCTCTGGCTTTGACCAAACTGTATCTGGATAAGATCGGTCGTGGCGTATGCCGTGTTCACGGAGGAGGATTTGCCGGCGTTATTGCTGCATTCCTTCCAAAAGAAGAAACAGAAGGATTTACAAGATATATCGACAAGGCACTGGGAGAGGGTTCTGCATATGTTATGCATATCCGTCCGCAGGGAGCTGTAAAAGTAGAATTCTAAGTATCTGAAAAAGGGTCTGCAAAGAAGAAGAAAATTCGGATTTGCAGACCCTTTTTTATAAAATAAAACATTACGCATAATAAGACGACCAACACAAATAGCCAAAAGATAATAAAAAACCCTCAAAAAGCAAAGTGATAATTTGCTTTTGCAATTGTGAAAATATGCACAATATGAATTGACGGGCAGGAGAAATATAATTGTAAGAACACAGACAGTGAGAACCGAAAAATGGTGAATAACGCTGTGCGGTAAAGGTGGTGATTACAATTATAAGCTACGCGCCCGTGTGGAAGACAATGAGGGAAAAGTGCATTACGCAGTACGAACTGCTTCGTCGGGGAATCGATAACAGAACCTTAGATACTCTGCGTAAAAACGGAAATATGACATTATATACGTTGGAGAAACTCTGTAAAGCTTTAGATTGTAGTCCTGAAGAAGTAGTAGAATTTACAGATGATGAAGATAACAGTTCCGAAAGGGAATAAAAATAAATGAGTGGGAAAAAAGAATGATTTTCAGCAGTCGAAAAGTAAATGAGCTTTATCAAAGATATTGCAGACAGGTGCTGAAAATCTTACGCAGTCCGTCTTATGATCTGACAGACAAAGAATGTCGGAAAATATGGGATGAGATCTGGGAAGAGGCGATGCGCAGAAAAAGGGAACTTCGGAAGCTAAAGAGTGAAGAAGAGAGGCAGAGCTGGATATTGGCTGTTGTAAAAAGAAAGCTGGAAGAAAGAAAACCGAAAGACAAAAGTCACAGATTATGAGACAAAAGAAGAAAGAATTATGGTAGAATGTGGGTAACTGGAAAAATCAGACAGTTACCTTTTTTGTTGTGACAGATATGAGTGACAGGAGTCTGAAAGACAATCCGGTGCATAGATATTACAGCAAAGAGAAACAATGAAGATCAGAAAACAGGAGGTGGGACAATGAAAAAATGGCTCATGATGCTGGCGGTACTTGTTACGTTCTGTCTGGTGGGATGCGGGGAAAAGCCGATGACAGCGGTGTATTTTCAGGCAGATGATAACAGCTGGTATTTTGCGGATCTGGACACGGGCACGATTTTCTCCGGAACGATACCGGATAAGCTTACGGATGAGAACGGAAAGAAGCTGACAGAGGAAGATATGACGGACGGAGATGTTTACCTGATTTATGGAGATGTTATCATGCGGGAAAGCTTCCCGGGACAGTATCCGGGAATTACAAAGATGGTACGGAAAGAACAGGGCAATCAGGAAAA
>ERZ1673737.4055-NODE-4055-length-10589-cov-3.967724_pt1 | contig 10589 bp, 8 predicted proteins | sample MGYA00580211_ERZ1673737 | MGnify/ENA primary metagenome ERZ1673737 (study PRJEB41218, sample SAMN15661789) | gut metagenome | host: Homo sapiens | place: Canada: London | collected 2015-08-20/2019-03-30 | study: EMG produced TPA metagenomics assembly of... | reverse complement strand
ATGTCCGGCATTAAACCGTCCGAACATACAGAGAAAGGGGGAACAGAAGAATGACGAAAAATAAGATCCAGAGACTCCTTGCCATTCTTTGTGCAGTAGCGGCAGCCTTCTGTATGGTATTAGGATTTATAAATATGCCTAAGCAGAATGGGGCGGCAGGTCAGGAGATCCTTCGTACCATGCGTATCCAGACACTGCTCAGTGCTACCGGCGACAGCGTAGTGGAAAGTTACGTAGCCATTGCGAAACAGGAAGCACAGGCGGCAGCCAAGGCATCCGGCGGCGGTATGGCAGCTATCCGTGAAGCAGTAGAAAAGGCAGAAACAGAAACAAGAGCAAAATACGAAAATGGCGCCCAGAGTGATCTTTCCGGTATTGATGTAACCGGTCTTTCTGCAGCTGTTGACGTATATACAGAGGCTGTAAAGGCCTATGCAGAGGTGGAGGCTCAGGCCCGCGCTGCTTATGAAGAGGCACATTATGCAGAGGCAGAGGCAGCTTTAGAAAAGAAACATGAAGAAATGTCAGCAGCAGGAGAAGAGATCCCGGAAGATGATGAAGTAGTAGTTGATATGTCCGGTTTTGAGGCAACTCCTGAAATGCTTGAAAAGCAGGAAGAAGCAAAGGCAACTTATGCAAATGTAGGCGCAGAGCTGAAAAAGATCTATCCGGTATTGACGGATGAAGCATTAGAAACACTGGAAGCGACAGTAGAAGGCATCCTTTATCAGTCCGGTGACAGTTTTGCCACTCAGTATGACCGTTACGTTGAACAGAGTAATATTAAAGAGACAAATGAAGGACGGATCATCCGTCACGCAGATGACCTGGTTTATTTAGGCTTTGCCCTTTTAGTATTGACTGTACTTTTACTGTTTAACAGCTGGCTGGTTGCAAAACTTGGTATTCCAAGAGTGATCATCGGTGTATTCTTTATCTTACTTTGCTTTATGACCTTATGGTATGATCTTTCTCTTTCTACTCTGTTAAGTAATACAGTTGTACGAATGGGAATGAATGCCATCATGGTTCTGGCAATGGTTCCTGGTATCCAGTGCGGTATCAGCCTGAATCTGGGTCTTCCCATTGGTCTGGTTGCAGGTCTGATCGGTGGTCTTTTAACCATTGAGTTTGGTATTCCAGGATGGGGAGGTTTCCTCTTCGCTATTGTTGCAGGTTCCGCTCTGGCAGCTGTCTGCGGTTATCTGTATGCACTTATGTTAAACCGCTTAAAAGGTTCTGAAATGTCTGTTACCACCTACGTTGGTTTTTCCATCGTATCTTTAATGTGTATTGCATGGCTGGTACTGCCGTTTAAGTCCCTGAAGCTTCGCTGGCCATTAGGAACCGGTCTTAGAAATACCATTGGTCTGGACGGAACCAACTTCCGCCATATCTTAAATGATTTCCTGGCATTTCAGATCGGCGATTTTACCATTCCGACAGGACTGCTGTTATTTATGGCACTTAGCTGCTTTATTGTATGGATGTTTTCACGCAGCTGTACCGGTCAGGCGATGCAGGCAGTAGGAAACAATCCTCGTTTTGCAGAGTCTGTAGGTATCAATGTTGACAAGATGCGTATTACAGGTACTGTATTTTCAACCGTACTTGGCGCGGTGGGAATTCTGGTATATTCCCAGAGCTACGGCTTTATGCAGCTGTATACAGCACCCCGCCAGATGGGCTTTATCGCAGCATCTGCTATCCTTATCGGCGGTGCTTCTACAAGCCGGTGCAAGATCAGCCATGTTCTCATCGGTACCTTCCTGTTCCAGGGTGTTTTAACACTGGGAATGCCGGTTGCAAACGTATTAGTACCTGGTTCCACTATTTCCGAAACACTGCGTATCCTGATCTCCAATGGAATCATTCTGTACGCACTTACAAAGTCAGGAGGTGAGTCTCGTGCGTAGTAAATGGGATATTCGTGAAATCCTGCAGAAAAATGCAGTTACCGTCATGTTCGTGGTATTATGTATCATCGGACTCATCTGCTCCGGACAGACAGTTTCTTATGTAATGTATGAATTATTCGGCCGTTTAAGCCGAAACGCATTTATTGTACTGGCCCTTATTATTCCGATCGTTGCCGGTATGGGTATCAACTTTGCCATCACCATTGGTGCCATGGCAGCACAGATCGCCGCTTTATGGGTGATCGAATGGGGCATCAGCGGTCTTCCAGGATTTCTGGTTGCCATGCTTATGACTATGCCCATCGCAGCTTTCTTCGGTTTCCTCATTGGTAAACTGATGAACAAGATGAAGGGCCAGGAAATGATCGGTGGTTTGATCTTAGGTTACTTTGCAAACGGATTATATCAGTTATTGTTCCTGTTTATCTTCGGCAACCTGATCCCGTTAAAGGCTCCGGGTCTGGTGATCAAGGGTTCTACCGGTGTTGCAAATACCATCGACCTTTCTACAGACCGTGGTTTTAAATATGCTTTAGATGGTCTGCTGCGAGTTTCCTTCAGCACAGCTGTTCTTATTATCTGCGGTATTATTGCAGTGGGCGCCATGGTCCTGTTTGCAAGGAAGAAAATGGAGAAGAAAAAAGCATTTACTTATGGAGGCATCTGCGTGGCTGCTATCGTAGTAGCACAGCTTCCATTTGTAAAGAATATATTCTCCATGGTCACTGTACCGATGGTTACCTTCTTTGTTGTAGGACTGTTATGTATCTTTAACAATGCCCTGATGAAAACAAAGATCGGCCAGCAGTTCCGTGCTGTTGGACAGAACCGCACCGTTGCAAATGCTTCCGGTATCAATGTGGACCGCGTTCGCGTGATCGCTATCGTGATCTCTACCGTACTGGCTGGCTGGGGACAGCTGATCTTCGTTCAGAACATGGGTTCCTTCCAGACTTACGGTGCCCATGAGCAGGTGGGTCTGTACGCAGGTGCAGCCATTCTGGTAGGTGGTGCATCCATTAAAAAGGCAACCAACGGACAGGCGCTTCTTGGCTGTATCCTGTTCCACTTACTTTTCATCGTAGCTCCATCCGCAGGAAAGAACCTGTTTGGTGACGCTGCGATCGGTGAGTACTTCCGTGTATTCATTTCCTACGGAGTTATCGCTCTGGCACTGGTTATGTATGCATGGGGAGACTATAAGAAGAAAAAGAATTAATAGGTTGTAAATACAACGAAAAGACCGTCTGGACTGGATAATGAACAGGTCCGGGCGGTCTTTTTTGTTGCCAAGCATATCGAGGAGGCGCCAGTGGCGCGTCCGCTGATTGTTAGCTGATTAAAAGTGGTTTTATATTGTTATTGTTCAGATCAGTGAGTTAAAATTTCTTCAAGTGCTTTTACCAGCACATCATCTTCCTCTTCATTCCGGATGGCGATCCGTAAAAACTGGCGGTCATCTCTGGAGATCTTGGAGGACAGGTCTTTGATAAACAGGTTATAGCGGGTTAAAAGAAGCTCTGTTATCTCTGTGGCTTTGACATTTTCGCCTGTGAGTTCCACCATCAGGTAATTTGCCTGGGATGGGAAGATGCGGACACCGGGGAGACTGCCAAGTTTTTCCGCAAAACGGGCCCGCTCTGTGCGAAGCTTGTCTAAAGCAGAGGCATAGTCTTTTCTGTATTTCTCTTCGATCTGCATATAAAACTCACCAAAGGAATTGATATTCCAGATGGCAACATCTTTTTTCAGCTGTCCGATCAGGTCCGTATCGCCGCTGGCAGCGACACCTAAGCGCAGTCCCGGGATACCGTAGGACTTGGAAATGCTCTTTACCACGATCATATGTGGATTTTCATCTAACAGTTCTTCCGCTAAAAGGGTAGGTTCTGTTTCTTCTGCGAAGTCTACGAAAGACTCATCTGCAAGGAAGCGGATGCCTTTTTTCTTTGTCCAGCGGGCTAGTTTTAACATACCTTCACGGGAGATATAATTGCCTGTTGGATTGTCCGGATTAACTAATACCAGGCAGTCAAGGTTCTTATCTTCAAAGAAGTTCATCACATCATTTTCATTATAGGAGAAATCTTCTGTCTGAGGAACGAATGCAATGACCTTTTCTTTGTCACAGCGGTTTGCATATTCTTCAAAGGCAGGACGGATCACGCCCAGATTGCCTTTTACACGCTCTATAAGGGCTTTGATCAGTTCTGCAGCGCCATTTCCTACTACGATCTGATCCTGGCGGAGGGAGAAGTTTCTGGCGGCCAGGAGAGAGTTTACAGCCATTCCGGATGGATACTGTCTTGCAAGGACGTCAAAATTATGTTTGATCTCATCCATCATTTTCTGCGGCGGATAATAACTGTTTACCAGATAGCAGAAATCCAGCATTTTTGGATAGCGCCAGTAGCCGCCGAAACGCTTCTGGATCAGGTGAGTGCGCTCTTTTTCCGGTGCGAAAATGGACTCAGCAATGTTCAGATCCTGGATATCGTCAATTTCATACCAGCGCTGGTTCTCATCCAGACGTTTTGCCTTGATGCCTGGATCATCTAAAGTTACCAGGACCTTCAATACCTGTTCATAGTATTCATTATTTCCAAGTGCTTTTGTATAAGCTTCCAGAAAAGGAACATAGTGTGTCCTGGAAAATTCCTGGCTGAATTTATAAAGGTTTACGGTCTTGTAATAATGTTCGGTATCGGAAAAACGGAACTTTTTGCCTGGGATCATGGCTTCGATATCGTCCTGGTCAGAGAGGACCAGACAGGTTCCGTCCATCCATGACTCATATTTGGCAGCCAGTGCCAGACTGTCTCTTGGGTCATCAGTAAGGCTGTTTAATACAGAGTCCTCAAAGATGATATCAGACTCTAAAAGAAGAGTGTCTTCTTTTAATAAATAGTCTTTTGCCAGGAAAAGGGAGTAAATATTGTTGGTGCGGTCATAGACCGGGTTGTCAATAAAGACAACCGGTGTTTTGATATGCAGACCTTCAATATGTTCTCGAAGTTTTTGGCCTTCATATCCGGTAACAATAACGATCCGGGACAGGTTATGCTGTTCTAACTGGTTTAAGGTGCGGTTGATCAGGGGAACACCGTTTACCTTTACCATACATTTTGTATTATTCTGTGTCAGCTGCTTTAAACGTTTTCCCATTCCGGCAGCCAGGATGATTGCTTGCATGCGTTTTTCTCCTTTATGATTTGTATCCGCTTCCAGGCAGGTAATCCGGGGATATTCCGTCTGGTTTTTTATGGCGGTTTTTAAGGACATCTTTGTAGACTTTGATGCGGTAACGGCGCATTTCTTTCTGGTTTCCAAGCAGAAGCCCGAAGGTATCCAAGAAAATGTGGGCTTTATGGTTCAGCCAGATATATGCCATATACAGGTGTGGATTTTTGGAATAGGTCTTTCCTATGTCAATGGCATTGCGGAAACCATAGTAATTTTTCCAGCTGATGACCGGGGCGGAACCAACGGGGGCTGTTTTGTGGTTTAAAACAGCTGTAGTCACATTTAAGATCCGTGACTGGTCATGGAACCGCAGACAGTATTCTGTATCATCGAACCAGATGAAATATTCTGTTTTTGGAAGGCCGATCTTTCGTACCATGTCAGCGTTTACCAACAGGCCGCAGAAGGTGCTGATATCGTATTCAAAAGAAGCTTTGGCATATTCCTCTTCCGGTACCGGCTTATAAAACATCAGTCTTGGACACTGGATGAAACGTCTGTGGGTGGTATCAATGGCTCCGGCAGTAGTTACAGTGCCGGAATAAGCCAGGTAGTTTGTTTTTAAAATGGCTTTCTGAAGCTGTTCTATATAATCTGCTGCGATCATGGCATCATCATCAATGATCAGGATCCAGTCACAGTCTGTTTTTCCAAGATCTTCCAGTCCCTTTGCAAAGCCGCCGGCCCCGCCGATATTTTCCGGAAGATGGAGGATGTGAAACTCCGGTTTTCCGGCGTTTGGGAAAACGGTTTCAGTTCCAGCCGCCAGCTGGTCCAGATATTCTGAAGTACCATCTGTACTGTGGTTGTCTACAATACAAATATAAGAAAAGGGAACTGTCTGGGACAGAACCTGCTGTATGCATTCTTTTAATAATTCCAGTCGGTTGTAAGTAACGATTGTAACTGCGAATTTCACGATAGGCTCCTTTCGCGCCGTGTTCAATGTGTGTGTTTGCACGCTCACTACAGTATAGCATAAGCAATTTATATGGAAAAGTCAAAAAAACTTATTGAAAGATTTTTGGGGGTACAACCGTACCATTATTTAATGGAGGGGGATAATTTTTCTTGGGAATTCCATTGCATGTACAGGAAAATTATGATAATCTACCAGTATAGGATTCCTCTGTAATATGGAGGAATAAAATGAGTAAAAAAACACTGGAAGAACTGGCAGCATTGCTTGATTTCGTGAAGGCAGATCTGGCTGGAATTGAAGCTGATTACGAAGACCCATTTGTAGAACAGCTTCAGAATTCTGTGCGTCGGATCAAAAAAAGCCGAAAAATGGGGGAACGTTATATGATGTTTGAGCAGTATATGCAGGAATATGTCCAGGAACATGCAGACGAAATTCGTGAAGAAGCAAGAGCAGAAGGCTTGGAGCAGGGCATTGCGCAGGGCATTGCGTGGGGTCGGGAAGAAACCGTAGCCAGATTGAACAAGCTGAATTCTTGTTTGTTATCAGCCAATCGCCTGTCTGATCTGCAGCGTGCGCTGCAGGATCCGGAGTATCAGAAACAATTACTTAAGGAATTTGGAATTTAGCAGCAAAACAAACCGTTTCATGCGGTTTGCTTCGTGTGTGAATTTCGGAAAAAGTCTGGCTCATATCTCAATGAGCCGCTTTGCCTGAATGGCGAAATCTATTTGTAGTACATATCTTATAATCAAGGTCATTTCGACCGAAATCAAAATAGATACAGGGGAATTCTATACCATAAAAAAGGGACAACCGGGAATTACTTGTTGCCCTGTAAAAAACATGATATAAAATGATAGATAAAGAATAAGAAGGTGAGGAACATTGTGACGGCCCTCATTTTTGAATTTCCAAGTGTACAAAAAATGTGTACTCCTGTCTCTAAAATATAGATATCAAACAGGGAGGACAGAGAGTATGAATACATTAATGAAGAGCGCAGGCGGTATTACCCAGGTTTCAGCAGATTCCAGGCTGCTGGCAAAACGGATCGTGTTTCTGGAGGCATTGACACTAAATGAATTGCATTCACTCTAATTTTCATAATACAGTAGAAATGAAGGCCGCCCCTTTCAGGGCCTTTACCTTATCTTCTCGAAATCTCTGCCTCATCCCTCGAAATGATATTGAAAATCCCCTTCCAATGTGGTATGATTTCCTCATTAGCGGACATTTTAAAACTCAGTGAACATGCAAATGCAATGGTGCATCCTTTCGGGGCAATGCACCATTTTTGGGTTTTAAATGGTTCCAGGTAAAGGAGGATATGATGAAAAAGAAGATCAGTCTCATGCTGGCGGCTGCTCTGACAGCAGGTCTGGCGCTGACCGGCTGCGGCGGCAGCAAAACTTCCGATACAACAGATAATACTGCAGGCGCTGAGAACGAGAGCACGGCCGAGGTAAAGGGTGTGGATGTGGATACCACCGGTTACCTGGTTGCGGCTCTGAACGCAGATATTCAGACTGCGGATGTGCAGAAAACTTCCAAGGACTACGAGGTGCCGTTTAACATTTTTGATCGTCTGGTAGATGTTGAGGTGGGCACGGACGGCAATTCCAAGATTGTTCCGAGTCTGGCCGAAAGCTGGGATATTTCCGATGACGGCCTGGAGTATACCTTCCATTTAAGACAGGGCGTGAAATTTCACAATGGCAATGACTTTACAGCAGAGGATGTGGCGTACACCTTCCACCGCATGCTGACCGTAGAAGGTGGCGTGAATACCGAGTTTATTGACCAGATCAAGGGCGCGGATGAGCTCCTGGCAGGCGAGACGGATACCCTGGAAGGTGTTGAGGTGGTAGATGACTACACCATCAAGGTTACCTTAAAGGAGCCGTTTGCAGGCTTCCTGGCAAGCATTTCTTCTCCGGGTGTTTCTATTTACGACAGCGAGGCTACCGAGGCAGCGGGCGATCAGTTCGGTATGGATCCGGCTGTGACGGTTGGTACCGGCCCGTTTGAGTTTTCTTCCTGGAGCTTCAACAACCAGCTGGTTCTGACACGCAATGAGGATTACTGGAAGGGCGCTTCCGGGCTTCCGGGTGTTGTCATCAAGATCATTCCGGATACCGAGACCCAGTCCATGATGTTTGAAAGCGGTGAGCTTGATATCCTCGACCTGGATTATGCTGCAGATTCGGTAGACCGTTTCACCGAGACTTATCCGGATCAGATCGTACAGGGCCCGCGTGTAGGTATCGTGTATTTTACCATGAACTTTAATAAGGAGCCGTTCCAGGATGTCAGAGTCCGCAAGGCGGTTCAGATGTCGATTGACCGCCAGGCTATTCTGGATGCCCTTTACGGCGGCAGAGGCCAGGTGGAGCAGGGAATCTTCCCGCACGGTCTTATCGGCTTTAATCCGGATCAGGAGGAAATCAAGTACGATCCGGAGGCTGCGAAGGCGCTGCTTGCTGAGGCCGGCTATGCAGATGGCTTTGATATGGAGATTGCGGCAGACAGTTCCGCATCTGATACCATGACTATGGCGTTGGAGATTGTCAGCGATCAGCTTGCCGAGGTTGGCATCCGCGCAGAAATCAAAAATTACGATGAATCTACCTGGTTAGAAACCAGAAAATCCGGTGAGCTTGGTTCCTTCATGTCTACCTGGTCCGCAGATTATAACGATCCGGATAACTTTATCTATACCTTCTTCGGCAATGAAGAGAAAACAAGGATCCGTTCCATTAACTATCCGGATACGGAGGTGATGGAGCGTGTAGCGAAAGCGCGTACCATTGTAAATGAGGATGAACGTCTTGCAGAGTACAAGGCGCTGGAAGAGAAGCTCATCCACGAGGACGCAGCCTGGGTGCCGATGTTCTCCAGACTCCATCTGTTTGCAGTGAGTAAGCGGGTACAGGGCTTCGTACCGTTGTGGAGCGGCCTGAGCGATCAGCTTTTCTACAATATTTCTTTGAGCGAGTAAACGCATAAATGCTAAGGGAGTGTTGCACCCAGAGCTTTGGCAGTCACAGGCATATCGTGGTTTGCCGGGCCTGTCTTCGCGGCACTCTCTTTTCCTATGTAATGTAGAGGAGGATGAAGTGTGTTAAGAAAAGTACTGAAACGGATTCTGATCTCCATCCCGGTTCTAGTAGGCGTGGTGCTGCTGATCTTTATCATGCTGCGAATTGTTCCGGGTGATCCGGTTACCACCATGATGGGAGAGCATGTGAATCCGGCGGTGATCGAGAAAATCAGTAAGGAAATGGGGCTGGACAAGCCATTGTATGTGCAGTTTTTGCAGTATATTGCCCATGCGCTTCGGGGGGATTTCGGAACATCCTACCGGTTGAACCGGAATGTGACAAAGATTATTCTGGAGGCATTCCCGAACACGGTGAAATTGTCTCTGCTGGCGGCTGTAGTGGCCTGGATCATTGGTATTGTGGCAGGCATCATTGCGGCAGTGCGGCAGAATAAGCTGCTGGACCGCCTGTTTATGGGCGGCGCACTGATCGGTGTTTCCATGCCGGTATTCATGACAGCGCTGGTGCTGCAGTATCTGTTTGCGTTTAAGTTCAAATGGTTTCCGGTTTCCGGCTTTGATTCCATCCGGGCCATGATTCTTCCGGCCATCGTGCTGGGCTGGAACTCTGCGGGAAGCATTGCCCGCATGACCCGTTCTAACCTGGTGGAGATTATGCAGAATGATTTTATCCGCACGGCACGGGCCAAGGGACTGCTGGAATCCGGTGTTATTGTGAAGCACGCACTGAAAAATGCCATGCTTCCGGTTGTTACCATGATGGCACTGCAGGTATCCAGCATGCTGTCCGGCGCGGTACTGACTGAGAGTGTGTTTGGCGTTCCGGGTATTGGCCGTCTGGCGGTGAACGCCATTGAGACAAGAGATATGCCGCTGTTACAGGGCACGGTTATTTTTACTACTATTCTGATCATTGTGGGCAATCTGGTGGCAGATCTGCTTTACAATGTACTGGATCCGAGAATCAGGGAGGGCGCGTAAGATGGAAGAAAAGAACATACAGAATCTGTCTGAAAACGACCAGACCGGATCGGACAGAAGTATGCAGCAGCATGACGCAAAAGCGAAATACATGCAGACGGATTTCAATGCCCAGATCGGCGAGGCAGATACCTGGCTGGACAAGGCAAAAACGCTGGTGCGCCAGAATAAGCTGGCGGCTTTTTCCGCATTGCTGATCATTCTCATGATCCTGATTGCGATTTTTGCCCCGGTGGTGGCACCTTATGATCACTTACAGCAGAGTCTCTCGGACCGTCTGCAGCATCCAAGCGCGGCTCACTGGCTGGGAACCGATGAGCTGGGGCGTGATGTGCTCAGCCGTATCATTTTTGGCGCACGCATTTCCCTGACTATCGGCCTGGTGCCGACTCTGATTTCCATGGCTATTGGTACAGTGCTTGGCATGTATGCCGGTTTTTACGGCGGCAAGGTGGATTTC
>ERZ1673737.4052-NODE-4052-length-10592-cov-4.195786_pt1 | contig 10592 bp, 9 predicted proteins | sample MGYA00580211_ERZ1673737 | MGnify/ENA primary metagenome ERZ1673737 (study PRJEB41218, sample SAMN15661789) | gut metagenome | host: Homo sapiens | place: Canada: London | collected 2015-08-20/2019-03-30 | study: EMG produced TPA metagenomics assembly of... | reverse complement strand
TGGATTTTGGCTGACATTTGCTGCAGATACGAGGCTACCTTCAAGCAGGAGGACTAAGCCGTTATAGCTTTCTGTACGATATTTTCAGGATCACGATTTGGGACTGTTGTAGTAGATAAGATAATTTCAATCCTCTCCAAGTTATTCTCCAAGTCATCACGATTAAGTTAGCTCCGAGAACATTCAATGTTTGGAGTTATCTGGGTAGAAGTTTTGTAACACCGCATGCAATCCATGAATGTCATCTACACGAAGATATTGATCTAAGTTGATATTACGGTTCAAATTCACACTGCAGAATGAATTGCCAAATCAAAAGTAAAACTCGTAAATCTTACGCTCGTCAATTGACAGGGTTATAAAATTTAAGGGCACAGATGCAAGCATCAACGCCAAGAGAGAAAAAAAAAAAGGATCCAAGGTCAACCAAGACGAAAATAAGTATTAAAAGTGAAATGCTTGGATGAAATCAGGAAGCGAAAATCAAGAATGTAAAGAAGGGTATAAATGTCAGAAAATCGGAAATCACGTGAAAGTACCGCAACCAAGTAGAAATAAAGGTTAAAGGTGGTATGTCGGTGAAAAAAAATATATAGAGAAGAAAAGATCCGGAATAGAGACATGTGAAATGTCAGGTGGAACCATTGTCGAATGGTTAGCAGTCCAGCCACCGAGGCTAAAGCTGACTAGAAGCGACAAATGTCGAGATCATCAAGATCTGGGAGCCAGGAAATTCGCGATTCAAATTGGCCATTGGCTGTACATTTAAACCAGAAGAAGACCGGCGATGGCGGCGGCACCGGCGGCCATGGCACCAGAGAACTGGAGCGAGGTCGCGCCGCTGACAGGAGTGGAAGGGGCCGGGGTGGCGGAGCCGGAGACCACACCAGTGGCCTTGACCAAGGGAGTAGAGGAGCTGGGGATCCGGGTGAGAGAGGCAGCGCTCGAGGAGACGGGAGTGCTAGTGGACATGATCGGGGTCCAAGTCGACGAAGGGGTCGGAGTCGAAGTTGGAGTCGGGGTGGATGACGGAGGAGGAGTGTATCCAGAGGGCACCAGGGTGAGAGTCTTCGTGCTAGCAGGAGCTGAGGCAGCTTCAGCTGCGAAAGCGACAGGCGCAATGGCCGAGAGGAAAACAAGAGCCTTGGTGAAGTGCATTGTGGGTATGTGATGTTATGATGTTGATACCAAGGTATTTAGATCAACGGAATCAGAAAAAGAAAAGAGTGAATGGAGCTGGAAAAGAAGGAGACAGCCCGTGTCTGGGATAAAAGAGCGACACTGTTTACACAGGAAGTTGGGATGAAGATGAAGTGAGAAAGTGAGAAAGTGAGGAAGTGAGGAAATGAGGAAATGAGTTAATCTAAGGGGAGTCGCGCTTAGCCCGTTCCGCACTAGGGAGATATGTAACATCTCCTCTTGGCCCCGGGGCGACCACTGGAATGTTGATCTTCAGTTTATCTTCTATAGTTGAATGCTATGCAGTGAACATTGCTCCATTCTCTTCTCTTCTGGTTCTCTTCGAAGCAAAGTTTACAATTTACCCATGACAGTTTACATTTCACACCTGTCCGGCCTCTTTGCCAGTTTCGGTAATGAAGCCTAGTTCAGTTTCATCAAGTAGATTAGCGAATCAGCAAGGTGATCCGACGGGGACATAACAATAACTCTATTGTACAGAGTGCAAAGCAAGGACAAATGCCCAAGTCGGGGTATCAAAAGCAAAGCAGACCTCCCAATCATCTCTTTTCATAGCATATCAAAACACATTAGCCAGGTTGGACATTGCCCGGTCAAAAATCAAGTCCTCTCAATGGTTTAGAAGGACCATACAGCCGTCACAACCAGAGCCACAGTCACCCAATATCCGCTGGAATGCAGCAGGGTCGTCATCATAGGGCTACCGGCCGAGGTGTTCAAACTGCTATCGGCCTGGGTGGTGCCGTTGGGCAAAGTGCCGTTGATATAGATGGTCTCGGTGCCGTTCTCCTTCACCACACGCACAACACTGGAGTTCTTGGGCACGGTGCCGTTGAAGAGCGACTCGTAGTAGGTGCTATTGTTGTTGTTGTCGCATCCACACTCCGAGTACTCCTGGCACACACAGACGACCGGCAGAGACTCGTTCTTGTGAGTGTTCTGGTTCATGTAGTGATAGTTGTGGCTGTAGGGGTAGGCGTAGGCGCTGTATAGCCAGATGGCCGGGAAGAAGCCTAGGGCTGCACCGCCGAGGACGTAGGGGGCAATGCCGCCAGCGGAGCGTGAGCCAGATCGGTAAGGAGTTGTGGCCCCGCCGGCATAGTAGCTGCCTCCGCCGTAGGAAGGCCGAGTGCCGGAACCAGAGGACGTTGTGCCGCCAACGTTGCTGGACGAGCCACCTCGACTACCGGAGCTACCGCTAGAACCACTGGAACCGCTGCTACCACTGCTACCACTGCTGCCACTTGAACTACCCGAAGAGCTTCCAGATGAGCTGCCGGAACGGCCACCACTGCTACCTCCGCTAGAGCCTCCACCACGGCCGCCACCTCCGCCGCGTCGTTTCTCGAGATCCACAAACTCGGAGATATCTTGGGTGGTATCTACCGAGTCCAGGCGCTCAAGGAGATCAGTTGAAGGGATTGTCAAGGAGGTGACCCTGGTCGAGAGCAGGAGAAGGGATGTTGCCCACGTCAGCTTCATGGTGATAAACAGTTGTGAGTTTGTGAGTTTGTGTAGATATAAATAGGGGGTGAAGTTGTGGAAGAAGAAAGCGTCATATATAAAAGTTGCGAGAGATGACGAAATGCTGATCGAAGTGCGCCCTGTTAAGAGCAAATCAAGACTTTGCAGTTCAGTTCCACACAGGAAAGTGATGAAAGGGTCAAAGTCTAAGGGACTCAGCCTCGGACCGTGAGCGGGTCAATACGAGAGAGAACTATTTTATATACTCCCACACTGCCACAATCCACTTGGGGCAACTTTCCAGAATCTTTATTAATCCATTTGAGTTTGCATTGCCGTGTCTCTTGAGCCTTGGGCCTAAGCCATATGGTGTTCATTGAATGCTTGAATGAGTCCAAGGGTTGGGCATGAGGTGCCATATATATCTTGGTCTGATATACTGTTTAGTCGCCCATTTCCGGTGTTGGATCAGACGTTAGATAAATTAATTGTGTTAAGAGTAAAAAATAATAACTTAAGTGGAAAGAGTAAGTTAACTTAGTAGACCCGACCGGTAAGTTAAGTTATCGGGCACCTACGGCTTTCCCCTTTGATCTTCACCCTCCCCCATCCACATTTCAGGCCTCCCGGCCATGGCACGTCAACGGGGTCTTTCAAATGCATCCTCCGTATCCTCAGCCCCAGACCAGGTATGAGCCCCTCCTGAGCCGATGAGGCTGATCTAACCGTGCTTAGGAGCTGGGGAGTATGTACGATTACCTCGCCAAGGTCATCCTCCTGGGACCAAGCGGTGCTGGCAAGTGAGTAACACGTGGATCCTGCTGTGGTATGTGAGTCATTGACGCCTCTGTTACAGGTCCTGTGTATTACATCGATTCGTGAAGGATGAGTGTACGCCAAAACACCCCCGATCCTGGGCCGAGTGATAGGCTAACATGTGGACAGGGCGAGTACTCTCATCACAAACCATCGGCGTCGAGTTCGCGTCCCGCATTGTGAAACTGGGTACGGGCTCGCGACGGATACGAATCAAGCTTCAACTCTGGGATACCGCCGGCACCGAACGCTTTCGATCGGTCTCCAGATCATACTATCGTGGCGCGGCGGGCGCTATTCTCATCTACGATGTCGCTTCCTACACCTCCTTCGCCTCCCTTCCGACCTTCCTCATGGACGCGCGCGCCCTCGCCTCCCCGAACTTGTCGGTCATCCTAGCTGGAAATAAGGCCGACCTCGCATCTGATGCCCAATCGGAGGTGGAGGATAATACACGCCCTCCCCCGACGCCGTCCAGTACATCGAGCAGAATGTCGTCTCTGCCGTGGGATGCGAATGGCTCCATTCGCTCGAGTCATCTGGGCCCAGGGACCAGATTGACAGCCACTCTCGCGTCTGAAGGTCGTGAGGTGAGCTCGGAAGAGACGTCTCGCTGGGCCGCAAAGTCAAATATCCCCGTTGCGGTTGAGATATCCGCCTTGACTGGGGATGGCGTTGAGGAGGTTTTCAACCGGCTAGCGCGCATCATCTTGACCAAGATCGAGCTCGGAGAGATTGACCCTGATGACCCGCAGAGTGGCATCCAGTACGGTGATGGCGGTCTATACGGTCATGGCAGTGATGCCTCGAGTATCAGAAGTCGAGCCACATTGGATGAGAATTCCATGCCTCTGCAGCGCAGGGCTCCCAGGCGAAAAAGCAGAGCTGGCACTGCGAATGGCTGGAAGGGTGGAATGAGAGAATGGGAGGATGTATTCCGCTTGGGTGGCTCTGGTAGCCGCAGGAACCAAGGGTGTTGTTGATCTCCAACTGCATTTTTCTGATTTTAGGCGATGTTTTGACACTTGGTCTTTCTTTACCAGCTGCACGATACCCCTATTGACATTCGTTCGTGATCCTTTCTACGGATGTCACATTATTCAAGAGCTCGAAATTCACGAGTTCAGAGTACTTAATCATTTCTTGACTCTCAGGAGTCATTTCATTGCTCACAACTTTTGGGTCATCTCTCATCAAAATCCTGCTAAATCACAACTCCCCGTTTGCCCCAATGAATCCCGAGATTCGGACATTTACTCATCAATTCCAGCAATCAAGGTCTTGATACCCTTGCCAGCCTTGACCTCCGTAAAGGCTTGCTCGGCCTGCTCGAACTTGACCGTGCCGGTAATTAGCTTCTTGACGTCCACCTTGCCGCTCGAGACCAGGCCGACTGCAAGCTTGTAGTCTCCACTGCCATAACGGAAGCTACCCTTGATGTTGAGCTCCTTGGAGCAGGCCGCCATGATGGGGAATTGGATCTCGCTGCGGCCCATGCCACCCTGCACGTACGTACCACCGTTGCGCAGGACGTGGATGCCGGTGTGAACAGAGGGCTCAGCTCCAGAGGCATCAATTGCCACGTCGGCACCAGCTCCCAGGTCGTTCTCCTGCCGCAGACGCTCTGCATTCTCAGTGGCCGCGACGTTGCTGGGCGTAAAGGTCGACGTCACGCCGTACTGTTGCGCAAAGTCCAGACGGGACTGCTGGATATCCACGGCAACCACCTTGGAGGCACCAAAGGCAGTCGCCACGGCGCAGCACAGCAGGCCCACGGGGCCAGCTCCGAACACGACGACCGACTGGCCCGGGCTGACACCAGCTTGGCGCACAATGTGGACCGCGACACTGAGGGGTTCCACGAGGGCGCCCTCCTGGAGGGACATCTGCTCAGGAAGCTTGTAGCAGAAGTCCTCCGGGAGAACATAGTACTTGGCAAGGGTTCCGTCATATGGCGGGGTAGCAGCAAAGGCCATATTCTCGCACAGGTTGTACTTTCCGGCCTTGCAGGGCTCGCACCGGCGGCACGAGATACCGGGTTCCATGGCGACCCGGTCGCCTACCTTCAAGGCCGTGACTGCCGATCCGACCTTGCTGATGATACCTGCCGACTCGTGTCCGAGGACCATCGGATCTTTGACGACAAACGAACCGATCGCTCCGTGCTCCCAGTAGTGTACCTGTTTCCGGGATGTCAGTTTGCTGTCATGTTGTGATTCGTAGAAGACATACGTCACTGCCACAGATACCAGTGTACTTTACATTGATCATCACATCGTGGGGGTCCTTCAATTCCGGGATCGGTCGGTCTTCGAACTTGACCTTGTGAATGCCCTCGAGGACGAAGGAGAGATTCTACCCTTTGTTAGGCTGGTTGCAATCATTGAATAGAACTAACTCCTACCTGGGCTGTGGCCATTGTGAATGTATGTCGGTTGGGGGTGGAGGGGGGAGAGTAAAGTGGTAATTCCTGGGGAAGCAATGTGGTGGGGAAGACGAGAGAGAAAGAAAGGTGGTATAAAAAGGAATGTCCAGGTGACCCAGAATATAATATATAGTCTCAAGGACCGGGAGAATTAAATCGAATCGAATTAAACCGACAGCTCCCCCAGAAGAGGTGGATACAGGATATCTCTTTTAGCCGCGAGAATTAACCGGTGAGGGTCTCGCGGGGATACCTTTCCCAATGATGTCCGAAAGAGGCAATACATATGACCTCAGGGTGACTTGTTATTCCAAGGTAAGTTAACTACCCCCGTGGTCATATCTGTAATATTATAATGAGTTATCAGGTATTGTATAATGTTAGTGTCTAAGTTATTCGCTGTACTCTTACCCATATACCATTGCAAACATTGCCATATCCCCTGTTGAATATATAACACAATACTCGCAATAACGTGGTCTCAAATAATTACTTAGTGCTATTATAGGTACACGTAGGTACCCAGTAGGTACCCAGTAGGTAGGAGCTGGAATCTGCTTACATCTACGGGAGTACTGGCCCGCCAAGACTCGGGACTCGGTCCGGAGACACCTCCACTTCACCTGCAAAGGTCCGCTCCTTCACATCAACCTCACCAACATCATGGTCCGATATAATGCTCTCGCCTTGCAGGGGGCGATGCGCAGTCTCCGGGCCCGACCTGCTTCCGCTCGCTTCCTGCAACAGCGCCAGTTCGGAGCATCGGCTACGCAGGCCAAGGAAAACCAATCGTTCAAGAGTCAATTGTACGAAAGCACACAGCAGCGTCTTAAGCGTGAACGTGCAGAGCAAGAACGCTTCGCCCAGTATCAGCAGACTCAATCCCCAGCTGGCCGCTCGGCAGCGCTGGTCTTTGGTATGCGAAGAACTGACATTTTCTTGCCTCGGTTTTTGCTAACGGTGTTATAGCTTTGATATTCTTTTCGACCGGTGCTTATTACCTAGGATCCATCAAGCCCGCTGCCCTCCCTATCTCGTCTACCACCTCTCTATCCGAGATTGAGGCGCCGAAACACAACATCTCGAAATCCAATCTTCAAGCCGCCTGGGCCGATTTCGTGGACATTCTGGGAAAGGAGAATGTCTCGACTGCAGATGGTGATTTGGCCTCGCATTCCGGGTCGGATTGGTCGTCTTACTCGCCCAAGGAGGGTGAGAAACCCTTCTTGATTCTCTACCCGTCCAGTACCGAGGAGGTCTCGAAGATCATGAAGATCTGCCACCAGCGCGTGATCCCCGTAACCCCTTATTCCGGTGGCACAAGCTTGGAGGGCCACTATGCGTCCACGAGAGGTGGAGTCTGCATTGACTTCCGTCGCATGGACCGCATCTTGCAGCTACACAAGCGTGATTTAGATGTCGTGGTGCAGCCTGCGGTCGGATGGGAGGAGTTGAACGAGGAAATCGCCAAGGATGGACTGTTCTTTCCCCCAGACCCTGGTCCAGGTGCCATGATTGGAGGCATGGTGGGAACCGGCTGCTCGGGAACTAATTCATACAGATACGGCACTATGCGCGAATGGGTACTTTCGCTGACTGTCGTCCTTGCTGATGGAACCGTCATTAAGACTCGGCAGCGACCCCGCAAGTCCAGTGCTGGTTATGACCTGACTAAGCTCTTCATTGGAAGTGAAGGCACTCTTGGCTTGGTCACAGAGGCGACACTGAAGCTGACAGTCAAGCCCAAGAGCCAGAGTGTGGCAGTCGCAAGCTTTGGCTCCATTCAGAACGCTGCTGAGTGTGTGACAAATGTGGTGGAGGCGGGTATTCCCGTGGCCGGTGTTGAGATTTTGGATGATGTCCAGATGAAGTGCATCAATGCCAGCAAGACGACCAGCCGCCAGTGGAAGGAGTCTCCAACTCTCTTCTTCAAGTTCACTGGAACCCCGGCGGCAGTCAAGGAGCAGATCAGTATGGTGCAGAAGATTGTAACTGGTGCCTCGGGCAAGTCCTTTGAGTTCGCCCGTGGTGAGGAAGAGATGCAAGAACTTTGGAGCGCCCGCAAGGAGGCCTTGTGGAGTGTCATGGCAATGAAGAGAACCCCCGATGACCACGTCTGGACGACAGATGTCGCAGTTCCAATGAGCAGGTTGCCCGATATCATTGAGGCTACCAAGGAGGACATGACCAAGAGTGGCCTGTTGGCTGGAATTTGTGGTCACGTCGGAGATGGCAATTTTCACGGTAAGGGCCCCCAGAATGATATACGTTGGTGGTATGGTTTGATCTAACAACCCCTTAGCCATCATTTTGTTCAATAATAGCGAAAAGAAGACAGCCGAGGGTGTTGTTCACCGGATGGTGAAGCGTGCCGTGGAGATGGAAGGTACCGTCACTGGTGAACATGGTGTCGGTCTCGTCAAGCGAGACTACCTCGAACACGAATTGGGTGAATCTACAGTGGATGCCATGCGCCGAGTAAGTCTACTCCGTTCCTATAGCTTTGTCTACTACTCCTACCAACCATGACCGCTAACATCCATGTTCTCATTATAGCTGAAATTGGCTCTTGACCCGCTTCGCCTGCTCAACTGCGACAAGGTTGTTCGCACCGAGCAGCCGGTAGCCGGAGAAGTTAAGGAATGGTAGATGTCTTCATCAGTCCATCCGTTGCGATTTCACTAGCCCAAACTACACCAGGGTAGCAATGTCGTAACCCCTAATTCGAAGAATCCGAACCAGACCGTTCATGATGGTGGTGGTGGTGGTGATGGTGTCGACGAGAACGCTTTTCATCATCACTACCACTCCGAGAGCCCGAACCGTATTGGGGGCGCTCTTCATGCTCGTAATGGCGCTCGATGCGATGCTCATCGCCGCCGCCATCGAACCGCTGGCCATAACCTTCTTCCTGTCTATAGCCAGGATTCTCAAACTCGTTATAGCCAGGCTGTGGTCTACCATAGCCGGAAGAGGTCTCTCTGTACACATTTGATCAATATGGGACAATTTAACCAGATAATTCAAACAAACTTACTTTGCAAATCCTCCACCGTAGGCTGGGCGTTCCATACCCCCAAAAGCAGGAGTTTGGCCTTCCCCATACTCGTATTGCAAGGCTTGCTTAGCCGTCTCTTTTCTTTCCTCTTGGTAGTAGCCATGGCTTTCCGACTGATATTGGTAGTGCTCCTCGCGGCGGTAGTCAGCCGGTGGAGGTGCGTAACCGCCGAAGTCTTCGCGACGCATCGGGGGTTCTCCATAGACCGTATCACTTTGATATTCATATCCACCGGGACGAGGACGGAACTCTTCGTGGTGAACTGGAGGCTTTCCGTAGCCTGTGTCACTGGGATACCCATAACCACTGGGACCAGAAGGCGGCGCTTGACCGTACGAGTTCTCTCCATATTGCTCGTGGCTTTCATGGTGAGATGGACGCTCATAGTCATTTCCGCTGTCATACTTTGGAGACCCAGGTCTCTCCCGCCCCGGCTTGGAGTCATCACCATTGAGGATCATTGAGCTCATGCCTCCCACAAGTCCACCAACTAAACCACCTAGAGCTCCTCCTCCAATGGCCTGAGAGGCCAAGCCCTCAAGACCAGAGCTACCGGGCTGCTGGCCTCCACCAGAGCTTTGGCCTTGGCCTCGATGAAGGGCTAGCGGCTTGCCACACCCGTGGCCGCAATCTTGTTCGCCATCTTTGTGGTTCCTACCTTCGTAGACACCATCACGGCTCAGCTGGTCACGGAGAACATCACGTTCCTCGTCCCCTTTCTCACTCCACCACTTCTCAACCGTCGAAAACATGGTCTGGCGAATGTCACGAGCTCCATCGTTTCCGTACTCACGTAGAGCGGGATGATGGAAAACACCGGAGATGATTCGGTCAAGAGTTCGGTCAATATCAGCGTCTTCGTCATCCCAGCATTGCATGAGCTGAGGAACCGACCACTCGACAACAGCTGACGCAATGCGACCAGCTGGCTCATTCAGGATGTTCGAGAAGTGGTCCTTGGAGAGCATCGAGTGTGTCGGGTTTGAGCAGTCGTCGTCGTTAAACACAATGTGTTGCTGCTCTCGGCTGCTCTGGATGACTTCAGAAGAACCAGTCTCCAGCTCCGACTTGACCTGCTTGATGATGGGCAGAACGTAGGGGGCCAAAATGGAAAAGACAAAAACGGTAATTTGATCCTGGATTTGCTCGATCAGATCTGGCAACACTGGAATCTTTTCGATGGCCTCGTTGATCTGTTTCAACATTTGGTCATGCCATTCAAGGACCGGGTAAATCTGTTTGTGGACATTGCTCAAGTAAAGTGCCCACTCTTCAGGTTCCCGAGGACTGATGTTCTGGCTGTCGTGTCTGGCATCATCTGCCTTGGATTTGAAATCATCCATCTGATCAGCCTGGTCGTTGCTGCTGCCAATGAGACCTTCTGGAATTTTGCTCAGCAAATCTTGCAGGAAGCTTTCAGAGGGACTCTGATTCTCAGATTCAGTGATAACACCTTCCAGGGACTGCAGTTCGGACTGCATTGTTTTATCAGACAGCTCCCCAAGAACCGAATGAAAGAAGTCGACACCACCAAATGTACCAGTTACTATTGGATAGACATAGTCACTGGCACCTTCAACTTCCAATTTAGTGTTACGTCCGACATGAGGGAATACCTCCGTCTCTCCC
>ERZ1673737.4051-NODE-4051-length-10593-cov-3.881192_pt1 | contig 10593 bp, 6 predicted proteins | sample MGYA00580211_ERZ1673737 | MGnify/ENA primary metagenome ERZ1673737 (study PRJEB41218, sample SAMN15661789) | gut metagenome | host: Homo sapiens | place: Canada: London | collected 2015-08-20/2019-03-30 | study: EMG produced TPA metagenomics assembly of... | reverse complement strand
TACCCGGCAGGGTTCCTAAGAAGTCATTGCGCAGAAATAGTGTAAAGTCAACGGTACAAGCTCTTTAGTATATCTCATTGTCATCTTAATCAGATTTGCATCTCTTCCCTACTCAGAGTTGTCCACTTCAATAAAACTGCCTCCAACATCTCTCCCTGTGCCTTGCCTTGAGCAGGCAAAAATGACTCGTTTACTGGGGCTTGTTGGCGACTAAAGCGATATGAGTTGTTGAAGATCGGGCGGGTGGTGAATCTAGGTCCGGTCAACTTGACTTTCAGGTGGACTTCGCCAGAGCCTTCCCTTCGTCTATACGGTTTTGGTGTTAGGCAACTCATGTTGTCGAGCTAGGTGGGGAAAAAGTTGTCCTTACGGAAACAGCCTAGATCTTCTTGTCTGATATTATTCTATGCATTTAGGACAAAAGAAAGAGCATGACTGAGAGCCTCCATCTACTGATTTACAGTCTAAGCACCGAATATAAAATTGGAAGATCATTCATTGGTTTCCCATTCATTAACTTATCATGGTTCGATTTCAAGAACAGAACCCTGTCATAAACGCCGCATACGTGAAATGCAAACAAGATGGTATTGAACAAAAGAAACCATGCAACCAGCCGCGCCTAATCTCTAGTTAGGATGCTCACCGCACAGTGGACTGAGCCCGTGGCAGGTGAGGGTTTGTGACGGGGATACCAGCACGACGCTTGGATTGGGGTTTGGGTCTGGAGAGTGTGTACCTGATAGGAATGTTAGCATAGTTCCAACGAGTTCAAGGATTGGAAAGAAACATACTTGGCAAATGCACGTGAGAGTGCCTTCTTGCAGCTGACCTTCTGACTGCCAATGAACGAATCCACAGTAACAGCGATGGCACGGTCGATATCCTGCGCAGAACAGTACTCGGACAGGCGCATCTTGCAGAAGGATTCGGCAATACGCATGATAGCTTCAAGGTGACGAACCTGGGAATATAAGTAAGTATGATGTCAACGTAAATTGTATAAAGATAACTTACTGTGATGGGGTACGCTCCAGTGGCAAGGGACTCGCGGCGCATGTCTGCGAAGAGACGGGCAACCTTGTCCTGGTCGATCTGGTAGAGCTTGGGGTTGCAACGCTCACGGGCGTACTTAATGTACTTCCGCAAGAGCTCTTGGGGGATCTCGCCCTCCTTTTCTTCCTCGGCCCTTTGCTTCTCTGCTGCACGTCTGGCCACCTCCTCTTGGGAAGGAGGCAGTCGCTGGCCATCTTTGTTGATGCGGTAGCCCTCGCCGTCAATGAGATGGCCATCAGCATCGACCATCTTGCCCTTGTCATTTCGGAGAGGACGAGCCGGGTTAGCACGGTGGTGGGACTCAATCACGAAGTTGGCTAGGCGCTCATCCTCAGCAGGATCAACGAGATCACGGACAACACAGAGGAGATCGAAACGAGACAAGATGGGGTCCGTTAGGTCGACATTCTCCGAGAAGGGAATTGAGCTGTTGTACCGACCACCCTTGGGGTTGGCGGCGGCCACAACGGCGCAGCGTGCCTGCAACGTTGTCACAATACCAGCCTTGGAGATAGAAATTGTTTGCTGTTCCATGGCTTCGTGAATAGACGTCCGATCCTGGTCGTTCATCTTGTCAAACTCATCAATCAAACAAGTTCCACGATCAGCCAACACGAGGGCACCACCCTCAAGAGTCCATTCGCTAGTGAGGGGATCCCGACGGACACTGGCTGTAAGACCGACTGCACTAGCACCCTGCCCAGTAGCGAACACAGCACGGTGAGCTGTCTTCTCCACAAACTTGAGCACCTGAGACTTGGCAGTACCGGGGTCACCAAGAAGTAGAACGTTAATATCACCACGAATTGACATCTTGCCCTGGGCCTGCTTGCTGACACCACCAAAGAGTGAAAGTGCAACAGCAGTCTTGACGTCCAGGTGACCATAGATACTGGGAGCCATGGAGCGGATAATCTTATCCACAATATCAGGCTCGCGCGAGAGGGCACGAATCTCGCGCTCATCCTCTTCTGTCAGGTGGAAACCAGCCAGCTGGTCGTGGGCCTTGACCACATGGTTGGCCTCAATAATAGTGGCAAAAACAGGGAATCCGTTCTTGTTATTCAATTGGGCATCGTAGCTGTTGCGGTAAACACCAATGACCTCAATCTCATCGCCAGGCTTGGCAGTATCGATCAGATCTGCAAGCAGGACGACTTCGCGCTGGCGCGGCAGACGACCAGCGGGGACCGAGCCGGGCGACTCCTGCAGAGTCAACTTCTGGTAATTGCGGTAGACGGTCTTTTCGGAGTTGACAGTGAAGGGACCGCGAGACTGGCAGTTTTGACAGAACGAGATCTTCACCTCTGCGCTGGCTTCTTGCTGGAATGGACCCAGGGTGATACCACACTTTTGGCAGAGGAACATAACGTATTTCAACTGCGGGAAAACACCGGTTCGACGAGTGACCACACCGCTGACGCGAATCAGACAGTTGAGATGCGACTGACGCAGCTGACGCAGAGTGTAAATGATTGGCACATCGGTGATGCGGACGTGGATTTCGTTGTGAATGTCGTGGTACTGGGGGTAGTGGAAGAGTGTGACATCAAGCGCCACCTGGTCAAACACCTTGAGGACTTCCGTGGGCTCGTTGGCGAGGAAATATGACAGAGCAGCTTTGGTTTCACTCAGGTGGGCATAGGATACCTCAAGTGAAGCCGAGTTGACCTCACCCAGGGTCTTAATCCGATTACCGTAGACGGACTGGCCGCTTGGGTCGATGAACTCTGTCAAGAAGGCCTTGAATTCACGGTAAATAGAGCGAAGAACCTGGGGCTGCGTCACCCAGTCCGTGATATTGGCTGCCTTGACATCAGCCAATTCCTCCAGGGAAAGTTCTTCCATGCCCTCATCGGCCATGTCGATATCTTCCCTGTCCTCGTCATAGTGGTGTCTGCGTCGTCGGGGCTGGCGAGACAAGTCCATTTCAATATCATCGTCATCCTGTAAAAAGGCTGCAGGCATGCGGCGTCTGCGTGCCAATTCGCGGTCTCTCTGGTTCAGGCGAGCATCTAGCTGCCGACGGCTGGCGGCGTCAATCTCCTCGTGGTCTTCGTCGTCATCGATGTATCCTTCATTTTCGTAGCGGTCATGTGCTGCATCGCGGTAATCCCGCTCGAAGTTATCGCCGAACAGGTCGATACCATCCTCGTCTTCGGCCAACTCATCAATATCATCAATATCCTGTACAAGCCCCGTTTCATCCTCGTCATCTTCATCTCCCATGTCAAAGGGAATTGGGGGAGGGGACGAGCCCAAAGCAGCGGCTGCGCAAAAAAATTGTCAGTCTCAAGTTGGCCCAGCAACGTGAACATGGGAGCAAGCATACGACTTGATGGAGGCAATGGGGCCGGTGATGACATATCATCATCTTCTCTGTCTCTCTTACGAGTGTTGGCCCTCAGGCCACGGTTTGCGGCCGAGTCGCTGGGTCGGAGCGGACTGCGGTGTGTTAGCATTCGGGACAGAGAATTCATAAGGGGCTACTGACTCCATTGTGTGTGTGTGTGTATGATTTCAAGCAATTTGCGATAATAAAAGAGAGGCAAGCAGCAGGGAAAAAAGGATGATAGATAGGTGGTATCCTCCCTTGACTCTTGGTGGGTTGGATGTGGTGTGGCTGAGACGAAAGGGAAAGGGAGCGGCAGAGTTCACTTCCTCGCGTCAAAACCGCGACGCGTCTAAGACGCGTTCCACTTAAGCCCTAATCGGGAAGGTGGGTAACCGTGTTCTACAGTGTAACCAGGATGTTATTCTCGAAGCACACTGGTTGTCCTTTTCTTCTTTAAAAAAAAAGCCTTGGATAAAAATGGCAAAAGTACACCTACCTCGAGACGATAAGACTACTTTCGAATGGTAAAAACATTGACCGACGCAGGGATCGAACCTGCGACCTTCCGTGCTCAACATGTAAGACGGACGCCTTAACCACTTGGCCAGTCGGTCAATAAGCTGACAAATATTATCTCCCATGATATATACTTTGAGGCATCGAAGCTGTGGACTGTACTTCATACTGCGTCGTTTGCACCATAGGGACTTAAATATCCTCGATTATCCTATTGCCTATTGCATTCTCTTTAAAGGACAGGATAAAGTGAAAAAAATTTCGGTGTATTTCTCTGTTGAGAGGCACTTCATTGTCCAAATAAGTGATAACGCGGTAACCGATAGTAGTAGAGGGAGTGTTTGGGCCAGAGATATTGCTAAAGATTATCTTATTCTTATAGTAATGGCTGAAGCAAATAGATGTGAAATACATCAAGGCTAACCATATCAACCTAAGATCTAGTTATACATATACATCCTCTATGGGGGCATTGCAAACTGGGCAAACTTCTCGCGCATCAATGGAGTTGGCATATGAGTGCGGCACTGAAGATTCACTGGAGATTGTTCGTACATTCAGTCTGATTCTTTCAAGGCTGTGCGATTTTCTATATACGAGTTGAAGCTTGATTTTGATCGTGTGCTACCCAACGTCCTCTGGCAATTGCGGCCCTCCCATATTGACCGCGCCTCATCACGTCCGTGACGCCAACCTTATTCACGGTTGTCCGATCCTACGACACGCGATTTTGGCTCCCACAACATCGACCTTGCTCACTAACCTTGAGCGCGACACTCAAACAGCATTCACCTCGTCATCAGTGCTCGCATCGTTCCTGACAACGCTTTACACAACCTACCTTGTTCACAACCTCGATTGTCCGCTCCACTCCGCGCCTCTCTGCTTCGCCGATATATCCCACTGTTTGCAATCACAACATTACCCTAATCGTGTCCACATCCCCAGGCTCGTTTGCCATCGACCGTGCGATCATTGCGCTTCCCGCACATTGCGTCATTCTGTTTTGCACGTCGCGACCGGCGACTCTCCTCGGCACTGAAATATTGACCAGGTTCGGACAACATAAGCAGAGCTCTGAAGATGGACTCCGTACAAACAGCGAGTGATCAAATCAAGGCTGAAGATGGCCGGCGCGAGAGCTTCAGCTCCCAGAACTCGCAGACCGCAAGGCAGTATGGATCATTCCTCAATGTCTTCCAAGCCCTGTGATGACGATGCTAATCCACACCAGGTTTATTGACTCCCAGCTTCAACTAGAGGCCGATGCGCGCGAGGCTCTGCCTTATGTGAGTGTTCCACCATGAATTCTCCAGTGCAGCGTGGTAAATAGCTAACTTCTCACATTCAGTCCTTCGATTCCTGCACATATGCCCTTGGGCCGTTACGACAGATCCTCTTCGCTTGCCTCACTTGCAACCCTCCTCCTACCAATCCCGACGAACCCTACGATGCCGCTGCTGTCTGCTACTCATGCTCGATCTCCTGCCACGGCGAACACAACCTAGTCGAACTCTTCAACAAACGCAATTTTGTCTGCGACTGCGGCACCACTCGCCTGCCTTTTTCTTCCACTTGCACGCTACGTGAAGATCCTAAGACTGGAAAGAAAGGTGTTCACTCTCAAGAGGCTGCTGCGGGCAACTCTTATAACCACAATTTCCGCAATCAATTCTGCGGCTGTAGCGAACAGTATGATGCTCACCAAGAGAAGGGAATCATGTTCCAGTGCCTGGGGATTGGCACCGTCGAGACGGGAGGCTGTGGTGAGGACTGGTGGCACCCAGAGTGTCTGATCGGTTTATCGCGCGATTGGCACAAGGCTGCACCCAAGGTCACAGTCGGTGGTGGTGACGCTACCGGGGATGCTCAGGACGAGGAAGAAACTCCGCTTCCACCTGGATTCCCCACTGAGGATGACTTCCATCATTTGATCTGCTTCAAGTGCGTTGACTCAAATCCCTGGATCAAGCCATATGCTGGAACGCGTGGTTTCTTGCCGCCGGTTTTCAAGGAAGGTGGATTGAAGGACACAAAGATGGTAGCAAATGACTCCGCTTCCATCAACGAGCCCAAGGAAACCAAGTCCGACGAAACTGAGTCGAAAAAAATCCAGCCCAAAGAAACAGAGCCCAAGGAGCCAGAGCAGACATACTCAAAGAAGCGCAAGGCGGATGGCGAGGATTATCTTGAGGAAGATCACACTACGAAGCGGACCAAGGAAGAACCGGTGTCCACGGAAGAACAAAAACCTGAACTCGCATCCATCAAAGAAAGATCAGTCAAGAAAGAGGAAGATACCAAGACTCCTCGGGTTCCCTCTGTCCCCAAACACACCACCCTCCCGGAAACCACGCCAACCGAGTCATTCTCCCTCTTCGCCCTGGAAGATTTCCACGGCCAACTTTGCCGTTGCGCAGAATGCTTCCCCCACCTCGCACCTCATCCTCAACTCCGCGAAGAAGAAGATACCTACGAGCCCCCTCTTTCAGACGACGGCGAAGCCAACGGTGCCGCCAGCACCGGCACAGGCAGTATTCTCGAGCGCGGCGAGGCAGCCTTTAACAACATTGACCGTGTGCGCGCTATTGAGGGTGCAATGGCGTACAACCACCTCCGCGACAATCTGAAGGAGTTCCTGAGGCCGTTCGCTGAGAGCGGGCAGGCTGTTAGTGCTGATGATATCAAGAGTCACTTTGAGAAGCTGCGTGGTGATGATCAGGGGATTCGAGATGCTGCTGGTCATGCCTCTGCTGTTGGTGGTGGTGGTGACGATGATGGTACTGATGGAGATGGTCGACGCGAGCAGAATGGTAAGTTATGTCGATGACTTGTGTGCAAATTTCTGGCACTTATAACTAACTCTTTGTTTTCTGATAGGATATTGATTACGAATCTTGATGTATTTTACAGGGACTGTGAATTTTCGGGTGTTGAGAATCTATTTATGGATGGGATATGTACAATTTTGTATGGATATGGGACTCGGGACGGGCAATCCAAATCGCTTATGACTTTTATGGCGCATAATAAGGGACGAGAGGCTACATGATCTAGCAGACTTCGGAGATCTTGATCAATTGCATTCTTAGGCATTAAATGCATGTTTTCTATCAGCACATAGCCTCTGCATCTCTTTCCTCGCCAGTTGTTGCTACGGTCCATCTACTTGTTCCCGCATACATACTGTCACTACGCTTTTTGTAAAAGAGATAATATCTCATAATGCCCAGAATGGATTTCAACGTAAATCATAAACGCTAGTAACTGAAACGCCGAAACTCAATATGTCATGTTATGATGATGTAGATATCACGACCAGTCCATCACACGCTCTGAAAAAGACCAATGCAAATGTACAACAAAGAAAGCATATTATTCCTTAAGGCGTTTTGAGGCTCTCATCAACGAATCATCCGGTAGTCCACTGCGCTTGGTACCGGGAAGACTGCCAGTGCGGATATCGTTGTCATCTTGGCTGACCCGACGATGGGGGTATTTACCCTCGATACCCTCAAAGCAGTTACCGCTGATTGGGCCTCCATTGGCAAAGTAGGGGTGCTCGAGGGCCTCTTCGGCGGTGATCCGCTTTGCCGGGTCATATTCAAGCATCCGTGACAAGAGATCAAATCCATCGGAGCCAGGTGTACCAGCACTTGAGGTAGAATTGTACCCGCCATTTTTCAGGCAGCTCTGGTACCAGCCTTCGAGATTTGAGCCACGGTGGAAATGTGAAGGTTGTCGGTGGAGCACTAGGGACTGGAGCTGGGAATATTCGGGCATAGAGACCAGGCCCGGCCAGGATTCTTTGCGGGGAAGGCCAAGGATTTCGACAATCTTCATCATTTGATTCCGTTGGAAGGGGACTGTCTTTTTGCTGTCCATTTTGGCTTCTTCGCCCTTGAAAATTGGTCGTAGGGAGAGGAGTTCGGCGAAGATACAACCCACTGCCCACATGTCCACAGCAGGAGTATAGTGGCGACTTCCCAGCAGTAGCTCTGGTGCCCGATACCATATTGTGACGACGACTTTGTCGCCGGAGAACAGTGAATTGAGTGGCTTGTAGAACAAACGAGCGAGCCCTAAATCGCCGATTCGGATGGCTCCGCTTGAGGTGACGAGGATGTTTGCTGGTTTCAAATCGCGATGCAGAACCCAGTTGGTGTGTAGATAAAGTAGCCCGTTCAGCAATTGGAACAGGATGGATCGGACCATACGTGCCGGGATGGCATGCCTTTGGGGTTGAGTGTGATGGTGGATGATCTGGAGCAAATCATGCTCCGTGTATTCGAAGACCATGAAGATGCATTTGTCTTCGAGGATGATTTCCTCTAATTGGACGACATTTGAATGCGAGAGCTCTGTGCATAGTGACATTTCACGGATGGCTGACTGTGACAGACCCGTGTACTGGATCGTCTCGCCTTCCTTGTCAGGCTTGAATCTAGACAAGGTTAGACATGAAGAAGTGTGATACATCGCGGATCATACTTTTTGATGGCAAACTCTCCTTTCTTGCCATTTTTGCCGAGAGCCTTGTAGACTCGGCCATAGGTTCCGCTGCTGATGAAACCTACGATGTGATATCGATCTCGAACCCGGACCTTGCTGGTATATCCACCAGGTCTCCGAGATTCGACGGCATCTATACCACGACATGTCAGCCCAGAACAATTTGCAGCAAACTGCTTGGTGAGGAGAAAGTGCCTGATGACGGAAACATATCATAATATTCAAGCCTTTTGACCGTGCCAATTGCATAGAGAGATGCAAACCAAATCCACGACACAAAGAACCAAGGGGAAAGAGTTACCACGAGAATAGAATCCTCCAGAATTCAAAAAAGGAAAGCCCTTTCCAAACATGATGGAAAGAGAAAACACTGCTATACAAACAAGCCAAACTTAAGAGATAGGCACAGGAAATATATAATTACCATCAGTGGCCTGCAGACTGCGTTTCAAGTTCTGGCTGACTCTGGGTCGGGCAGAGAGAGAGCCGGAGGAGGGCGGGTTTGTCAGACTCATTGGAGAAGGGCCTTGACTGCATCCATTAATATTTGTCCACAGGTTTCAAGTAAAGTGGAATATTGTCGGTCTTGAAGCTCTTTTCAGGCGATGAGTTCAGCTGGAGGGTTGAAACAGAAGATGCTGAGTCAGCTTCCCCGGCCACCTCGGGACTCTTGATATGACAACTTGGAGTCTACATGTACTTCTCTTTCGGGCTTCCATAGTTCGTAACTCGGTTAATTTCACTTATTCAGTTTGATCTGATCTTATCTAATCCCAACTGCGAAGGGTGGGATTGGCATCATCCCGATCCATCCCTCCATCCCTCCGTCCCAACACCCCAGTCATTTCGCCTTAGACTTGTTTCACGATGTCAGATACATCCACCAAGTCAAGCGTGACGCCGTATTTGGTCTATCTCGTATTCATCACCACGCTTGGCCCGCTTCAATTCGGCTACCATTTGGTAGGGTATCTAGTCCCCGCATTTGCGGAGCATCACTGATACCATGAACAGGCAGAGCTAAATGCCCCTCAAGCAGTGATAACCTGTGAACGCAAAGGTGTTCATTCTGCAGGCGTTACATTCCATGGTCTGCCGCAATGTCTTGCGATGAGCCCATCCCAATTCGGCCTGGTCTCTTCAATCTACACGCTCGGTGGTCTGGTCGGGGCTCTGCTGGCAGGACCTGTCTCGACTAAGTACGGGCGTCTCCTTGCCCTCCGGGCGACTACGGTGTTCTTCACCCTGGGCCCTGTGGCAGAGACATTTGCGCCCGCCATTCCGCTTCTTATTTTGGGTAGATTCCTCTCCGGAATTGGTTCCGGTGCTGCCATTGTGGTTGGCCCAATCTATATCTCAGAGATCGCTCCTCCCAGTGCTCGAGGCTTCTTCGGTGCCTTCACCCAAATCATGACCAATGTTGGTATACTGTTGACCCAAACCCTGGGGTATTTCTGGAGCGAAGCAAACATCTGGAGACTGATCTTAGCTGTGGCTGGAATAATTGGTGCCTTGGAACTTTTGGGGCTGTTCTTGGTACCGGAGAGTCCTGCCTGGCTCGCAGAACACCAGAAGGTTGGCTATGCACGCAGAGTCCTACAGCGGATCCGCGGCCGAGATGCTGATATTGAAGCGGAGATTGCTAGCTGGAGGATTTCGGATGCTCTATCCGGTGAAGAAGAATCTTTGCTCGCCCCATCAGAGACTCAATCTTCCAAGAAGCCTTCTGTTACGTTCATGCAGGTAGTCAAGGACCCTTACTACCGCCCGGCCATTGTCGCTGTGGTTGGAGTGATGGTGGCTCAACAATTGACCGGAATGAACAGCATTGTTATGTACAGTGTGTCCCTGCTGCAGACCATCCTACCTACGACAGCCGCGTTACTGACAGTGATGATCTCGGCTATCAATCTCCTGATCACGCTGGCGTGCTCTCCACTACCGGACCGCATCGGCCGCAAGACGTGTCTCATGCTGAGCATCTGTGGTATGGGCAGCAGTTCTATTCTTCTCGCGATTAGCATCTACATCAATGCGAAGATCCTGACTGCGATCGCAGCATTGCTCTTCGTGGCATGCTTCGCGGTCGGACTTGGCCCAGTCCCCTTTATTCTGGCCTCGGAGCTGGTTGGACCAGAAGCAGTTGGCGCAGCGCAGAGTTTGGCACTGGGTGC
>ERZ1673737.4049-NODE-4049-length-10595-cov-3.982163_pt1 | contig 10595 bp, 16 predicted proteins | sample MGYA00580211_ERZ1673737 | MGnify/ENA primary metagenome ERZ1673737 (study PRJEB41218, sample SAMN15661789) | gut metagenome | host: Homo sapiens | place: Canada: London | collected 2015-08-20/2019-03-30 | study: EMG produced TPA metagenomics assembly of... | reverse complement strand
ATAGCGATTCCACTGTTCCGTCATATGAAATTAGCTTTTTCCCTTACAGCTCGTATATCCGCTTTCAGACTCACGTGTTGCCACTCGACGCCTCAATCAACGTATCTCCAGGTTTGATTGTCCCATCTCTTTCCGCTTTCTCAACCATGCGTTTGGCGATGCGGTCCTTCACTGAACCACCCGCATTAAAGTATTCGAGCTTCGCATATACCTGCGCTTTAATGCCAATCGCAGCAGGGAGGCGGTTGAGACGGACTAACGGCGTAGCTCCAATGCAGTCTGCGACAGAATCATTTTTAAGTTGGCCGAGAAACGGCGCGGCTTTGCTTGTTTCTTCCATTGGATTGTGGTGTCCGTGATGTGAATTCATGAGATTTCACAATCCAAGAAAAAGCCTTTGCAGTCCTGATATTTTAGGAAACCAGTAGGGCGCAGTTTCACTATTCTTCTCAAAAAGGAAATCGCAAGGGCTCGATCGGCGCCAAGCTTTTCTCGGAACCTTATGTCAATGACGTCATGTCCTTAGGTACTAGATAAGGAACGTGCCCAGGTGCAGAATATCTGGATAAGAATCACTCTGGAGCGTTCTAGGTTATGAATTGGCAAAGAGTGGTGCAATACCAAGAAAGGAAACCGAAAGGGCGTATTGTATCAAATGGAAACTCCGGTGACTCCGAGAAAAAAAATGGAGTGGTTTGCCCCGCATCAACGGCACCCCTTAAAACGACGTAGACACCCGATTCCTGAGAGTTCCCTTGATATTTTCTCATTAGACTATTCACCTATCGACAAACATAACCGACACTTGGAATGACGACTCCGCCAGAACGCGTTCAGTCCCCCGAGGACAAGTCTCGCCTGATCAAACACTTCGAACAAAGGTACGAGTTATTTTCTTATTCAATAGAGTTATAGAGATCTGACAGCTCACAGTTCGATCGAGAACCACAATGCTGCGTGGGACAACCTTTGGGAGACTGATAACAGCGACATGTGGGACAGAGGGAAGCCCTCACCTGCCTTGATTGACCTTCTGGAGCAGAGAGAGGACATCTTGAGCCCAATTGCAGCTAACGGCCAGAGGAAGAAGATTCTCGTACCTGTAAGAAGTCTTCTTTTATATTTCTCACAAATCCTGAAAACTTACTATATGTAGGGATGCGGAAAAGGCTATGATGTGGTCATGCTTGCTCTGCATGGATTCGATGCCGTTGGGCTCGAGATCTCAGCCAAGGGAGTTTCTACTGCCGAGGAGTATGCACACAAAGAAATCCAAGCGCCACAAGCATACAACTTCGGGTCTGCTTGGGCAAATAAGTTTGAAAGAGGCTCGTTGTCTTTTATTCAGGGTGATTTCTTCCAAACTGACTGCACGAAGGGGGAGATGTTTGATGTAATTTATGACTACACTGTAAGTCGTCAGACCTGTAGACCTCGGCACACAAGCTGATTCAAGGCAGTTCCTTTGTGCTCTTCATCCAAATGTGCGTGCTCAGTGGGCCTCGCGTATGGCTGACCTGTTGTTTTCGGGCGGCCTTCTGGTTTGTCTGGAGTTTCCTCTCTTCAAAGAAATCAGTTATCCAGGTCCACCATGGCCCTTGCAAGGCGTGCATTGGAATTTGCTGGCTGAGGGTGGTGATGGAATCCTATATCCCCCTAAGCAAGACCAACAGGTGGGAACAGGTTCTTTCGAAAGGAAGTGGCATATCAAGCCCGAGAGATCCTACGAGAGTGGACAAGGCACTGATATGTTGAGCATCTACGCAAGGAAGTAACCCAACACGGTTAAAAATGGGTCCTTTGACTGCCGCATCAATATAAGCCATTCTGTTCAGTGAATATATTGTAATATTTAAAGCAAGACCTTAGCAAAAGTTCCATTTCACCGTGAGACCTATCCAATACAGAGAAGCGGGGAAGGGGCTAGTTCGTGTGAAGAGCGAGTATGAAAGACTGACTTGTTTTGGAGATAGCTGCTCACTACTGAACACATCTAGTGCTGATGAATTGCGCCCTATCTTAGCGTCCTATTACCCCTCGCAAGTGGTACCCTTTAAAACTCGACCAGGGTATCTTGTTCAAACCGTAAATTCATCTTTCTCTTATTCTTCGAAAGATTTCTTCGAACTGGTTTCTTCTTCCACCCGACAACTGTTTACAATATGGGAGGTTTTGGTACCCGTGCAATTCGATCCGGCCCGCCGCGTGACGCCGGCACAGGTGCCCTGGTAGAACCTGTAAGTACAACGAGAGCATTCAGACTAATTCGAAGCTGAAATGGTATCTATCTAGATATTCCTTGCCACTACCTTTGCTCAGCATCATGCGGGAACTCCCACGGCTTCGGAAGTTGGGTCGGAATAGATAGTAATAAACGGAGTGAAGCCAATGCCCTCAACTATTCGCTTCGATACCCTATGGTGATACATTCAAGTTGCCATCAAAATTGGCACTTCAACAATCTGGTGATCAAACTGCGATCTACCGTGCAAGTGTGTTCAATAATTCAAGGATTACGAGCCCTCAGCATTTTCATTTCACGCATTATACTTCGGCTTCCCGGCCACGTTTTTGATCAGGGCGTAGCTAGCCATGATTCTGTGTTTTTGTTCTTCTGGTTCTATATCACCATTGTACAGTTTCTCAGTTTCGGCGAGCTTAGGCTTTCGCGGCTGAACAAAATTTTCGCTTTTCGTTACGGCAATGTGTTACGAGGTTATCAATTCCCCTATCAGACGTACAGCTAGCATCAAATGCCTACAGAAAGTCTTGCATTCGCCATATTGATCTCATGGTGGAGCTAGAGCAATAGGACGAGAAGGCGTGCGCCAACTTCAAGACGGACGAGGAACACCAGCGAAACAACAAGATCTTCATCACAATTTTCCACTCTCTATTCTGATCTTTAGCATCCCGGCCAGACACTGCTAACACTACACTCACTATGAATGTGCAGACTCCCAGTGACTATTTGTTATTCAGGGAAAAGAGCGAAATATGCGAACGAGACCGAGCAGCCTCTCTACGACGGGAGAACCTTATGAAACAGCGACATGAAAGATCTTACCTTGGATTTTCTGAATTTCTTGCTGGTTCACGGTGCCCGTCTGTCACTGCCATAATAACTTTACCCTGGGAGCCCAAGGAGGATCTTGGTTACAACGTCTAATCGAACCGGCATCAAGCGCTCGTATCGCGTCTAAGCTACCCCGACTAACCCATGCTTACTTATTCCTAAAGGATAAATGCAAGTGGAACGTAGAGTTGAGGAAACGTCTTCGAGATGGTAAGCTCTATGACCCCAGAAATGCACCCGATGAAATATATCCTAATACCTCGTTAGACTTTGCTCGTAATCTTCATTTGTTTCCTCCTGATATACAGGAGTTCCAGTTTGGATTCGACTACGCGCCTCTTTCGAGATCAAACCTTTTCTCCTTTTAGTGTGACAAAGGGTGTGGGGGATATGTTCAGCTCGCACTTACGTGATTTCTCTCAGAAATTGACGACTCTAAACATCAGGGGAACCTTTTCTGCCTTTAAATACGGAGAAAATTCTAGCACACCCTTGCTGGCCACGGATAACCAACGTTCCGGTGCAGTAATTGGAAGGGCGTCCAAAGTCCCACATGACCCGGAGGGTGATGACCATCCTGGCTTTGATATACCGCCAGCGTGGTCTGGTTACGTACGGAGTCCTGCTGAAGAATGCAAATACTGGTTTATTCGACATCGACATATCGCGAGGTTTGCCAACGACATCTATCTTTCTGCTGACCGGGCTGCTCTTGGAATGCCGAAGCTGAACTGAATGACATTGTGGACGATGGGTTCTGGAGCAGTGCATGAGTTTGACTATGAGGTGGTAGAAGGAGCGGCGAAGGTCATCTGGGGTCACTTAGTTGACGACAGACCCTACACACTCAAGGCGATGTCAGCTGGATGATCAGGTCTTGGAGGTTTGGAGGAAGGTCTCTTTTGAACATACTGGGTGCGAACTTGATGTTTAATGCACCTCGTCCTATTGAGAGAACTTGGCTAAGAAAAAGTTATCTTCATTCATTCTCGATGCATGTTATCCTACTTGCCCCCTTAAGAGTGCCTCTTTGTATTATTATACTTTTGGCTGTAGAAAGAGCCATTGTATCGTATCTTATTCTGGAGCGTATAACCCTGACTTTCGCTATGGGGTTGATCACTTCCCTGCATCAGCCATTAAATCCAGCAAGCACTGTAGAATGCTCTCGGTGCATACAGGGATTCAAACACACGAAGGCTAGACACATTGACGGCAAATTGCGATGCGGGTTTGTAGCACCGCATGTTACTCGAAGTGTTTTCTGGCATTTAGAAGCATCCCTCTAGCCGGTGACCAGTGGATATGTTGCTTGCTGTAGTCAATTTTCTGGTAGGAAGCCTGACTTCCAAGGCATCGCCCCGTGCCACTTCCTGATAATGTTGCATAATATTTATATAGACAGAGGCCCACGTTGTGTCATTTGACACAATCAGGCACCGATCGACCAAAAAATCATTGCCTTTTGTAGCCATCTGAACAAGGTCAAATAGTGAAGCGTGGAGGGGAAGCTGGGTGGGCCTTATCGCTCGCCGCCTTTCTGATACGTCACTCGTGTTCTCAAGCCTTCACTTCTTCCACTCCCTTAACATTTCTTCCCTTTCCAGAATACTTATTTGATCTCTAAGCCTCTACATCATGGCGTCCGACTTAGACCAGCTCATTGAAATGGGCTTCGACAAAGAACGCGCTCAGATCGCGGTCACGAAAACAGGCGGCTGTAAGTTTCCACCCTTCGATGTGACGGTGAACAGATCTCTGACAAATGAAACAGTGCAGGGAGCATTGCAGTGGCTTGAAGATAACCAGGACAAGTCGTTGGAGGAAATTCAAGCTCAGGCTGAAGCGCAAGAGGAGGAGGGCCCCGCACTTCAACCCGGCGAAGCACCACGCAGCTTGGTCTGCAACGATTGTGGCAAGAAATTCCGAAGCACCGCACAGGCCGAGTTCCACGCATCCAAGTCGCAGCACGTCGATTTCTCAGAGTCCACAGAAGAGATTGCCCCCTTGACCGAGGAGCAGAAGAAGGAACGACTGGCAGAGCTTCGGGAGAAGCTTGCGGCAAAGCGGGCAGGACAATCTGAGCAGGATAAAATTGACAAGAAGAACAATGAGGTATGTCTATTACTTCTTTCTCTTGCTAGCTTGTGGCTGGGGTTATTTACTTACTTGGTTCCCTAGAAAATCCGGCAGAAGAGCACCAAAGAGAGCCAGGACGCTAAGGAGGAGCTCGAACGGAAACAAATGATGAAGGAAGCGGCAGCCAAGAAAAAGGAGAAGCAGGCTGACATCGATGCGAAGAAGCGTATCAAGGCAAAGATCGAGGCGGACAAGGAGGAGAGACGGCTGAAGGCCGAGCGTGAACGAGCTGAGCGTGCCGGCGTCGCCCCTCCTCCCGTGCCCGCTGCTGCTCCAGCGCCCACTGCTTCCGGTCCCGCTACGTCCAAGCCAGCTTCCGCATACACAGAAACCCGCTTGCGATTCCAATCGCCCAAGGGTAACATCATGAAGACTCTCCCTGTTGACACCACACTGTTTGAGGTTGCCGCGGCACTGAAGGAACAAGATGGAATTGAGGTCCAGAGCTTTGTGCAGACCTTCCCTAAAAAGGTTTTTGACGCAGAGTTCTTTGGAGAGACTTTGAAGGAATTAGGACTCGTTCCCAGTGCCTCTCTAGTCGTTCAATAATGCCATAGCCTCCGGTTCGGGATAATTAGCCCTAGCACCTCGCCAGGTGGATCTAAGGACTAAATACTAGCTATACAAACCTAAAATTGACCTACTTCACGCTCTTATTCGTAGTCTATTCTTCTTTTTCTTCTGTTTACCTCGAGATCTGTTATCTATCTGTTATCTTATCTTGTCGACACGTGATGTCGTGATTGAGCCGCGTCTCGGTGCCTGAGAAGACGCGCTCCACGCATCCCGTATAACAAAAGTCGACATCACTTGCAAAACATGCCAGCGTGAGATCGTCCCCCTAAGATTAGACATCTTTTAACTACCCCACGGAACCAGAACTGATAGCAATATCCCCAGTGTTGGCGACCAACATCGCGGTGGTCCAGCGAACATCATAATGCCGAACACAACAGGTGCCGCCACAGCGAACCCCTTCGAAGAACCCCAACGCCGCATCAATGAATACACTGCACAGGAGATTGCAACACTACAATCCCGCCTCGATAAGAAACTAGGACCTGAGTATATCTCCGCACGACCTGGTGCCGCGGGGCAGAAAGTGCACTATCTTGCCGCAGACAAATGCATCAACCTTGCAAATGAAGTGTTTGGGTTCAATGGCTGGTCCAGCTCCATCCAGACGATTCAGATCGATTTTGTGTGTTATCCTCGGGTTGTATGGCGACAAAGGGGACTGGCTAACACCCATGTCAATTAGGTTGAGGAGAATCCAAACACAGGCAAAATCAGCTTAGGCCTCTCGGTAATCATGAGAGTCACTCTGAGGGATGGCACTTTCCACGAGGTAGGGCAGCCCACGTGGAAACGGGGAATTTGAACCGGGACCAGTGTTAACTTCACCCTCTTTCAGGATATCGGCTACGGGCATATCGAGAATTGCAAGGGCAAGGCCGCGGCCTTCGAGAAGGCCAAGAAAGAAGGCACAACAGATTCCTTGAAACGTACTTTGAGGACCTTCGGCAACGTGTTGGGCAATTGTGTTTATGACAAGGACTACGTCTCCAAGGTGACTAGGGTGAAGGCAGCTCCTGTAAGATCTATAATGTTCTCTCATATCTGTCTACTGCTGACTCTCGAACCAGGCAAAATGGGATATTGAAGATCTTCATCGTCACCCTGACTTCGCTCCGCCTATTAAGAAAGAACAACCTCCACTTCCGCCCAAACGGGTATCCGAGGATGATGATTTACCCCTTCCTCGTCCTGCCAACCAAGCTAGGAATAACCATATAGGAAAGCATGTTCCTACTGATGGTGACGGGGAATTTGGAAGTATGTTCAAACAAATGCGAGCCCAAGACTGGGCTAACAAATACAGGTGATCTCTTTGATGAAGCCGATTTTGGAGTTCCCGATTCAGGCAATCCTGATGAGATAGTAATAGACACGGAGCCTCCACGCCAACAGCCGCCTGTCCCTACAACTGGTCCAGCCCCACAACGTGGGCCTGCTTTGCAGGCAGGATTCAACCCAGCTGTCGTCACACCCTCAAAACCTGAGCGATGGAACGGTTCAGGTCCGGCAGGACGGCCAGTTCCACCAATTGCACGACAGACCCCAGGTGCCATCCCCCCACCTGCTGCAGTAAATGGTCGTCCCATGTCCGGCCAAAATCCTGCTCAAATCATTCAAAATACCAGACCTCCATTGCCACCACAACAACAAGCTGGTCAAAACGGACATGCAAATAACATCGCCCAACCTCCAATCAAAAGGGAATCCTTTTCTGGGGGGAATCAGGAAATGAACCCACCCCAAGGGACACCGTCAGGTGGATTCTACTCTGCCAGAGCAGTAGATCTCCTTCGCGACAACCCAAACGGCGCATCGGCAGCACCACAATTTGATCCACACGCAGAGAGTCCATCGATCCGCAAAACAGCCGGCGTAGACCATACCAAGAGCATTCCCATTTCCAGACCCATGCTTTCCAACGCCTCTCCCGCACCCAACAACAACTCACGCGACTATGTCAATCCCACAGTCGATCTACAACGCAAAGTCGGTGCTCCCGGTAGCGGATTCGGCAGTCCAGTCAGCAGAGGCCCATCTGTCTCATCTTACCGTCCCTTGACCCGACCCAACAACGGTTCCAATCCAGCCGCCGTGAACAGGGGCAGCGTCCCCCCACAGAACCTAAATGGAAAACGGCCTCCATTGATCGATGTCACAAATGCCAACGCTTCGCCAGGAGCCAATCCTGGGCAACCGGTCCCCGGTCCAAATGAACCGAAACGACCCCGGGTCTCGGATGCTGACTCTTCTGGCCCTCGACCGCCAACCCAGTAATGAATATCATGTCTCTACCCCGAAGGAGGGTGAATCACTGCGCAACTCTCAAACACAAGCACAAGCGTCTCTCATTTGTATCGTCTTTTTGAAATCCGGTATCATAGCGTCATTGCATGTTTACCATGGCTAGCAAGGATGGGCGGCGTTTACATTTACATTAGGTGTCTTCAGGTCAATGGATCTTTAGGATCCCACGATGGGATACATGGTTTATCCAATTGCTTATTGGTACTTTTTTTTCTGGGCACACTTACTTTTTGTTATTTTAGAATGATGGAGCATGCTGAACGGCAGCGTATCCTGTTAGAATTTATTGTCAATCCAGACGTCTAATACACGTCCCTTCCAAGGTTCAATCCCACTTCAAGCGTCCTTATACCGGTCTGCATGCAGTTTACGGCTACTATATATGGATAACGAGTAAAGCGTACATGATGCATTGTTTGATGCTAGTAGAGAGGCAATCTGCTGAGAAGTCCGGACTGGTAGCATGCTGAAAGGATGGATAAAACAATACTGCCGACGAAAAATTAAATTATTTCAATGATATATCGAACCGCCCTAGGAACACGGCTGCCTAGACCAAGTGTCTGTCCATTCTATCATTAGGGAGTATTGGCAGATTTCAGTCAAGCGTCTGCTTGGTAGCATTTCAACCAAGGCATTGAGAGATTCAGGAAAGTGGCACTCTTTGGGATGCTCCGCGATACTATGTGGGCACCGTTGGTCCTTTGGTGGCTTCTCTCCAGAGTAGGCGAATCGCCTGCAGCACAGCAGTCAATGAATAGACTCGTAGAAGACGAAACGAAATTTACTGGGAAAGTAAGAATAAACATAAATAAAAATAAAATGCAAGAACAGGAAAAAAAATCCTTTTTATTTTGTAACTTGCATAAACAGTTAGTCGAAATTATTCTAGCCCTAACCCGCCACAAAGAAGCCACAAAGAAGTCACTTCCACCGGAAAGAATCTCTCTAGCTTCCGGTATGCCTGGATTATCTGAAACGCGGACACAAAAAGAATTCCACTAACGCTTCACTCTAGATGCAAGTGTCCCGAGTTCTGGGTTCTTCGCGATCCCCGGAACTTACTGTGGCGTTCCGCGCTTGGTCTCCGTCCGCAGGCACCTAGTCTTTCGGCACTTTTGCATTGGGGACAGGGGTTCGCGAGGTGCTTTGGACAGGGTGGACAGGTTTCCTAATGGTCGAGGTCTGGTTGGGTATCGTATTTGGTGGCGTTGAATCCCGTTTTTTCAGTATGGAACGTATGGAACGTATGGAACGCAGGACTCGCGGGATTCGCATATGTCTATTTGTTTTCTCTCCCACAATTTTAAAATAAGTCCATTAGGTAAGTGACTGATCAGCGCTAGAGTGATCGCGGCAGGAGTATCGGCGCATCGGGTGCGCCACGGCGCACCGGGTGCTGTGCTTGTGAGGATTCAAGGCTCCTCAGTCCCATACAGCAAAACGAGCCTCCCTGCGGAGAGGATCTTCGGTGACATGGCGGTCGAAAATCTCCCACACGTACGGTGGCGGGAATATTTAAGAAGGTGCCTGTCCGACTCTTCCAGTTTATCTTTCTTTTGAGATCCAGTCTCTCGATCTACAAAACTCCATTATTTATAGGCAACCCTTGCAAAATGGCCTTGCTGTTAGATTTCTTTTTTGCACACACCAAGACAGCGAACACTGTCCTTGCTGGCGTTGTCACTTCTGTTTTCATACTGGCTGTTTTTTACTTGAGCGACATTCTGCCTCCTGTCGAAAATGATCTGGTTCGATCCCCAAGTTGTAAAAGTCCCGAGCAATCATTGACTTCCCTAGGAAGATATAACCTCCGTCCGAACATGGGACAAAACGTGTTGTCCGAACATACAGCAACCAAGAAGGCGTAGACCTTATGCTTTCAATGGTAAAGAATACTCCCTGACTGTGAAGATTTCCACTGACCACGTTTGCTACAGATGCGTGACGGAACCAATGTGGGTATCTTAATACATGTATGAAATTTGTCAAGCCTTGTACACGAGCAGGCTATAGGTTATGAGACCGGGGATGTATCTATTTTGAAATATTTGTACGTAAAGTTAGCACACCCGAGAATACATAGGTTATTCACCCAGCACTAGACTTCATCACCCTCCGCCGTGGTATGCAACAAGGATGAAATTTGACCTGTAGTTCTCACCGCATCTTTTCAGTGTTAGCAGGCCATATGGCGGTCAAGTTTGATGTCAACTGACTTTGATAGAGTCAGCAGACCCTTATTTGGTTTCAATCAATTTTGGACATCCGATAGTTCCAGGGACACAATATATGAACCGTTTACCGAAGACGCGGTAGACCTGCAGATGGGGACGGGGAAAGGAGTCCGAGATCCGTAGATAATGTACGATCGAAAAAAGGACGATGGCAAGAATCTGGAACCTGTTGTGTGCCGATCGAGAGAAAAGATCGAGCCTGATTTGGCCAAAAATGCCAAGGGGAAACGAGAATGACAAAAGTCCCAAGAAAAAGCAGA
>ERZ1673737.4038-NODE-4038-length-10636-cov-4.560439_pt1 | contig 10636 bp, 9 predicted proteins | sample MGYA00580211_ERZ1673737 | MGnify/ENA primary metagenome ERZ1673737 (study PRJEB41218, sample SAMN15661789) | gut metagenome | host: Homo sapiens | place: Canada: London | collected 2015-08-20/2019-03-30 | study: EMG produced TPA metagenomics assembly of... | reverse complement strand
ATTGTAATAATCCCATGGTATGATACAATCAATAGCCCAGTGCACCAACAGAATCCGTCCAAATCCAGACAGCTTTTCCCAATTCGCTAAAAACCCTCCCAGTGGTAATCACAACTGCAATCCGTATCCAAACAATACAGTAAACAAGCAATGAAATAGCATCACTATTCAAAGACGTCAGGTCAAGGGATCAAGCCGATATGCGCATAAACAACAAAAGCATTCAAGCGTAGAGAAGAGATCGAATAATAAATCGTGATACAGATAGTTTATAGTCCGCCTTTACCTCGACCAGTATTACCTGGTGGAGGCATTGGCGCCGCGCCATACCCAGACATCGGTGCACCTCCGCTGTCGGAACTATTAGATGGGGGTGTAAACATTGTCGGTAGTCGTTGCATGCCGGGAGCAGTTCCGTTGCTTGACATTGACGGTACCTGGGTGGATGCGAGAGGACTTGATACCGAAGGCTGTGACATGCCTCCAGATTGAGGCGTTGGCTGTCGTTGGGCATCCATCATGGGCCAAAATTGGTTTGATGAGTCGAGGGTTGGGTTTTGGAGGTATGTGTCCCACGCGTCCTGATATAATGTTAGCATCAATAGTTTATACGAATGGAAGAAAAAAGCCTACCCAGTCAAGATTAACTTGCATGTCCGGCATTTGACCGAACATGCTACTAAATGGCGAGAGTGGACCACCCGGCATTTCGGCCGAAGTGCCTACGCCTGCTGGCATTGGCGAGTCTCCCATTTTGAACATGGGATCAGAGAATGGAGGCGGGCCCGGGTTCATTGGACTCATTCCGCTGCTCAGCAAGCCAAGAGTCATCGCGGCATTCTGCTTCTCGTCTTGGGGCTCAAATGTAGCGGCACCAGCACTGTTCTCAAGGGTAGGGGCCGCCATGGCCAATCTGCTGAGCATCACACCAAGAACGCTGGATGCCTTGTATGCTTCCATGCTCTCGTCTCGCATTTCATCCCAGATCTCTTTCGAGCGCTGAAGTGCCGCCATCATCTCTTCGCGCCGCTCCCGGCCCCAGGTGTACGTGTCTCCCGATGGCCGTCCTGACACCTGCAATTGCAAGCCTTGGTACAGATCGAGAGAGACGACTGTCGCTGAGAGTAGGAAGTCGGTCGAACTTAGAGAAGCGATTTTACTCTGACGAGTGTGAAGACGTCCTTTGCGTAGTTCTGCGTGCAGGAGCGCTTGGACTTCCAAGAGTTCCATTGCTGAGTCGATACACGTTCTTCGGGAATACGTGAAACGAGGATTTTCTCTTGCACGGGCCAAATATGGTCGATGAAGCACACATTGTGCTTTGTCATATACGGCCTTGACCTGCACAGGTGGTTAGTATCGATTATGAGCACATGCTTGAAGCAACTTACGGCAAATCGCGACATAATAAGGCTACAAGGATCCAGCTGGCATTCCTCCATAGGTCTGACTTTCAGGTGGGGAGGAATCAGGTCTCTTGCCTGTCGAAGCTCCGCGTCAACTTCCATCACATTCTCATATGAGGTGTTCGAAATTGCAGAGCTCTGCTCAATGACACGGCCAAAGGCATACGATAAACGAGCCTTGGCAATCAGGTACGAAATTGGTGTGGGTTCGCTCAACGGACGGGATGGCGGGAGCTCCTTGCAGTCTTCATCAAAGTCATCATCGTACAAATTGCTTGGTAGTTCGGTGTCACTATCAGTGGAGCGGATCATGTTTGGCAGCCCAACCTGGAAAGAGAATAACAGGTCGGCTTGACGCACAAAGCTCCATACTCGCCGTCGTATCTCACCCTGGAAAGGCGTAATGTTCGGGAACATTTTGGAGTCGCGGTGGTATCCTGATCGCATTGCCAAGCGGGTAATGACGCCAGCCAGTACCCAAATTGAGACGTCAGTCTCCCGATGCTGCGAAAAGTCACCATGGAGATGGAACACAAGTGCTTCAATCAGATACGGATGGGGTTTTGTGTAGTCGGCCAAGGTTAGACACTGTGCCACGGAGTTTCGGAATCCTCCTGCCATGTCCATAGATTTACCTCGAAACTCAGGCGGTTCGTCGCCTTCGCTATAGTAGGATAGCATTGCTAGTCTCATCATTGCAAAGAGCATGGCAATCCAGACAAGTTCTGTCTGAGAAGGATCTTCCCAATGTTTATTGTACTAGATGGGTCAGTCCTATTCTGCCACCTTTGATCACTGCAGAACTTACCTGTGCTTGAAATGTGGGCCCGTGAAGGATATCTAGAGAAGGTCAGGATGTCTTCAACATTACAAAGATATGGAAAACTCACGCGTTGCAGGGTCATAGCAGTTGAAATAGCGAGTCACAAGGAGATCAGTGGTGTATTTGGAGGGCAATGCAGACATGATCTCGCCACGGCTCATCGGCTTCATGACACCGAATAACAAAGTCGACCCAGGTACATCAGTGGGCGGTTGAGCTGCCTTGACCTTTTCAGATTGCTCTTCAAACTGCTTCTTGTGTGTTGCGAAGAAATTCCGCACCTCGGAGATCTATTCAGCCGTTAGAAATGCCCAATCTCGGCGAAATGTCCCAACTTACATCACTCAATATAGAAACCCAGTGAGCGTTCCCCATGTAATAGGACTTGTTATTGTCCATCTTCATGATACCGAACGATTTGGTCACCTGTTCAGTGTCGCTCTCTTCGGGGCCCATACCATCCTCGTCGATATCGAGGTCATGGGAGGGGCCGGTCGATCCAGCACTGCTTTCTCCCGAAATAGCAGCTAGAGCAGCCGCCGGACCAGCAGACTGGGATCCATTTGTCATCAACGAAAGCACCAGCCCTTCTAACCGATCGATGCGGTTCTGCATATCATCCGGCGAGTTCGACGAGGGCTGCTGGGGCGAATTCTTCTTTCGGGAACTTGCTTGCGCGTAGTTACAGGAGGCGGCGTCGCCTCGTTTGACACAGTTTTCGCAGGGGTTGGAACGATTGCATTTCAGCCTGGAACTGTTAGAGACAAACGGTTCCAGCCATGTCTTGAATTGCTTACTTTCGGTGTCGGCATGGACCACATGACAAAGGTACCCGGTTTCGTTTCCGGACGACTCTGTAATCAGGAGAGTGGCCTGCACTTGACGAGTTTGTAGAAGGGGGCGTTGGTGTCATTTTGGTGGGAAAGGGCATATTCTCGTATGGGTTAGACATCAGATTGTAATAGGTTCGAAAGAAGCGATGAGATGGTGGGAATTGGATCCCAGTCAAGCTATGCGCTGTGAGCCGTGCTATTTGGCGGGGTTCTCACACACACAGTCGCAGTCGCGCAACGCACTGAATCAGCGCAGTCGTTCCGCGCGATCGTCGCAATAGGCTTTTCTCTGCTTCAAGCTCACAGTGAACAGAGCTGGTGTGGTATTCAAGTCTCCTAGGTCCAGAGTGACTGTGTTTTGAGCACTGATGTCTGAGGACTTGGCTATCGTTAGGCAACCGCACCAGACCCGAACCACAGAGCTTCAATATTGATTTCGAAAGTCGCAAGCAATCTCTGCGACCTTGGTATGGTTCAGGTCGCTCAAATTCAGCTGAATGTCGATGCGATGTGATAGGGCGATGTGCGAAGCTTGTGGAAGGTGGAGGGGTGAACGACGTCCGGCCTGTGGGTGAGATAGACGACTGAATCCTGTGGCACTAGCTCGCAAGGCTGTGCAGTCTAGATTCACAGGAAAATATCTCCAACAAAGAGGATCAGGAGGTGTGAAGGTTCAAGGAAGTTTGGGATGAAACTCGATGATTAATCCGTTATCTCCGTTTTTGGGGTTATCGTCTGGAGATGATCTCACGCATACAAACCACCTGCACTGCACACTACACACTGCACATATCACGCTCGGAGAACTTCTGATAATCTTAAGTACTCTTTGCAAAATTTATTCTTATATAATCTTCTGTCCAGCTCAGGCCTTTCTCTTAACTCCGATGCCATTCTCCTAGACATTAGCTGATTGGCTGTACCAAAAGATAAGTGAGTCATCTAGAGAGTTCAATATAAAGTGTTGTGTTGATGTATACTTGCGCGTTTGCAAGTTTGATATAATACTTCTGTTAGTAATAAGGGACCTGTGTTTACACCGCGTATTATAAGTATCTACTATAAAATAGCCCAACACAACATGGTTGTAGACAATAACTTAGGCGCGTTCATACCCCTGTACTGCGCAAACAAACGGTGAACACAGGAGTACATAAGCCCATTCCTTTCCCCGTAGATTTTGCTTCCCTCCCCACCTCTCTTTTATGAACCATCCCATCAATTGTTGGAGTATTTAGTCATGGGTGACATCCCTAAAGGTCGTGGACGTGGTGATTGGGGCCGTGGTCGAGGTGATCGCGGTCGAGGTGATCGCGGTCGAGGTGATCGCGGTCGGGGGGATCGTGGTCGTGGCTCCGATGGTGGTCGTGGTCGCGGTGACTTACCCTTCCGCCCAGCTGGCAGAGGAGACGGGGATCGTGGGGGTTTCCGCGGGGACTTTCGAGGCCGCGGTGGTGACAGAGGTCGTGGTGACTTTCGTGGCCGTGGTGACTTCCGTGGTCGCGGCAGAGGAGATGGTGATGGACGTGGTCGCGGGGATTTTAGTGGACGCGGCCGTGGAGGACGCGGTGGAGTTATGAACTACGGCCCTCCCATTTTCAGGTCAGCTCTTCACTATATAAATTGTCGATATGATCTAACTATTCATCAGACAAGGCGAGCCTATTCCACAGCCTAGCACCGTGGTTACTAAGACCGAGGATGATATCGCCAAAGCCCTCACTATCAGCGGTGCAAAGGCCCCCAGACAAGCTAAATATCCCGAACGTCCTGGTTACGGCACTATCGGCAGGCCGGTGACTTTATATGCCAACTACCTACCCTTGACCCTGCCCAACAAGCAGCTATTCCGCTATCATATTACGATCGCGGCCGACGCTGCGGGCCGAACTGCACCAGTGGGCAAAAAGGCCGGGCACATTGTGTCTCTGCTGTTGGAAGAGCACTTCGCCCAGCAAAAGGGGAGCATTGCGTCGGACTTCCGCTCTACGCTTGTGTCTTGTGTCAAGCTGGCGGAGGGTTCCTTCGATGTGAGATATAAGGAGAATCTGCTGGATGATTACCCCGAAGCTCCCCGTGTGCACAAGGTCACTGTGCAGCACACTGGTGAGGTCAACCCGGCTGACTTGCTGAACTACTTGACTTCCACCAATGCCGGTGCGATCTTGGACTCTAAGTCTGAGATCCTCGCTGCTCTGAACATGATCTTGGGACACCACCCTAAGGCCGACGGCAGTGTCGTCTCTGTCGGAGCTAATAGACACTATAGTCATCGCGAAGGTATCAAGGAGTCATACAACCTCGGCGGCGGCCTGTCGGTTCTCCGTGGATTCTTCGTCAGTGTGCGTGCCGCCACGGCTCGCGTCCTCTTGAATGTGCAGGTCAAGTACTTCGCCTGCTACGATGAAGGACCCCTGGCCAATATGATCCAAAGCTACGGCGGCCGGAACACATATCTTCTGGAGAAGTTCCTCAAGAGCGTCCGCGTCCGTATCACGCATATCGCCCGCAAGAACAGCCGCGGTGAGTCCCGTCCTCGCATTAAGCCTATATATGGACTTGCCAACCGCGGTGACGGTGGTAAATCGCCTAACGCACCCAAGGTTGCTCGCCATGGTGCAGGTCCTGCTGAGGTGGAATTCTTCCTTGCCGAAGCTGGCCCTAAGCCTGGCCCGCCTAGCGCTGCGCCTAAGCCCAAAGGAAAGAAAGCACCCAAGGCCGGTCCTGCGGAGCCTGGACGCTGGATCACCGTTGAAAGCTTCTTCAAAAAGGGTTAGTAAACCTTCACTTATCAATTACCTTTCTCTTTTTTAATACTGACTTCATTCTTAGAGTACAACCTCTCTTTGAACATAGGTTTGCCAGTGGTCAATGTCGGATCTCGCGAGAAGCCTGTCTATCTCCCTGTTGAGGTCTGCGAGGTCGAGCCTGGTCAGCCAGCCAAGTCGAAGCTGTCCGGTGACCAGACTGCCCAGATGCTCCGCTTCGCCGTGATGGGTCGTAAGCCAGGCCAGAACGCGCACTCCATCGTTACTAAGGGTGTTGGCGCCCTAGGACTGGACCCTTTGAACTCCACCCTGGTCAGTACTCTCACTCTAGATATCTGATCAAAGTTATTAATCTAATTGCAGTCTGCCTTCGGTGTCAGCTCCTCCACAGAGCTCATCACTGTTCCTGGTCGCGTCCTCCCAGCACCAAGCGTCTTCTACAAGAACGGCAAGCAAAGCAGGGAAATCCGAACTATGGCTGGCAGCTGGAACATGAAACAAATCCAGTTCTCCCAAGCCAAGCCAATGAAGTCCTGGGTCTTCCTCCACGTCGACCACCAAAACGCCCGCCCGATCTTCAACGGCCCCGATGCGCTGGACTCGTCTCTCCAGGGCTTCCGCAAGACCCTCAAAGACATGGGTATGGCAGTCGACGGCCACAAAGGCGGCAAGCGCGTAGTCCTAACAGGACGCAACGACGCAGCCGACATCGAAAACGCCATCCTCGACCTGCAACAGCAGTTCAACCCAATCTTCATCCTAGGCATATTCTACGCAAAGGACACAGGCATCTACAACTGCGTCAAGCAGGTCTGTGACGTCCGCTGCGGCATCCGCAACGTAAACGTATTGGCCGAAAAGCTTCGTGGCTCCAACGACCAGTACAACGCGAATGTGGGCCTGAAAATCAACCTCAAACTCGGCGGTGCAAACCAAAGCCTCCGCACCGCCGACCTCGGCATCATCTCCGAAGGAAAAACAATGCTAGTCGGCATAGATGTCACCCACCCATCCCCAGGCTCGGCCAGCACAGCTCCCAGCGTGGCGGGTATCGTCGCCTCCGTCGACTCAACCCTGGCGCAATGGCCTGCGGAAATCCGCGTCCAAGGCGCGCGCCAGGAAATGGTCGCCGATCTCGAAACCCTCCTTGTCTCCCGCCTCCAACATTGGGCTAAATGCAACAAAAAGACCCTTCCCGAGAACATCATCGTCTACCGCGACGGCGTCTCAGAAGGCCAATACAACAAAGTCGTCGAGGAGGAACTCCCCCTCCTCCAAGCCGCCTGCAAAAAGACATACCCAGCAACGCTGACAGCAAAGGGCCTCCCACGCCTTTCAATCGTCATCGTCGGCAAACGCCACAACACCCGCTTCTACCCAACAACCGACCAAGATTCCAACCGTGAAAATCCAATCCCGGGAACAGTCATCGACCGCGGCATCTCCGAAGCCCGCGACTGGGACTTCTACCTGCAAGCCCATTCCGCACTGCAGGGAACTGCCCGTCCAGCGCACTATTTCACCGTCTGGGATGAGATCTTCTACCCGCGTCACCCGGCGAAGTCGGGGGGACCAGGTGCGGCGGATGTGTTGCAAGATTTGACGCATAAGATGTGTTATATGTTTGGACGGGCGACGAAGGCTGTTAGTGTTTGTCCGCCGGCTTATTATGCTGATTTGGTCTGTACAAGGGCCAGGTGTTTCCTTTCTGATCTTTTTGATCCCTTGCCTGTTGATGCTTCGGGTAGGAGTATTAGTGGTGTGACGGATGGGACGGCGGATTTGTCTAGGATGGTTGATGTTGCTATCCATCCTAATATTGCCGAGACTATGTTTTATATTTAGGTGGTATAGGGGTGTACGGTGGTGGTATGAGGGGAAGTGGGATGAGTATATTGTCTGATCGCTTTGGTGGATTGGATATATTCATTCTGGTTTTTGGTTTTTGGATTGTTGGTGAGATGGATCACCGGTGGAATGAATGGACCGGTGGAATGAATGGACCAGTGACGTGATCTAATGTGACTTGAGAATTTGGAACACTCGTTGGAATGGGATAGATTGACTTGCTGGAGAAGAGAGATAGATAGAGAAGAGAGATATTGATGGAGGATCCAACGATACATATGTCAAGAAGATGAATGTATCCGGGGATATTTGGAGGATATTTCGGGTTGAAGACGATCTAGCTTAGCAAATAGCATAGGTAGCATAAATTGAAGTTTGAAGATGGACTATTATTTCTCTTATAATGTGTAGCGCTGAAGCACTTCACGTTTGTTTGTCCTATGTCTAGGGGAATGATAATTCAACACCCCTTTGGATAACGTACTTCACACGCGAGCCGGGTAAACAAATCATCGTTTGCAAAGATTCCTGTTCTAGCGAAAGTTCCACATAAACATCTACATCGCTCATCTTGCTATATTCGGACGCTTTTTCCATTAGGCTTGACTTTAAATCGATTGGACCGGATGGGAGGTGTGGAAGCCATATAAAGAGATGCCTCAAAGCGTCACTAATGGGAAGGACTGAAGGAAACTAGGGCACTAAATAGTCGCAGGTATAGACTAAGTGGCTCTCAGGGATTCTTAAGGCTCCAAATAGGTACAATATAACGGCCGTCTCCATGTATATGGGTTTCCGCGTTGAAAACCAGTGCTGGCTCCAGAAACCGTAGTCTTTAGAGTTCATGGCTAACTAACGAAGACCTGAAACGGTCACCCTAGCAGGTGATTAATTCACATCAGGCAATGGCTTTTGCTTGAAACCATGGCCAAAGGTGATCGAGGAATTTAATATCCAGCTTGTGCTAGACTGTGGTATTTATCACGAGGCTAGCCATGGTATAATGAAAGGACGCCTTGGTAGTGCTTGCGCTGGCGGAAATGCTTCAGCTGTCAAAATATGGCTGGAGATATTGGAACAACGAGGTATCGGAACTCGCCTCCGGAAGACTTGTGACGACGAACTGAATCAACTTTTTGAATCCGTGGCGCATTTTTGCAACTTTGAAACCTTCAATGTGCTACTCGAGCACATGAATGTTGAGCTCTGTCCAAGCAGTCCTACGCACCAACAGATGTTATGCAATTTTGTAAGATCAGGCGAGACCGAGGTAGTCAGGCTATTTCTTGACAGAGGATTCGATGTAAGCCTCACCGTACTTTGCGAACCCTTCCCTTTCGATGCACTGTGATGAGCAGGAAAACATGTCGTCACTATTAGGCAAAGCAGCAAGCTCCGCGGGCGCCGATGAAGAGGTAGAGGCTATGGTACAGTTACTGCTCGATCGTGGGGCTTTGGCCGATGCCATTGACCAGACTCGGATTACGGATTTAACCCATGCAACTGAGATGCAGACGCTAGATGTCATAAACATGCTGCTTGATCGAGGTGCAAATCCCATTTTGGCTTAGGCGAGATGATCACACCTCTTGAGATGGCAGCTCGTGAGTTCCAGTCAGATATGCTGAGGAAGTTTTTGGATGTGATGATTACTCGGAAACTCAGGTTTGATAACATTTTGAGTCTGCTTCCCTCTCGGAGAGATGATAGTGTTGTTTGGACGGTTGACACGGCCAAGGCTTTGACGCAATATCACTGGCGTTGTATGTATCCCGTGTGAAATCGAGTACAAAATGATACATCAAGACTTTTTTTTTATAACGTTATAGCCTGATGAAGACTTTTGAACAAGTGCAACCGGGTCAGAAAGAAGAGAAGAACAGAGACAAGAAAAGAAGAGTTATATATCGGTCAAGCTGATTCCAAGAATGACTGTAAATGATTCACTGCTGTTGAAGGGCGCGGCCGCTCTGAGACACCATTTCGGGCAGTTTTCTTCGAAACTATCAAATAGATATTCTAAATCAGTGAGCATTCCCGAGGTCATTGAACCTCACTAATTCATCAAGTGATAGCTCTGAGCAGCTCGCTTAGTCTAAGCCCGGACTGCAATTTAGTGAGCCTGACTCTGAGCGCCCTCATAAAAGCGGCGGCAGCTAAGATAGGAAAGCCCGTACGTATAGTGACCTATATCCACGATGCTACATTTACATTCTACCAGCCACACCCAAAATAGAATAAATGGAATGAAATTAACAGATCCTCGATCTGAATAGGTAAACTTGTACAACAGGAAGCCAAAGTACAAGTGTAAGAAGAAAGAATGAAAAAGAAAGGCACAGCCGGGGAAAGAAGAATGACAAGAAGAAAAGAATAGGGCATTACGGCCAGCAGACTCATTCGTACACACAGGCTAGACAGAAACCTGTGAAAAGTGTCCATTCCCTGGGATTTTGGTTTGCAAGTTTCATTAGGACGAGTCCTAAGTTCATGCGGGTATCGATACATATTGCTCATGATCTGGATCGGCCATGGAGTGTCAAATGGAAGTCGGAGATGGATCGACTTCGACTTTGCCGTAGACAAAGAGATACAAGGTATCTAGCTGGCTTGCTTATTCGTCACCATGAGTCCAGCTCGGCTGGTTGTGCCGCTTGGGGTCGCGAAGAGCCGTGGCAGTCCGCTTGGGCTCGGGTGAGTCTTCGAAGTTATCCCAGGAAGACTCCATCATCTTGACAGCCTTGGAGTGGTTCTGAGTGGCGGGCTCGATGTTCTCATTGGGTTTGGGAGAGTCATCTGTCATCTCCCACTGGGAATCGAAGTTCTTCTTGCGGTTTGCGGCGTTGCCGACAACACCTAGAGGTTCCTGCTTCATCTCCTTCTCGGTGAGCTCGGGGTCTCCGTGTTCGTCGTACAGACGGTTCTGGTAGAGGTTCTTGCCACGGCCGCCGAATGAGC
>ERZ1673737.4037-NODE-4037-length-10639-cov-4.629819_pt1 | contig 10639 bp, 8 predicted proteins | sample MGYA00580211_ERZ1673737 | MGnify/ENA primary metagenome ERZ1673737 (study PRJEB41218, sample SAMN15661789) | gut metagenome | host: Homo sapiens | place: Canada: London | collected 2015-08-20/2019-03-30 | study: EMG produced TPA metagenomics assembly of... | reverse complement strand
TATGGCCTGGCCCAGTCTGACACATGCGTTCACGCTTGAGCTGATGGACGGTCAGTCGGGCGCGTTGGGGGAGCGCTGGACTCTTATGGTTATCGTTACTGCAATCAGGCTTTATACACTGCACGTAAAGGGGAGAACGAGCAAGTTCGTCGTCGACATTGGAAAGAAGACTTCGGGAAAATAATTCCAGATGTCATATGCAACTGTACTTACAGGATAATATCTGCCCCTGGGCCAATTTTCATCGCCACAGCTAGCCGCTAGACCAGTCCCATGATCATATACCGCAAGCCATATACCATGGGGTATATCAATATACAAACGGGGCTACAATCAGCGCTTATCCAGTGTACCGAGGGTCAGGACGGGAAGATATCCAAAACAATATATAAGGACACTCATTCTTGTACCTAGTAAGCCTTTTGCAATCAATCTTGAAGATTTTTAGTCCAATGTATATATACCTTTACACTCACAATTCCATTTAAGGACAACCCACCTAAATGTTGCGGTCATGGGCATCCTGCCCGCCAATATCTTTCTTTCTACTGTCGTTCAGGCAATTCCTGAATCAACTCAAAAGCCGCGGAAATATCCAAATATCAGGGCATGCGGGAGGAAGCCGTAGGGGAATTAGTACGGAATGGCAATCTGGTCCTAGTTCCCGTTTGAAGGTGCTCTCCAATGATAGAGCAACCGCAAATACGCTTTATTAGGATTAGATCGAAGATGTCCAAAACAACCTGGGACTGTCTTGGAAAAATAGTGTCAAATGCAACGGAATACGTGGGAATTTATATGCTTGAAAGCAATAACTACTGTATTGAGAAAGTGTGTCAAGTGTATGAATGATTGCTTGAACTGTCCTATGTATGCTGGGAGTAAATTTTACTAGGCTTCCAAGGCCTCAACCTCCTCCAGTAAAACTATCAACAACACAACACCAAGGCAAAGACCCTAACCTCCTAGTTGGACGAGCACACCATTGGCAAAAAATGCCTCAGATATCTATAGATTCTGCAACTTGTTGAAGGTGGATTGCATCTGTCCATACTCATCCTGGTTCAGGTTGTTGTACAGAAGGCATGCAGAGCCACAGGGAGTCGGCACCGGACCACCAGCTGCATTGCCGTCGAAAACGGTTGAAAGAACCATGCAGGTAGAAGGCAGGCCGTCAATTTTGACACCTGAGAAATGTTAGCGTGATTCAAAATTGAGTGTTATTGTTATCTGCTCACCATTGTTCTCAACAGGACCATTAACCGTGACCGTGACCGACGGGTCGGACAAGCTCTCGGCACACATATCGAAGTTGTACTGAGGCACTCCAGCGGGGGCGGTAATTTGGGTATCACGCCCCTCTAGATCCCTCGCTTTGGCAAAATGCGCGCCAGCAATTGCACCGCCGAAACTAGCTGCAGCTGAGCCTACTTGGGCAACAGTCATGGCAACAGCATCGCCGATAAGAGGAATGGCAACAAAAGGGCATTGGATCTGCTGACCCAACAGGTATACGGCTGCGGCGCCACCGACTGCTTTGAGGGAGATGGGAGTCATCTTATTGATTGGAAGAATTTGAGATTTTCGTTTGGAAATTCGTCTGAGGCTTCGTTGGTATGATGAGAAGAAGAAGAAAGGCAGAGATGAAGGTAGATGGGTGTTTTATACCCATCCAGAGCAACCCACGACAAAAGGCATACTCATGATATCTCGCATAACTTTCCACAGGAAGTGCTCATAATCCAACTGATGCCTAAAGCAGATAGCGTCAAAGTTAGTATTCATGAGTAAATGGCAGGTGACGGATGATCTGACAAAAATCATGCCGTGGGCTGAAGCAGGTGCTCAATAGAGGCCAAGTAATGGCCCCAAGGATGTTACGTTAGGATCCTTCGTGAAGGTCAGGTCTACACAGGAATATGGGGCCATTTCTCGCTCGCACCTTGTTACCTTGGGTCCACAGCTTGCCCGAAGTAAACAAATTGGCTCAAGGCAGGTTTGCAGCATGATACAATACATAATTATCGCGAAGGGTGCCAAATATACATAGATTGACCGACCCACGCCCTCGCCCAAGGAAAGTGGGCAATCGCACACAAATTTTCCAAGCGAGCGGATCAGAAGGGGCTCTATGCGGAAAGAGCGACTTGGAAACCTAGAAGACCAAAAGTTGGTCCATAGCAATACTGTGGGTCATAGAGAACGGCATGATCAAGACGACCGTGGGGGTTGGCCCCCAAAGTAGTAGCGCAGACCCCGGGAACTTCGACAATTTATTGCCTCACAAGCCTGATGAGGAAGGTAGGCACCATAAACAGATAGATGGTTTGATAAAATGTTAGATAAATTCATGATTGCTATTTCAATATATCAATTGGCAATAAAGAATGCGCGGTCTGAGTAGTCAGATAGATGGATTAGGACATACCTTGTTTGACATTGTCCTGGCCATTGAGAAAGATGGATAGGCAATCTTTCCTAGTTCAGAGTGAGTGATATGGAATCCTCCAGTGATAGTGGGGAATTCACAATCCACAGCATCTCGGGGAGGGTTTCGGAATGTTACGCAAGTTAAGAGTAAGAAGCTATTTATTATTATCATTTTAATCTTCATATCTGCCATTTTCATATTTGTCCCCTACTGTCAAACTACAAACACTTTGCAGACCATGGATCCCGAGCCACTTTCACCGTTGTTCTACTACATGATAGCGAGCGTGCTCAACATTATCGGTCTCAAAACTCGCCGGCAAACCCGTCTTCTGTTGCTGGGTCCAATCTGGCTATTTTCTCTAATGTCATTGGCCACGTCCCATAGGCTGTCTTGTATGATTGGGGCTGATAGCACTTTTGCAAGCCTGGTGGTCTTCTATCTCCTTTACTCGACAAAGACGCTCGTTTTTGATCAGCATGCTGTTAATCCAGAGCTTAGCACACATGACTGGAGCTTTGTCGACTGTTATAGGACTTGGAACAATCCTCGAAATCTACCATTACGGCTTTCGCCCCTCGAAAAGGAGGCGCCAAGTGATTCTATATCTCGAGCATTTTTCTCCTTCAATCAGACAATGAAGGCAGCAACTTTGTGGGCGTTCGAGCACTTCGTTTTTCAGAAAGTCTTCATCCATGCGCTTGGGCAAGTAGTCGTAGCCGACTTCTCGCCCGAAATGGAAGTTGCATTCCAGCTATCATCCCATCAAATCCAAGTTCGCGCCATTATGTCAGTCCAATGGATTTGGCGCGCTTATTTCTTTCTGGAATTTTATCATTCTCTTCTGGCTATTGTGTTCGTGGCCATCTTGCGATTCGATTATCCTGAAGATTGGCCACCTCTCTTTGGGAGTCCAATGGAAGCGTACAGCGTGCGAGGCTTTTGGGGCCGGTTCTGGCATAGCCTGACGATACCTACATACGTGTATTATTCACGCCTTGTTTCTCGGCAGTTGATGGGAGTACAGCCGGGCTCAAGGTTGGAAAAGACAATAACCGCGTTGCTCATATTCACAATATCTGGCTTCTCACACGCATTGGTTGGATGGTCATTGGGAGATGCGGCACTATTCCGAGACGTCCTATTCTTCGAGATGTGTTTCCTTGCCGCCGCAGGGGAAACAGCGATATCCAAGATGAAAGTATGGAGCAACTTGAGCGGGATCTTTTCACCGCTGTCACGAACGGTTGCGGGCATGGCATGGGTTTTCGTGTTCTTTTTCTGCATATCTCCAATTTGGATCTATCCTAAGGTCTACCACGTTTTATTACACCCAATACGATGAGTCTATTGGTGAGGCTGCAATGTTGTATTCACTCGCAGTCTTCCCTTAGTTCAAATGGTCAAGCCAATAACCCGACATAACGTGGCAGCGACCTCCCGAAGGCGTGTGAAATCTTGTAGGACGATTACGAACCATCCAATGAAGGGTATGTAACCTCTGACAAACCCGATGATTTGGCTTCGGAGCAAGTAATCCTGGCCGTCAGGATACAATAACGTATCATCGATGAGGTTATTGTCTCCCTTTGTCAGGATGAGCTGGCTATAGTATATTTGAAATTAGCGCACTGTAAGAAGACAACGACTGGCACAGTGCATACGTCAAATCTGGATTGCTTTGCTCTTTATACGACACCCGAAGCACCCTATGAACCATTGGGAACGCCCTATCAGGTAACCAGCATACAGGCAGGTCGCCTATGTGGACATTCTGATGGTGGTTGGAGATCAATAAGATGTCTCCTGGGACGAACGCGGGAACCATAGACTCGGTAGTGACTATCATCACCGGGTAAGGCGTACCCGCCCAAAGTGAAAGGGCCTTCCAAGCCATGAAACAGGTGGCGACGACCTGCGCTGCGGCGAGTATGCCATTCAAAGCAGTCCGCATGACTGTGTATTTCGACGCGCACATCAAGGAAAGTGTTGGCTGAAGCCGGCTGCAACAGCTCTGGGGCTCCAAATTTACGATCAATGATTTGTCATTACTGTTTATTAGGTAACGGGTATTCTTAGACTGCTGGTTATTTTTGGTTACTTCCTGCAATACAATAATAATCCGATTCTTTGGGCCTGGAGGGCTGTGTACCTCCTGGCAGAGGACGGGGGTACCAAGATGGCTACTCCGGGATTTGTTTCTACTTGGCGAGTTTGCCCGGGGCCCACAGCCACACCCGCCGAACAGCTCCACTCAAAGCTGAGATTATATAACTCCGGCTTGGCGTAGTTAAGTAGCTCCTGCAGATCCCCGGTGTTTGCTTTAAATTAGTTTCCAACGTTCATCTTTGCCTAAATCTTGCTATTCACGGCTTGCCTCGCCCCAGCCCCCAAACTTGGCGCGTCCATGTCTTCTGATGGTCATAGAGAACCTCATTTGAGGAGAGAGAAAATGCCTCATACAATTGTCTTTCATACCCGCGGACTGTTAAGGCAGGTGAGCCTGACAACACATGACGTACAAGGTACAGACGGGGCCAAAACGACTGCTTATGTAACTAATGTTATCCCCCACCTGGGCAAACCCAGGGAGGTCCCTGGGTGTCGACCTCGGGCGGTTTATCACTGGTACACTCTACTACGGCCGATGACAACTGAGACCACAAAGCATACTACTTACTATTCTTGATATCTATCGTTGAACATACCTTGCGCAATCAATAAGTTAATCGCATACTGGATTGCTAGGAATATTGAGAGATTCGGACCGACTCAATGCCCAAGACAATGGATTCGGACACTGAATCATACGAGAAAACTGGCGGAAACCCCTCAAATGACATTTTTGAGCCCGCCGTCCTCTTTTTGTCGGGACGATTTGTCTTCGCTGAGGCTGCAACTTCAACCCCACTTTATCAATTAAACAGTGACATCAGGTCAATCTCGAACAAGGACTCGTCCGTGGCAGTGGAAAGAGTCGAGCACAGTGTACCTGAGCTCGAGATCGAGACTGAGGGCGTCACTGATGGCACGCCGCGAAGCCGACGACTTTTCAACCTCGTGCACCCTGTGAATGCGCAATACCGGACCGACATACCTGCTAGGTATTACATCACTTCTGCGGTCCCGGATATGGTGGGCAATATTCGCCTCGAGACTTCTGAGGCACGGCTTCGGAGGACGTCCTTCAAAGTGATGTTAAGCCCGAAGAAAACCTCCTCGAATAAGCCATTTTTTGACGAGGGCACACAAGAACTATTGTTCGATATCCGCCCAAATTGGAAAGTCGGCCGCAATTGCTATAAATGGAGCGATTCCAATGGCAGACAGGTGGCTGTTGATGAAAAAGAGGATGACAGATGTAAATTATCCATTACGAGGATTATGCCACAGGAGTTGAGGGATGCACTGGTTGCTACATGGCTGTTGAGGCTGTGGCACGACACGGCCGAGAGTAAACAAGCTAAAAGGGAATGTAAGTTGGCTTGAGTCCTGTTACTGTCGAATCCTTGTAACAGTTACTAGGGCCTTGTCTTTTGGCTAACTTCTCTTTCCAGTCTTTGAAAGCATGGCATCACCGGAAGCGTATCAACAAAACATGGATCCATATATGCGAAGGCAGTGCATAATCATGTGAGATTAGATAAAAACTCAGGGACTCCTACAGCTGCTCGTCTGTCCCCCAGACGGAAACGCCGGCTTGTACAGGGTCTTGCCGTTTTCTCGAACATTCAATGTCGACCAATAATACCCCGCTTCCTCATCATCGTTGTCATCACCATCATAGTATTTCAGATCCTCCTTTACAATGCCAAGATGCGAGTCTCCCTTCAGTGGACTAATACCCCCACCCTTGCACGAAATATTCGGTCCACTAGCGGAGACAATTGCCTGTGCCACGCAACCAGCCTTCATGAAGAAAGGCAGCTTGAATTAAACATGCGCTTAGTGGTCCGAGGTCTCCTTGTGCCACTCCCACCCCGTTGTAGCTCCACGCCCGCCTCCCCCGTCATGTAGTGAGTCGCCGCCATCGGACAGCCAACCGTCAACATTGTATATCTCAAATGTATACCACAAGAGGCTGTACTAAAAACGTAGTCTGCCGTTAGCGTGGAAATGGGCTTTACCATCGTTGTGGTTATGCCTGTGATTGTGATCACGAAATATAATTTTGCGACTTGCCTAGTAACATAGTCTAGACTAGATACCTAAACGAAGTTAGTTACAACATAGTTTAACCTTGGAGTGGGAAAATATAGCGCTAATTTTCTACCTAGCGTGATGGCTAAGTTTCAATTTGGTCGGAACTATAGCCAAGAGCTAGGCTTAAGCACAGCCTTTTATATTATGCCTGGCGAGCGTAGTTGGAATCTGCGACACAGTTGGGAAGGATGATGGAATGGGGCATAACGGAGGCGTGAAGTAGGTGGAAGACTTGCCAGATCATCAGAACCACCAAGCGGTTCTGCGTGACTCCATGGGGTATTAGTTACGGTATAATGGTGATGACCCATCGATAATAGTACGACCATTACCAATACGGTTTTGTTAGAGTTACTGTGAACTAAAATAAACTAGCATATTGGGACCTCTTTTCCGAAAATCAAGTGGTAAGAGTGTGGAGGTATAACTAAATTTGAATTCTACTGTACTGCGCTTTAGTAGCTACATATATTTACCAAAAGGCATCGGACCAATGCCTTTAGGCCTCACTAGTTTGCTCTCTCTCGTGTTTGCGTAGAGGGCTCCGTCTTAGCTTGCGCTAGTCTCTCGTCCTACGTACGTAGTCCAGTTGCAACAGTCATCTATTGAGATCTTTCGGCTCTGGAATTTGTCTAGTTCAGACCCCCTTTAAGCGTTGGAACTTCCGAGGTTTTGACATATGCTTACATAGTAGGCTTACATAGTGACTTTATTTAAAGCACCCACATCTTTCCGTTAGTAGATGTTGGATCCATATCGAAAATTGTTAGTGTTCAGATAATTAAACCTCTTTATCTGACTCTATCAACTGGACTTGGACAAATGAGTAATGTTTAGCTGGCAATATCTAAACCCGTGACGTGGAGGCAGCCGCAACATGACATCACTGATTTTGCCACACCAGGTACAATGTAATCAAAAGACACTGCAATCCAAATCCAACTTCATCCTTGATTGAGAGACCATATGCTCTTGCACCGGAACCTCTATTTCTCCTAATGAAAGTCGCAATTCCTCGGCAACGATTCGTCGCCCCGCGACCCTCTGGCAACCGAGTCCCACGGGCATGTGAATCATGTCATCAGCGGAAAATAAAATGCACCGGTGACACTCCGGCTTGCAGACAATGTCGAGAATTCAACACTAAATGCTCGTATCCGTTAACATCGCGTGAAAGACAAAAAAGGTATTCTCAACACCTATCACTGCCTAGTCAACAATGGCAATGAGCATACATGTCTATTGATATATTGATATCTTCGAGCTAAACCAAAATGCAATATTAGGCAATTAAAAGCTCTTTCAAACAAAGTCCAAGAGTATGAGACTATGCTGAATGAGATGGGGAATCTTCCCGGCTCCCCTGCTAAGCGTATTAGGGATCTACTGCACAAGGTTCGTGATCCATGTCGCAAAGGTTGCATTGGAATCTATGTCTTGTCTAACCTATGACTAGTATGATCCAGATTCAGGTTATGTGTCCAATGCGACGCCCCTTAGCGTATCCCAAGACCAGGCTGAGCCTGAGCGATCCAGTTCACCTTCCTCCATTGGATCACTGGAGGCGGTGGATCGAGTTGAGGAGGACCTCAATCAAACTGAAAGTTCTCGTGCCACAGGATTTATGGGTAAAAGCTCAGAAATCACATGGCTAAAACGGCTGCTGGAAGAAGAGCAGCGCGATGGCAAACCGTCAAAATCAACATGTAACGATGATAGCCGCTCCGGTGACCGAATTCCTCCACACACCATCGGCTATCATCTCGATGACTTGAGCATCGGTGTTCCGGAGGCAGTACAAATGTACTGGGTTCCCCCACGAGAGCTAGCAGATCGTCTGTTTGAAATTTATCTGCTCATGGTTCACCCGCAATATCCCATCGTTGACCGGATCCAGTTTTCTGTCCAATACAGAAACTTTTTTGATGCAATTCATTTGCCAAGTGATAAATGGATGGCAATGCTGAACATGATCTTTGCGATAGCATCGAACTACTCTTGTAACAGTGACATAGCAGGGCCAGGGTCTGCTCGAGATCATCTGTTATATCTGACCCGTGCTAGAATGCTTAGTATGGGCGGCGATAACCTATTTCAACATCCTGACCTCCAACAAGTGCAAATAGAGGGGCTGATTGCATTTCACCTGCTGTCTATAAACCAGATTAATAGGTATGCCATCTCAACTCTTTCAGCCAGACGAGTCTAAACGCAGACACAGGGCATGGAGAATCTCGGCCCTGGCAGTTCGATCCGCAATCTCTCTCGGTATCAATTTGAGAAATAACAGCCACTTACTTCCAGGCCTCATCAAAGAGTCACATTGTCGGATTTGGTGGTGTCTATTCACTGTCGAACACAAGCTGGGATTGATGACTGGCCGTAAAACAGCAATTTCGATGAATATGTTTAGCTCTCAATTGCCGCTTCCCTTCGACGAAGATCAATTGCTAGAGCCCTCGGCTACCCGGTTTCTCGAAAATCTGGAAATGAGAGAAAACCGCCTGAACAGAGCAATGACGAGTCCGTACCTACGGCTAATGGACAGCAAACGAACGGGGGATGCACTAATTGGGCTCTCATGGCTTCAAACCCTACCTGCCGATGCGGCACTTTACTTCCTATACCATTGCGATCTGACAGTCTTGACTCAAGAAATCTTGAACCGAGTTTACTCGGTCGAGTGTGCGATGCTATCATGGGAAGAGATCAAGAGCCGCATCAGCCAGCTAAAAGCGAGCGTCGATAGTTGGGTATCATGCCTTCCATCTGCGCTAGATTTCACTCACATGGAAAAAGAGAATAGCCAAGCCTATCGGTTCAAAATAAGCTTGGCATTCCACTATTATAGCACACAAATCATGCTAGGACGGCCGTGCCTTTGCCGGCATACGGATCGCGATAAGCATGGCTTCACCCACGACATGGCCGTGTTGACTCTGGAGTCTGCGATGCACATGCTCGATTTGTTACCAGATGAGCCAAACACAATCTACCTGTATCAGACCTGTCCATGGTGGTGTATCCTTCACTATATCATGCAGACAGCGTCAGTAATCATCTTGGAATTGTCATTTGGCTGCGTCCATATTGGAGAAAAGGAAAGCAGTCTTATACGTCTCGGGAAAAAGTCCGTACAATGGCTCTACACAATGTCCGAGCATAGCATCGCATCGCGACGTGCATGGCAGCTGTGTGAAGGTGCACTTTCTCGGCTGGCGCTGAAGCTCGGATACGACACTCGCAATTTACCATTCCGTCCCAATCAGCAGCGGGCCAAGCCCTGCGTTGATCCTGCGGACCCTTCTTTGCTTGAGCAGCTGGATGAAACAATTGACCCCAGGACATTGTGTACCCACGACGATCGTCTATCGCGACCATGTCCACGGGAAGGTTCTGTCGCAAGCCGGGATGAAATTGAATCAAATCTTGCGGATTTATTGGGCTCTGACCTTCCACCTGGGCCAAGTACCCAAGACCGTAGCGCAGGCGACACGCATTTCCCCTATGACCCAATCACCGGAGAGTTCTTCCGTTCTTTCTTCCCAGAGCTGAACGAAGACGAGCAGTGGGATGGCTAAAGACGCAATTTGATAGAATCTTCGACCTGGCACGGGAATCTTGAAAGACCTTTCTTCAGCGAGTCTATTCTCCAATTGAACGTAGTCATCTTTTTCTCTTCGGATTTACTAAGTGTGACATAGTTGTATAGGGTAGTTGTATAGGGTTCTCTCACACTCGAAATACCCAGCATTGTTTAAGGATGATTTGCCATGTATTTTGGATATGGCGGTGGCGGCGCGTTTGCGCAAAAGAAGGCTCGACATGCTTTTTCTACTGAAAGATTGTGCGCGGAAACCGCGAAAGGCAAATGGATCAGGGACGCTTGAAGGGATGGCTCAAGAGAGCTGTATCTATGAGTTTGAGTGCGTTCTATGACCCCATTTCCATCACAATTCTAATATGAACTTGACACATCGGTCAAAATCTACCTCGACGCAACCA
>ERZ1673737.4029-NODE-4029-length-10664-cov-4.245169_pt1 | contig 10664 bp, 8 predicted proteins | sample MGYA00580211_ERZ1673737 | MGnify/ENA primary metagenome ERZ1673737 (study PRJEB41218, sample SAMN15661789) | gut metagenome | host: Homo sapiens | place: Canada: London | collected 2015-08-20/2019-03-30 | study: EMG produced TPA metagenomics assembly of... | reverse complement strand
CGATGGATGATCGGCATCATTGGGTAGGTCTTCTCGAAGAATATAGCGTCCCTGGAAGGTGATTTTGTATTAGAGACATGTTGAAGTACAGAGCGGCATATAGCACATACAGTTCGTCAATCACATCTTGTGAAGGGAGGGGTTCCTCCAATCCCAAGGCGATCAAATCCCACTGGGCATCGCTGTTGTTGTTGGCTATTGGAGGATACATCATTTGGCTGGGCAGGGCCGGACCAGGCGCATTCGAGGTTTGGAAAGGACCGTCCAAGTCCCCTCCCAACCCCGAGAGGTCAGGCAACGCCAGTATGGACTCATCGTTAATGGGTGCGCCAAATGAATTTTCCGACGGTTGAGGCGGGGAGGTTCGTTGAGTAGGTTCGGGGTCCTGGCCTTTGAGAAGAGTCTCGACTTGAGCTAAAATAGTAACAATAGTCAGTATAGTCCGGGGGAACTAGCAGTATTTGCGACTGTTATCGGCATGCGCACCTAATCGAGCTTCGAGCTGCTTTACATATCCCCGCTTTGGACCGCTCTTCTTGCGCACTTCATCATAGGAGCAGTCATGTCCCAACCGCGAACATGTCCCACAGCTCGGTCGTCTCCCATCGCATCTCAGTTTCCTCCTCCGACACACGACACATGCGATGCGCTTCGGGCGCGGGACAAAGTTGCCTTCTCCGGTGCTTTCGACAGCACCATTCTCTGCGGACCCGAATTCCATCTGTGACGGACCGGATTCGGTAGCGTACTGCGAAGGGTCGATGCCGAAATTGGACCGCGGGAGTGCCGCCATGGCGTGGTGGCACGATTTAGCGGCTGAGTAATTCGAAGTTGGTGTGGCCAACGGCCAGTGGTTTATCGCGGAGAATTTTGAAACGACGCGTAGATGGTCAACGCAAAACTTCGAGCTAGCAACTGCTCATTACCAATATTGGCAGAGTGGGTGGGAAGGAACAAAGTTCTATGGATGACGGCGGGACTTCGTATCAGGAGAGGCTGAGGTTCCCTCCCCTGACTCTTTTATCAGATGCCACAAACCCCTTTTTTAATCTTTCGATCGGGTTCCAATGAAAACTATGGGAAAGCATCTAATCTCCGTGGCTTTCCCTCCGAGGACGTTGACGTTAGCGATCGACATGAGGGCCACGCACCAGAGAGCTGCCTGGGGGCTTGGCAGACGTCCGGGGATCTATGCGCGCCGATCAGGGTTTAGAGGCCAGAACTGGAACACTTGCAGATACGGATACGAATCCATGCCAATGACGTTCATAATTCTATTTTCTTTCGCTTTGAATGTATATCGCATTGGGCCATCGTACTGTACAGTGCCCATCGCCCAAGTTCCAACTAGACAGATGTGCAGAACAAAAATCTTCAAATATAGCGCATGATGGAAGAATAGTACACATGATGTGTCAAAAAAAAAAAAAGCAGGGAAAGATATCGTACAGTCATCCTCTGCGCAGTGAGGATGAGGTATAGGAGGAAGTAAGGGCAAATATCTCAGAACATGATGGATTGACCACCTTGACAATTCGAAATCATCTCTAGTTGTAACCACGACGACGCTGGCCTTGGTTGCGAGGTCTGGGGTGCACAACAGCCTTGTTGATCTTCCACTTGGGACGAGTCTTGTATCCAGATTTGGTCTAAAGAAATAGAGTTAGTACATGGAAGTCTAGCAATGTGCTGCGAAAGATGACAATACATACCGGAATACCCCAAGGACTCTTCGGGTCGATGTTACCCTTGGATTTACCACGACCACCACCGTGGGGGTGGTCCATGGCGTTCATGGCCAAACCACGAACTGTTGGACGAACGTTGCGCCAGCGGGAACGACCAGCCTTTCCGAGCTGGGTGTAGTGATAGTTCGGGTTGCTGGCGATACCAATAGTAGCGCAGCAGTCCTTGTGAATCAGTCGAGTCTCGCCACTTGAGAGACGGACAGTGATGTGCTGGGCCAGACGCTCCTGTTTCTGCTGTTCGCGCTGAGACAGCTTCTTCTCGACCTTGGCCTCCTCCGATGCATTTTCAGCCAATGGTTCCTCCTCTTGGATAGTTTTCTGACGCGAGTCACTACCCTTGGCCACAACTGTGGCATAAGTTCCGGCACTGCGGCACAGTTGACCACCCTTTCCAGGTCGCAATCCCACGTTGAAGATGAGAGTTCCCACAGGGATCATGTGCAACGGCAAACAGTTTCCTCTCCAAGCAGTTCTGGCAGCAAGGACACCAGGATCCACGGCACCACCCATGCTGTTCCACAAGTCTTCGGGAATTCCAGGCAAGTAACTCTGAACCACATCGCCAGCCCGCATGCCGTCGGCCGCCAGAATATAGCTCAACTTGCCGGTCTCCTTGCTGCGAGTGAGAGCGATGTGTGCACTGCGACCAGGGTCATACTCGATTCGCTCGACCGCTTGCGGTCCGGGGTCCATGCGGAGGAAATCGACGGTCCGAATACGACGCTTCGCACCACCACCGTGATGGCGAACAGTAACTTGACCGGAGTTGTTTCGGCCACCCTTAGCCTGACCACGTTTGGGGAAAGTTAACTTGTGGACGGGACGGCCCTTCCATAGATGGTCATTGACTGGTCGTCGCAAATGTCTGACACCGGGGGTACGCGGAGTGTAGGTGCGCAACACAACACCAGAGTCGTCGCGGCTAGGGGGAGGAGCAAAAGAGGTGTTCGGGTCGATAAAAGAGGACACCGATGCAGCGGGCTTGTCGGCAGGCTTTTCAATTTCATTGATGATTGTTGAGTACCCACGGGCAGGTACAGGTAGAGACGGTAGACACCTGAAGGGCAGCCGAATGCCCCGTAGGGCAATTCGGGTCTGAAGCATCACTGGCAGGGGAGGGACTTCAATTAAGAAGAACCAATTGATCCCGGGAAAGGTGAGTATGGAGACACTGAGGTGAAGGGAGTAGGGCGACGAAGACCTAGCTGCTCCTCCACGCTGTATTGTCTCCAACAAAAAGTTCGAGCTGGTCATGTGACTGGTGTTTCCCGCACCGCCTCCGCCACAGTGGCTGAACGGGGCTGCCCATGTGACTATAATTCTGTCCTGTTTCACCGCTTTCCTATTGCACAGGGTGACTAAGCTGTTGCCTGGCAACCACCTGTTTACCCTCGCGCCCTCACTGCCAGGCCGCGCCCTCGCGTATCCACCATTACAGATGTAATTACACCCTCAACGCCTTATTTCTCCCTACATTGCTGGATCTACTTCCTTCAACCTATCTCAACTCACCTTTTCCTCGTCTATTATTCTGTCTCATTGCTCATCTCATTTCTTCTTTTAAGAAAGTGCTTGAATATCAATTCCGTGATCCACGCGACTTGGCTGTGGGGCGTCTTTGAGGTACCTGTTTTCGCGCTAGCACAGTAGGGCCAAACATCGCCTTGCCCTCTCAAGTTCTTCCTTTTCCCTCATCATTCCAGTTAAAGATACCCTTTTCACTTTCCCCCCACTCCCCCATCTTCATTTTATCGCGTGCGAATTCCTATCGTACAGCTTGCCAAAGTTATTCTGCTGTGTTTGACACCTCTTTTCCCCGAAACGCGCACCATTTGACCTACGGAACCGGGGTTCATCGTGGGTCCAAGTCACACGTCAACATAGTTTTGGATTGGACGTGACTTGTCGAACAACAACAACCTCATCTGAAAAGCTACAGCCGACTGGCCTTGTAGTTCTTTCGGACTAATCGCATTTTCACGCGTGGTACGTGCACTTTGAACTCGAGTCTCTGGTATGAGGACTCCACCGTGGTATTGCTGAACGGAATGCTGACCTGATTGCCCGGCAGGACAAGATTATATTCCTGTCCCTTTCCGTTTCCCCCTACGCGTCCTTTTCTTCTCTTCTTCACGATGCCTCAGGTGAGCAGTCTTTAATCCCGAGGAGCACGCACGCGTCTTATATATTTGTTATTGCATCTTAATACTTAATTACGACAATTGGGTACATCTGGCGGGTTTCCTGGACAGCAAACTGACTCCACTTTAGGCTCGCAGCCTTCGTACCAGAGGGACGATGAATGAGAACGATGAGAATGGGCCGTCCGCACGCGTGACGCGGGCAAAGACAGCTGCCCTCACCACCGATATCTCTGTCGAGGGAGCGAAGAAGGCCTTGCAGACCAAGAAGACTACAACAACTGCCGCCACCGGACCTACACGTCGTCGGGCTGCTCTGGGTGACGTCAGCAATGTCAACAAGACTGAAGGTGTTGAGGTAAAGGATGGGAAGAAGCCAGCTGCCAAGGGCCTAGCCTCAAAGACAACTGTCCAAACTGGCGGTGTCCAGAAGCTCAGCCGTAGCAACACATCACGAACTGCCGCCCTTCGCCGTCGCGACCCGAATCCCAAGAACGTTCCCGTCACTGGACCGCAAAAGCGCCCCAACCCCAAGCCCGCTCAGGAGGAGACTTCGCAACCGGAGGGACCTCCTCGCAAGAAGCCCGAGATTGAGCAGAAGACCGAGGAGGTTGTGGAAACGAAGAAGCCCGAGCCTGAGGCTTCTGTCAAGGATCTCATCAATGCCGGTGTGCAGGATCTTGACACGGAGGACTTGGATGACCCGTTGATGGCTGCTGAATATGTGGTTGAGATCTTCGATTATCTTAGGGACCTCGAGCTCACCACCTTGCCCAACCCTGACTACATCGACCACCAACCCGATCTTGAATGGAAGATGCGCGGTATTCTTGTCGACTGGCTGATCGAGGTTCACACCCGCTTCCGTCTCCTTCCTGAGACCCTATTCCTCGCTGTCAACATTATCGATCGCTTCCTATCTGCCGAGGTTGTTGCTCTTGACCGTCTGCAGCTCGTCGGTGTCACCGCCATGTTTATTGCCTCCAAGTATGAGGAAGTTCTCTCTCCTCACGTTGCCAACTTCAGCCATGTCGCCGATGAGACTTTCTCGGATAAGGAAATCCTCGATGCCGAACGACACGTGCTTGCCACCCTTGAATACAACATGAGCTTCCCCAACCCCATGAACTTCCTGCGACGTATCTCCAAGGCCGACAACTACGACATTCAGACACGTACTCTTGGCAAGTACCTCATGGAGATCAGTCTCCTTGACCACCGTTTCATGGGATTCCCTCAAAGCCACATCTCCGCCGCAGCCATGTACCTTGCCCGTCTCATCTTGGAGCGTGGGCCCTGGGTACGTTCAATTATCTCTGTTCTGTTCTCTCCTGTTCATCTCAACTAACTCATATTAGGATGCCACCCTTGCTCATTACTCCGGATATACCGAGGAGGAGATCGACCCTGTCTTCCAGCTGATGGTTGACTACCTCCACCGCCCTGTCTCCCACGAAGCCTTCTTCAAGAAATATGCTAGCAAGAAGTTCCTGAAAGGTAAGAAGACCTCCTCATACCTGCGTGTGACGTTATTGACAGCTTGTCTAGCTTCCATCTTGACGCGTCAATGGGCCAAGAAGTATCACCACCTGTACGTCGACAACACCGAATCGTACAGCTACGCCAAGGACGAGCAGTAATTGTACCATTTACGATGTGATGTCGCCCCTGTTCGCCTACGTCGTTGTCTTTCATGATGTTCCAAGGCCCTCGCGACGACGCGAACAGGCAACTCGAGTTCCTACATATGTTGGCATTTCATTGTGCTGGTATCAAATACCTTTTGCATATTCTTACGACGACTTGATATTAAATTTGTTCACTGCCGCATTTGTCTTCTGTGATAGGGGTGTTCGGCGCTCTCTGTGCTAATGTTTGTTTTCTTAAATTATTTGACTTCGGCCTGCTTGTTTTCCGTGCATGGGCGTTTGTCTCCCGCCCTGATACCTTTACATTCTCGTCATTCGTGTTGCAGGCGTCGGGCTTCTATTCTTTTCATTCGAATCGCAATCTTAACTTGTTGCACTTTGTGATCCATCATTCTGGTTAGATGCTTCCTCGCAATCGCCTTTGGATCATCCTTTTGTTTCTCATCCAAGCCATAGTGGCTTGTTGCGTGTTTGGTATTGGAGATGGGACTTTGAAACCATGCTGACTGACCATGGGATCCTTGGAGGTTTTGGAGGTTTTTTATTCATGGGCTGGAAGATTCAAACTGGGTACGGAAGCTGGGCCTTTCCAGGCAAACGGCATGGATACTAGGTGGGGAGGTAATCAGCATTGGCTCTGTTTTGATCAAAATAGCTGGATTTCTGGATGCGTGTATGGTTTCTTAACTGCAACTTGTTTCTTTTCTTTAATCTCGAGGTGTACATAGGCGTTTCCCTTGGGCGCTGATGGAATACCAGTCCTTCAAATTATTCTTCGTGGCTGTAGTCTAATTAAGCTTAGCCGAGGTTGGAACTCTTTCCCGGACTGGTCAACTCCGTCGATAATCCTCCACCTCAGACGTCCATCTTGTCTTTGAATTGCTTTCCAGTCCTCTCGAAATTTAAGTATAGCACTAACATCCCTTCACCTCAGTCAACATATCCATATTTGTCATCTCTCTTCTCCAACGGCCAGCCCCAAAACATCATCTCCAACTCAACACATTATATAACAGCAAGATCTCCAACCATCCATCTGAATAAGAACGTCAAATCTAATCCATCCCAGAAATGGACTTAACTGCACCCGCACCATGCCCCTTTTGCAAAATCGCCGCAACATACCCCCCAACCCCATTCATCGACCCAGACTCAAACCCAACAGCAACAACAGACGAAATAACATCCCACGTCATCCTCTCAACAGAGCATATCATTGCTTTCCTGGATATCATGCCCCTAACCCGTGGCCATGTCCTCGTTGCATCGAGACACCATTATCAGATGTTGGGTGATATGGGTGTGCTGGCTGGGCAGGAGGTATGTAACTTTTCAATTACCTCATTGAGGCATCGGTACATGTACATGTACATGTTTGTGTTACTGACACATTGTTGTCTGGGTTTCCACGCTTAGATGGGTAAATGGCTTCCGATCCTTTCAAGGGTCGTTACGAAGACTGTCTTTGGGGATGATCCTGATAGGCATTGGAATGTTGTGCAGAATAATGGTATGTGTTTCTCCTCTTTTCTTCTTCTTTTTCTTTACAATACAAGAAAAGGGGCTTGTCTTCATTCTTGGAACCCGAAATTGTTGGGGGCTGTTAGGGGTGTCATTCTTGTCAATTGAGACGAATATTGACATTGAGATTGAGATTGACACTCATACACATGCTGTCTATCATACATGTTGCATCCATCCATGCAAAAAGAAAAAGATATGAGGAAAAGCGAAAAGAGAAAAAAAAAAAAGCAGAATGAGATCAACCGGCTAACGCATCTACAGGCGAAAGGGCAGCACAAGTCGTGCCCCATGTCCACTTCCACATCATCCCCCGCCCTGCAACAGGGACCAATCAGAGAACAAGCTTCGCCATGTTTGGTCGTGGGCAGAGAGAGGAATTGGATGATGACGAGGCTGAGATTTTAGCTCGCGAGCTGAGACTTGAGCTTGTTGAGGAGGTTAAGCGGATTCAGAAGGAGGAGGGTGTGGATCTGGCGCAGGGGTTGGTTTTGGATGCGAGCTCAAGAGGGAAACTGTGAAATAGCTTTTTTGCTTTTGCTTGATGCAGATGAAGTGCTGCATGGCACATCTATGTTTCTCTTCGGCTGTTTTGCATTTGTGTTCCTTTTGCTGGGACCTTGGAGTCTATTGCTGTATATAGGTCTTCTATTGTGTGGCTTTTCTAGCCTGCCGCGAAAGGTCTCGAATCTTACAAAATTGGTGGGCTCATTTGCAGTGGGGACAGCAGCATTTATCGTCCCTGTTGGAAGCATTGAATACGAGAATGGGTTGATCAGCATTGAAGAACAAGTTCCTCATGGAGATCTTTTGCAAAATTGGGTGGCTGATATCATGTACGATGTAGTGGCTCATTCTTGGTATGAAGTCTTTGATAATATTTCTTGAGATGGGACCAGCTATCATTAACGCATATGATCAATGAATGTCGACTACATAGAATATAGACCAGTAAATACATTTTATCATCCATGAATTAATTGAAATTAAACTCGATATACGTTGATGTGTGCTACAGGGAGGATCGAAATCAGTTTCACCAATTGCACACAGAGATCTTTCGAAACATGCCATACCAGATACAGTTACTTTGCCCCTGAACCCCTTTCTTGGCAGTATTCCAGTACAGTCGTAAATAACAACTTAAGAATAGCTCCTATATTGAACTCGTATGTTCTCTAGGGTTTCTAGATGTTGATCTGGTAAACAAGCGAAACAGGCGGATGTAGGAATTGGAAACCCTATTCTGCCAACCACTTGCCCTCTAGAGTGTCAAGACGGAAATAACGACAATCGTCGACGGGACCCAAGGAGAATTACCGCATGGAAATCAGCTTCTATCTTTAAGACCGAATATTAACAATAAGAATGGCATAGAATGGCCTTTCTAATTTTCGCATGTTCACTGGAAAGTGTTGGCAAACAGCTACTCATCTTCTGGACCAATCTCACTTGTGATGATACTATCTGAAGTCCACACGTAGTACAAGTCGAATTAAGCGACATAGTTGGCCGCACGAGAAGCGATTGCTATATCTATCTTGGACATATGTAGAGCTTTTTATGTGTAGTGACATAAGATGTTCACAAAAATATATTATGCCTAAGTCTTTTTCAAGAATTCATATGGCTTAGACTCTCTTACAAAGCTTCTTTCCGGGGTGTACCCTTCTTGTGAGAGACATAAAGCTTCAGTGACGATTTTTATACGAAAGCATAGCGGCTACCACCATCTCTTACTTATGGTTGGGCTATGCAGAGACTTATGCATCTCTTATAAAGCCTTAGCCATTGGAAATTGCACCAGAGCATAATTGAAATTGATGGTCCTCCCACTAGTTAGGAGAAGGCAGCATATGTAATATAGAGAGTGAAAATTCCGATGCATCAATCATGGTAATGGAAACGAGGCTGGTGATAATCCGGAAGTGGGTAAGCGACTAAGATTCTCGGTATCAGTCTTTTGACACTACCGTATTACACCATCCGTTCGTTCCTTCAGCAGCTCAGCTTGCCGCATTTGGCGCAAGAATTTCTGACTCCATAGTCGCAAGCCTTTCCGGTTCCGGCCTGGCATTCGTAGACATGACTATCAATGCAGGCTGAATTGATCAATTCATCACCGCAAAACTGCCCCTGAACGCCGTTGCAAACGCAACTAGTAGCGCGACAGGCCCGTTTCTCGAACTATCTCACGTTAGATATCGCTATATGTACTTAGGTTATCAAGGACTCTGGCTTACAAGGTTATCGAGGGCTCTCTTCATTGGGGCCGCAGCAGCAGCGCGAGCCTCCAGTGGTTCGGCAGCAGGAGCAGGCCCAGCAAGGGTGGTAGGGGCCAAGGCAAGGAGGGCTAAGAGAGCAGTGTACTGAGGTGTGGCTGTTAGTGGTCAACATCTTATGACAAGTTCGGATTGTTTGTTACCTTCATATTGAAGTGATCGAAGGCCGGGGAGAGTTTTAAAACTTGTTAGACTTTGAACTTAATATAAGGGGTGGTGTCCTAGAAACTTTTTAGAACGCCTCGGGATTCAATGCATTATATATACCTCTGCCCCGGGTATGAGATTTTGTTGTTCATGGGAAGAATACGAACTGCGTGCTAATCACAGTGCAGCTCGTGTTTTGTCAGACCTCTTAGGATCTCACCTCGCTTTATGCGTAGGCAAATCAATTGTTGTTGAACTACTTGTTCTTACTTTCAATGTAACCTAAGAACGCAAGCAGCTCGTGTTGGTCACGGGCGGACCAGGATCAACACGCCTCTATATATCCCATTGGCAAGTGAGAAGAAGCCACCATGCGTGAGCTATGAGCTGTGGTGAGCTCTATAAGGAACAGAGGGTTCGGGGAGCCTCAAACATCAATAGAGCAACCAATCTAAGGGAGAGATAGAGTTTAAGGGTTGTTTTCCGCGGATTTCGAAGGAGTGTACTATTGTGGTGCTTTGACCGCTTGTCCCTATGTCTTCTACTGCCAAGAGAGCTGAAGGTCCGAGCGAGGAGAAGTGGGGAATCGTGCTTCTGTACTTCAAAAACGTCCTTGATCTATAATGGGATACGAACAATGCAGACCTGCTCCAAGATCGGTGAACTGAGGGATCTTCTAACTTTTCTGACGAGCGCGTTGTTCTCCAAGACCTTCATAATATCAACACGTCTCTATTAGCTAAAGGAAATGATAACTACTGGGTTAATTACTTACTTTCTCCAGATGTATTCAAGCCGCGTTGTTCAAACCGATTCGTTTTCTTTACCTTTCACCCTACCTGTTGACTTTGACATGCCCCTGATCACCTGCACCACAGCCATCTCCACTATACCAAGCGCAGCTCATGCATCGAGAAACTGAAACAGTGTCGCACGGCGTACGCTAGAACAATTCCTCTACAATAGTGATCAAATGATGTTGAAGAGAAACCAATAGTAACTACACTAAAGCTGTAAGGGAGTCTACTATTGTGCGCTACTATACAGTAATTTTTAAGACGTAGGGAGCAAGACGTACAAAGCGCGTACAGCAACGGTTTAGAGGGTCAACTGTTGCTTGGGTTGAGACGTCTGTGTTGGGGACGATGACAGACATTGCGGGCGTGGGTAACTTTG
>ERZ1673737.4028-NODE-4028-length-10664-cov-17.866057_pt1 | contig 10664 bp, 6 predicted proteins | sample MGYA00580211_ERZ1673737 | MGnify/ENA primary metagenome ERZ1673737 (study PRJEB41218, sample SAMN15661789) | gut metagenome | host: Homo sapiens | place: Canada: London | collected 2015-08-20/2019-03-30 | study: EMG produced TPA metagenomics assembly of... | reverse complement strand
AAATGATTACCGGAGTAAGCAGAATGATCATATTATCCAGGAGGGCAGATTTATGTGGGGATTTATAGTGGCATTGATTTCAGGGGCACTGATGAGCATTCAGGGTGTCTTTAATACGGAGGTGACAAAGCAGACCAGCCTCTGGGTATCAACCGGATGGGTACAGCTGTCGGCTTTTGCAGTCTGCGTTCTTGCCTGGCTTTTTACAGGACGGGAAAGTGTGGTTGCACTCTGGCAGGTGGACAATAAATATACACTTCTTGGCGGAGTGATCGGAGCGTTTATTACCATTACAGTAATCCAGAGTATGGGAGCCCTTGGACCTGCAAAGGCAGCAATGCTGATCGTTATTTCGCAGCTGGCAGTTGCTTATGTAATTGAATTATTTGGATTGTTTGGGGTAGATAAAGAACCCTTTGAATGGCGCAAAATCCTTGGATTGCTGATCGCGATTTCCGGAATTGTTATATTTAAGTGGCAAAAATAAGAGTTTACTATTGTAAAATCATTAAGATTTCGTTACAATAAGGGTGGCATTATGGACAGGGGGACTCTTACTCTGAGAAATAAGAGGAGGACCCTTATGATAAAAATAAAAAACAGATGTTGTTATACTGTGACACTGATATTATGTGGAACTTTGTTTCTTACAGGACTGACAGGATGTAAGAGCAGAGAGGCACAGTTTCTGATAGATGGATTGCAGGAAGCGAAAGCAGAGGTGGATGCGGAGTCATCAGAAGAGAAAACGTCAGGACAGAAGTCGAAGAAAGATACAGATGAGAAGAAAGCTGATACAGAAGACCGACAGAATGATGGTGGCAATTCTGGAGAGTTCCGGAAAAAACAGGCAGAATCAGATGGTTCAGATGCAGGTAATGGGACAGGAAGTGATTCCGGGAAACATACTTCAGATGCTGATATAGATAATGGGTCAGAAGCAGTTTCTGATAAGGAAATGCAGCAGGCGATGATCTATGTTGATGTCTGCGGAGCAGTTGCGAATCCGGGAGTTTTTCAGCTGGCAGCCGGGAGCCGGGTGTTTCAGGCGATTGAGGCGGCGGGAGGATATCTTCCCGAGGCAGCTCTAACCTGTGTAAACCGTGCAGGAGTTCTGACAGATGGACAGCAGCTCTATATTCTCACACAGGAAGAGATGGAGCGGCAGGGGCTGGATCCGGCAGAGATGTCCGGGGCATCAGATGGACAGATGAATGGAAGTGCCGGGACAGGACAGAACACGGGGATGAACGCTCAGGTTCAGCAGGATAACAGGATCAACATAAATACAGCAGATGAAGCTCAGCTTACTACGCTGACGGGGATCGGTGCAACACGTGCGCAGGCGATCATTGCCTACAGAGAAGAGAACGGGCCATTTGCTGCGATAGAGGATATTATGAATGTACAGGGTATCAAAGAAGGTACTTTTGCAAAGATAAAAGATGAGATAGTAGTAGGATAAGGAGAACCGAATGAGCAGGAAAGTTTTGGTAGTAGATGATGAGAAACTGATCGTAAAAGGAATCCGTTTTAGTCTGGAACAGGATGGTATGGAGGTAGACTGCGCTTATGATGGAGAAGAGGCAGTAGAGAAAGCAAAAGATAAAAAATATGATATTATCCTTCTGGATCTGATGCTGCCGAAGATGGACGGGCTGGAAGTATGCCAGCAGATCCGCGAATTTTCCAATGTGCCGATCGTGATGCTGACAGCTAAGGGCGAGGATATGGATAAGATCCTTGGTCTTGAATATGGTGCGGATGATTATATCACCAAACCGTTCAATATCCTGGAAGTTAAGGCACGTATCAAAGCGATCATGCGCCGTGCGGGAAGCGACCACGAGGAGAAAGAAAAGGCAAAGAGCATTCAGGTGGGCGATCTTCGTATGGACTGTGAAGGCAGACGTGTATTTATTGCAGGTAAAGAGATTAATCTGACAGCAAAGGAATTTGATGTACTGGAGCTTCTGGTATTTAATCCGAATAAGGTTTACAGTCGTGAGAACCTGCTGAACATTGTATGGGGATATGAGTATCCGGGTGATGTACGTACTGTGGATGTACATATCCGCCGTCTCCGTGAGAAGATTGAGACAAACCCAAGTGAACCGAAATATGTACACACCAAATGGGGTGTCGGATATTATTTCCAGGCTCAATAAAAAGAACGTGTGAAACAGACAGACCGCATTTTATGAAACAAAGATCATAAAATGTGGTCTGTTTTTTGTTAGGACTGATTGTGATGCACATCTTGCAGAAAGCCTTTTTCAGACACGCTCTAGAGAAAGAGTGGCAGTTCAGTTTGATTCAGTTTAGTTTGGTTTACATCTGAGATGGTTTAGTATTGAACAAAGCTGATAAAAATTAGACAAACAAAACAAACATCTATAGAGGAAAATGATAAAAAATTAGAAAATTTCTATAAATGCGCTTGTGAAAATGACGAAAAAGGCATATAATTAACGTTACAATATGTAAAGAGTGCAATAAAAAGAGAAAAAACAGGTATAAGGAGGGTGCGAAATGCTAGATCAGTCATTTTATCAGAAAGCGGATGAGATCATTGCTTTCTATGGTAAAAAGCCGGCATCACTGATTCCGATCATGCAGGATATTCAGGGGGTGTACAGATATCTCCCGGAAGAATTGCTTACATATGTTGCGGAGCAGATCGGCGTAACAGAAGCGAAAGCGTTCAGTGTTGCCACATTTTATGAGAATTTCTCATTTGATGCGAAAGGTAAATATGTGATTAAGGTCTGTGACGGAACAGCCTGTCATGTAAGAAAATCAATACCGGTTCTGGAGGAACTTTATAAGAAACTGGGGCTGTCAAAGACAAAGAAGACGACAGACGATATGATGTTTACTGTGGAAACAGTTTCCTGTCTTGGTGCCTGCGGACTTGCACCGACTATGATGGTCAATGAAGAGGTATATCCGAGAATGACTCCGGAGAAGGCAGATGAGCTGATTGATAAACTGAGAGGGGGCGAACAGGGATGATCCAGAATAAGGAAGTATTGGAGCAGATCAGAGAAGAAGCTGTGAAAGAACTTAATTCTTATGACTGTCGTATTCTTGTCTGTTCAGGTACCGGATGTGTGGCAACCGGTTCTCAGAAAATCTATGAGAAATTCATGGAGATTGCCAAAGATGCTCCGGGAGTTACCATTGAGTTTGGACCTCATGACAAAGATGCACATGTAGGTGTAAAGAAAACAGGATGTCAGGGTGTCTGTGAACTTGGACCACTTGTTCGTATCCAGAAAGGCGACGATGTGATCCAGTATACGAAGGTTCAGATCGAAGACTGCCAGGAGATTTTTGAGAAGAGTGTTCAGGGTAATGAGACTATCGAGAGACTGCTTTATCAGAAAGGCGGTAAAGTAAGCCGCGGACCGGAAGATATTCCGTTTATCGCGAAACAGACCCGTATTGTTTTGAAGAACTGTGGTAAGTTTGATGCAGAATCTCTGAATGAGTACATAGCAAGCGGCGGTTTCCAGGCTCTGGAGAAAGCAATGTTTGAGATGGATCCGGATCTGGTTATTGATCAGGTTGATAAATCCGGTATCCGCGGACGTGGTGGCGGCGGCTTCCCGGCAGGTAAGAAATGGATTCAGGTAGCACGCCAGGCTGATCCTGTTCATTATGTGGTTTGTAACGGTGATGAGGGTGACCCGGGAGCCTTTATGGATGGTTCCGTAATGGAAGGTGATCCTTACCGTCTGATCGAGGGTATGATGCTTGCAGCTTACGCAGTAAGAGCACAGCATGGTTATATTTATGTACGTGCGGAGTATCCTCAGTCTGTAGCACGACTGAAACACGCTATCGCAGTTCTGGAAGAAGTGGGACTGTTAGGTGATGACATCCTTGGAACAGGATTCTCCTTCCATATGCATATCAACCGTGGTGCAGGTGCTTTCGTATGTGGTGAAGGTTCTGCCCTGACTGCATCTATCGAAGGAAACAGAGGTATGCCCCGTGTAAAACCGCCCCGTACAGTTGAACAGGGATTATGGGCGAAACCTACTGTTCTGAATAACGTAGAAACTTATGCAAATATTCCGGAGATCATTCTCAAAGGTGCAGACTGGTACAGAAGTATCGGTACAGAGGGATCACCTGGAACAAAAACTTTCTCACTGACAGGTTCTATTGAGAATACAGGTCTGATCGAGGTCCCGATGGGAACAACCTTAAGAGAAATCATTTTTGATATCGGCGGAGGACTGAAATCCGGTGCTGCGTTTAAGGCTGTTCAGATCGGTGGACCATCCGGTGGATGTCTGACAGAAGAACATTTGGATGTACCTCTTGATTTCGACTCTGTTAAGAAATACGGTGCGATCGTTGGTTCCGGTGGTCTGGTAGTTATGGATGAACATACCTGTATGGTAGAGGTTGCACGTTTCTTTATGGGCTTCACCCAGAGAGAATCCTGCGGTAAATGTGGTCCCTGCCGTATTGGCACCAAGCGTATGCTTGAAATCCTTGAGAGGATCGTAGACGGAAAGGGTGAAGTAGAGGATCTGGATAAACTGGAGCATCTTGGAAACTTCATCAAGGACCGTTCACTCTGCGGACTTGGAAAGAGTGCACCGCTTCCTGTACTTTCCACATTAAGAAACTTCAGAGATGAATATGTAGAGCATATTGTTGATAAAAAGTGCGCGGCTCATGTATGTAAGGCAATGCGTTCTTATGTGATCGATCCTGAGAAATGTAAAGGATGTACCAAGTGTGCGAGAAACTGTCCGGTTGGTGCGATCACAGGCAATAAGAAAGAGCCTCACAGCATTGATACCTCCAAGTGTATTAAGTGCGGAACATGTCTGGAAAATTGTGTATTCGGCGCAATTTCTGTGAATTAAGGAGGGTGAAAAGATGATTCATTTGACAATAGATGGAATTCCTGTAGAAGTGGAAAAAGGTACGACCATTCTGCAGGCTGCCAGACAGATCGGAGTGGAGATTCCTACACTCTGCTATCTGGAAGATGTATTGCCGGATGGTTCCTGTCGTTTGTGCGTGGTAGAAGTAACAAACAATGGAAGAACCAAATTTGATACGGCATGTACACTTCGCTGCTCAGAGGGTGATGAAGTACAGACAATGTCAGAGAAGGTAGTTGCATATCGTAAAGATACCCTTGACCTCCTTCTTTCCGATCATCGTGTACACTGCTTCTCCTGTGAGGCAAACGGTGACTGTAAATTACAGGACTACTGTTTTGAATATGGTGTGACTGAGACAAGCTATCCCGGTGAAATGAAGGATATGCCGATAGATGATACCAATAAATTCTTTACCTATGATCCAAGCCTGTGTATTCTCTGCCATCGCTGCGTGAATACATGTAAGGAGATTGTGGGAAGAGGTGCCATCGACACTATGAATCGTGGTTTCCAGTCAGTGATCGGTGCACATTACAAACATAAATGGAACGAAGGTATCTGTGAATCCTGCGGTAACTGTGTACAGGCCTGTCCGACAGGTGCACTGACCATGAAGCGCAGAAAGAAATACCGTCCGTACCAGATTGACAAGAAGGTTCTGACTACCTGTCCTCACTGTGCAACAGGCTGCCAGTATTATCTCCTTGTAAAAGACGGAAAGATCGTAGATACAGAAGCTGTAAACGGACCGTCCAACAAAGGGCTGCTCTGTGTTAAGGGACGCAGCGGATGTTTCGATTTCGTACAGTCACCGGAGCGTATTAAATATCCGCTGATCAAGAATAAAGAGACAGGTGAATTCGAACGTGCAACATGGGATGAGGCGCTGGATCTTGTTGCTTCCAAATTTATGGAGATCAAGAAACAGTACGGCTCTGATTCTCTTGCAGGCTTTGCATGTTCCAGATCACCCAATGAAGATATTTACATGGTACAGAAGATGGTTCGCTGCTGCTTCGGCACCAACAATACAGATAACTGTGCACGTGTATGTCATTCCGCATCTGTAGCAGGTCTTGCGATGACTCTTGGCTCAGGTGCCATGACAAACCCAATTGAGGATATCACAAAGAATGCAGATCTGATCATGCTGGTTGGTTCCAACCCTGAGGAAGCACATCCTGTAGTCGGCATGCAGATCCGTCAGGCCATCAAGAGAGGCTGCAAGCTGATCGTAGTTGATCCTCGTGATATCGGTCTGGCTAAGAAAGCAGATATCCATCTGAAACTGAAACCTGGTACAAATGTTGCTTTTGCAAACGGCATCATGAATGTGATCCTTTCTGAAGGTCTTCAGGATGACAAGTTCATTGCAGAGCGTACCGAAGGTTTTGAAGAATTAAAGGAAATCGTAAAAGATTACACACCTGAGAAGGTAGCTGAAATCTGCCACATTGACGCAGACGATCTGAGAAAAGCAGCGATCATGTATGCAAAAGCTGACCGCGCTCCAATCATCTACTGTCTTGGTGTAACCGAACATTCCACAGGTACAGAGGGCGTTATGTCCATGTCCAATATGGCAATGATGGTTGGTAAGCTTGGACGTGAAGGCTGTGGTGTTAACCCGCTTCGTGGACAGAATAACGTACAGGGTGCCTGCGATATGGGCGCTCAGCCGAATGTATATCCAGGATATCAGAAGGTTACTGATCCTGCAGTTCGTGAGAAATTTGAGAAAGCATGGGGTGTAAAACTTGATCCGAATATAGGAACTCATGCAACTGATGTATTCCCGAAAGCAATCACAGGCGAGATCAAAGGTCTGTATATCTATGGTGAGGACCCGGTAGTTACTGATCCGGATACCACACACATTATCAAAGCATTAAAGAGTCTTGATTTCTTTGTACTTCAGGAACTTTTCATGACAGAGACAGCTCAGTATGCAGATGTTATCCTTCCTGGTGTAAGCTATGCAGAGAAAGAGGGTACATTTACCAATACAGAGCGCCGCGTACAGAGAGTCCGCAAGGCTGTCACAGTACCTGGAGAGATGAGACTGGATACAGATATTATTATTGATCTGATGAACCGCATGGGATATCCGCAGCCACATCTGACTTCTGCTCAGATCATGGATGAGATCGCATCCCTGACACCGAGCTTCGCAGGTATCAGCCATGAACGTCTTGACAGTGAAGAAGTTCATGGACAGGGACTTCAGTGGCCATGTACCTCCAAGGATCATCCGGGAACACCGATCATGCATGTTGGTAAATTCTCCCGCGGTCTTGGCTGGTTCTATCCTGCAAAATATGTACCGTCAGCAGAGCTTCCGGATGAGGAATATCCAATCATCCTCATGACAGGACGTATTCTGTATCATTACACAACAAGAGCCATGACAGGAAAGACACCTGAGCTTATGGAGATCGAAGGTAAGTCATTTATCGAAATGAACATCGTAGATGCCGATAAGCTGGGTATCAAAAACGGTGATAAAGTCAGAGTTTCTTCCAGACGAGGATCCATTGAATCTACCGCTCGTGTAGGTACAAAGACCTCACCGGGTGAGAGCTGGATGCCATTCCACTTCCCGGATGGAAATGCAAACTGGCTGACCAACGCCGCACTTGACAAATACGCAAGAATTCCTGAATATAAGGTATGCGCAATTAAGATTGAGAAAGCATAAAACAATATCGGAGACAAAGTTCCGGATCTGATATCGTAAATATTATATGGGGCTGTCGCACATGGATCTGCTGTCCTTGCGGCAGCTCCATATTCCTTTATGGAAAGGCAAAAATAATCATTCGGCAGTACATCATTCTGTGAAAGTACGGAACGGTTACAGATAATTTTTTGTGAAAAATATAGTGTTACATAATAAGGAGTACGAGGCATGCAGAGATTTCAGTCAATCCTTCAGTTTAAAAAAGTCAGTTGTAAAAATTGTTACAAATGTGTCCGGAACTGCCCGGTCAAGGCGATACGTGTTCATGATCATCAGGCCAGGATCATAGAAAGTCAGTGTATTTACTGTGAGAAGTGTATCCTTGTCTGCCCGCAGGATGCCAAGGAAGAGCAGAATATGATTCCTGCAATCTGCAATGCAATGGAGAATAAGACGCAGGTTATAGCCTCTCTTCATCCGGCATATCTGGCACGTTTTGGGGTAACCGGTATCAATGGAATAAGGGAAGCGATGAAGAAGCTGGGATTTGCAGATGCAGCGGATGCAGCAGAAGGTGCAAGCCTGATGATTTCGCAGTACAGAGCACTTTTTGCGGAACAGAAAGAGCCGGGAATAATGATCTCTTCTGCCTGCCCTGTAATCGTACAGCTTGTCAAGAAACACTATCCGCATCTTCTGGGAAATCTGGTACAGTCTGCCTCTATGATGCAGTTTCATGCCAGTTATCTGAAAAAAAAATATCCGAAGGCAGAGATTGTCTATGTAAGTCCCTGTATTTCAGCTATGTCAGAGTTGAGAGACTCAGGAAATGAAGTGGATTATGTGATCACATTGGAAGAGCTGGTGCAATGGATGAAAAAAGAAGGGATTTCCATAACTGAGAAAGAACCTGAGCAGATTGCCTACCGTTCCAGAGAAATCGCCATTGCGGATGGTTTAACAGACCTGCTTGGGGCTGTAAAGGGAATCCGCAGGCTTTCTGTAAGTGGGATGGAGCAGTGCAGGGAGGTTCTGGAAGAACTTCATCCGGAGGATTTTGAAAATTGCTTTCTTGAGATGTATGCATGCAGCGGCGGCTGTGTGGCAGGTCCTTCTTTCCAGATGAAGAAGGGACATTATCTGGCAGATGTTCTGGCAGTGAAGAATGCAGCCTTTGGAAAAGATTTTCACAGAGAGCAGGGAGACTATGAACTTCCGGGATTTGAATTGAGAAAGAATTTCGGTTACTGTTCTGCACAGGAACAGGAAGAGGTCTCAGAGGAAGAAATCAGGGATGCTCTGGCGGAAATGGGAAAATTTTCTCCAAAGGATGAATTAAACTGCGGTGCCTGCGGGTACAACACATGCAGGGAAAAGGCAATTGCCATTATCCAGAATAAGGCTGAGGTTGCCATGTGTATTCCATATATGCGGGCAAAACAGGAAAGTTACTCCAATAAAGTCTTTAATGCCATGCCCGGACTTCTGGTAACTGTGGATTATAATCTGAAGATTATTCAGATGAATGAGGCGGCGTCCAAATTGTTCAATATGCCGAAAAAGCGGCGCCTGATCGGGAAACCGGTATCGGAGATCATGGATGATTACAGTCTGGCGAGTATACTGGCTTTTGAACGGAATCTGATGCAGGATGAGATTTATCTGGAGGATCAGAAATGTTATCTGGATCGCGTAATGACGAATGATAAAGAAAATAAAATGATTCTCTGCATTATGAAGGATATTACAAAGGAGCGGAAGCATAAAGATCAGATTTATAATGCCCAGATTGAAGCTGCGCGTATGGCAGATAAGCTGGTAGAAGAACAGCTGAAGATCGTGCAGCAGATCGCCGGACTTCTTGGAGAAACTGCTGCAGACACCAAAGTGGCAGTAGAAAAACTGAAAAATACCATACTTCTGGAGAGTGAAGAAGAGAATGAAAAGAAATAAGCATCATGGACTGAATGTGGAATTTGACGGCTTATGCATGGATTTTGGTCATGTGAGCCTGAATAAAAAGAAAGAATTTCTCTGTGGGGACTGCTATAAGATTGAAGAAAATGATGAAGACCATGTTCTGGTGCTTTCTGACGGACTTGGGAGCGGAGTAAAGGCGAATATCCTTTCCACGCTGACTGCGACCATGCTCAGTACCATGATCATTAATCAGGTGGAACTGGATGAGGCAGTGCGTGCAGTGGCAAAAACGCTTCCTGTGTGCAGTGTGAGAAATCTGGCATATGCCACCTTTACAGTGCTGAATTTTCAGGGGAAACAGGTAAGCCTTTATCAGTTTGATAATCCGGATGCAATTCTGATCCGGGATGGCAGGCTCTTTGATTATCCGGTGGAGACAAGTATGATCGAAGAGAAGGAAATCCATAAAAGCTGTTTTGAACTGAAAGATGAGGATATGCTGATCATTATGTCCGACGGTGTCACCAATGCGGGAATGGGAAAAACTACCAACGGCGGCTGGGGAAGAGATGATGTAATGGCTTTCTGCAGGGCAAAGTACCATAAAGGGATGAGCGCACAGGAGATGGCAGGCTATCTGGCAGAGGCCAGCCTGGATCTGAATCTGAATGAAACGGATGATGATATTACAGCCATTGTCCTGCGGATGCGGCATAAACAGGTGGTAAACCTTATGATCGGCCCGCCAAGTAAGGAGGAGCATGATGAGCGATATCTGAAGTCCTTTTTCGATTCAGAGGGATATCATGTAATCTGCGGCGGAACTACTGCACAGTGTGCTGCCAGATATCTGGATAAAGAGCTGATCTCTCTTAGTGAAACTGCCTGCGGAGACGTTCCTGCCTATTATAAGCTGGAAGGTACAGAGCTGGTGACAGAGGGATTTCTTACGATTGAGCATTTGCTTGAATATTGTGAAGAATGGATGGAGGACAGGCTGTCCTTTAACAGGCTGAAACGAAAAAAAGATGCGGCAGCATTGCTTGGTGTGATGCTGTTTGAGCAGGCAACGGATATTAATTTCTACTTCGGTGGTGCTATCAATAAGAGTAACGTGGAACTGGGAATCACAGAAAAAAGGAAAGAACAGG
>ERZ1673737.4026-NODE-4026-length-10665-cov-4.381998_pt1 | contig 10665 bp, 8 predicted proteins | sample MGYA00580211_ERZ1673737 | MGnify/ENA primary metagenome ERZ1673737 (study PRJEB41218, sample SAMN15661789) | gut metagenome | host: Homo sapiens | place: Canada: London | collected 2015-08-20/2019-03-30 | study: EMG produced TPA metagenomics assembly of... | reverse complement strand
TCAATGACTACCACCTTGAACTGATATACTATGCCGTGACGCTAATCCCAATGAGGAAGAGTGTTGTCGCCTGATATACCAGGCACCAAGCCGGAACAACCGATAATCCGGCAACGCGCTGGAGAGCGCGGACTTTTGGCTGATCAATGCCGTTAGATCTCAAGCCCAGCTACAGCCCTCCAGGGCCGCAAGGCATTAATTATTATTTCATGTTTTACTCCTTTCCCTGACACCTGTCATACCCGCGCAACCTCACTTTACGTTCAGATCCACCATTGCAGCTGAGCCGTTCGGTATTTTCACTGTCGCATCCTCGATCGCCTTGACACTCGAACGCGCGCGAGAATCCTGCCACCCAACTTCAGTCACCATTCTCGATATCCCACTCATCCACCAAGGATTCCGCTGGGTCATAGACTTAGTGCGAGCCTGCGAACACGGAACTCCATTACGAATTTGACACCCTTGCAATTACGGCGAAATCGCTTAGCTCGTTTGCTACGAGACGTATCAAGGGCAGGACACCTCGAGCCGTGACACTCGGAGTTGCCAGTTTAGCAAACACAGAGCTGTATTTTTGGACAATCTATACTGTGCGAAGTGACACCAGTCATCTCGTTTGCCCCGAGGATTCAACGACGCAACTGGGTTTGAAATTGCAAACGTCGCAAAGCTATCGCGTGCCTCCGCCTCCACCATGTCTACCCCTCGCACCTCTTTACGACGTAAGAATACCGGCCACATGTGAGAATTGGAACAAATGTACTGACCCCGCTCACAGAGGGCCTGCGCCAGGCCCCAAAGGTCAACCAACCTTTTATCCCTGACACCACCCCAGCTCGTCGGTCACATACCCAACATGGATTTACATCACCTCAACCCTCAACGAGTCCACATCCCGTAACCTTCAATCCAGCCGCCAATCCCCAAAACTCGCAGTTCGCCGTCGACAGCTGGGAAGGAAAAGACCACAGACAGCTTCCCATGTCAACACGAGAAGTTCCAACCCCAGGAAATCGACCAATTCTTTTCGCCAACCTCCGTGATCCAGCGAAGGCGCCCCGGCAACTAGATTATTATGACCCCTACTTTCCCCTGAGGTTTTTGGAGGTCCCAAGAAGTCAGCCCGCCCTTCACCCCAAGGAATATCGCAATGGACTAACGGTCTCCCCCACAGCCGATCATATTTACAAGCGCGCTCACTATGGCCTGCAGTCAGGTATTCCAGACGAAGTTGACTTTGCATTATACCATCTGGTGCAGATCTCAAATCAACGATGGGATAAGTTCAAGTTTGAAGGCTTCCCGCTACTTGCTGAGACACTCATGCAAAAAGCCCTCGACATCACACACCTCTGCACAGGAGTAAAATGGGAGTTCCAGTATGATCCTCTTCAGCCGATTGATCGTGTCAATGTTTTAAACTCGCTACACGGCACACGGGACCTCCTCGATAAGATCAAAAAGATCCCAGTCAACCTTCCGATTGACAGCCTTGAGACCGACGAATTCAACCATCAGCTTCGAAACATCAAAGAGGCAACCTTGGTGCTGAGGAACATGGTTTTACTGAAGGAGAACGCATTCTATGTATCACGCTACGCGAAGGGTCTATTGCGAGACTTTTTGGTCATTCTGATCAACGCACCCAACCAGCCCCGACTTAACGAAATCAAGAACGACGCCCTCGACATCGCGGAAGAGGTCACAAAGTTCTTGCGCACTGACCCGGAGGACCCCCTCTGGATCTCTCTTGTGAATTGCATCGACTCTCCCGACCGCGCCCATGTCGTGCGAGCTCTCTGGGCTCTGACCCATTTCGGTACTGAGCTGGATGATGCGGATGCCAACCGGTCCATGGAGAGTTTGACAAAACCAACTCTTCAACAGTTGTACTACCACACTCTCCTCGACCTCGATAAGGATATCCTGAGCGGCGCACTGGACTTGTGGTATCAATATACTCTCAGCCCTGACAATATCGAGACATTGATGGATGTTGTCAATTTCCCAATTGTGTTTGTCCCCCGCATGGTCGCACTATTAACCTACGAGGCACGACCGACCAGAAAGGAGACCGTTCTCCAAGAAGAAAAAGTCGCACCTCCACCAACTGACATTCCTCGCGTACCTCCTGAGCTCTTGGAGAAGCTGATGGAATTGTCGGAACCGGAGCGCAGCTCACAGTGGCTGCGTTGCTGCTTCATCGAAGATGCAGAATGCGAGATCACACAGATTGCTCTTTGGCAAGCATACCAGAGCCGATTTGCAGACCCCCGTGTTGCCGGAGGTGGTGTCCTACCCGCTGCCGAGTTCATCAAGAATGTCAGCAACACCTTCACAAACGCACAAGCGCAGGTCATCAACGGCCCAGGCACTGCCACCAAGTTCATTATCAAGGGCATTCGTCCTCTGGAGACTGCTCACACCTTCGAGGCCTTCCCCTATGTCTACTGCAGATGGGCCGATAACTCCAAGCCTTCGAAGATGTGTCAACGCGCATTCACATCCCCGACAGACCTACGGAACCACGTTTTCGGTGACCACATGAACCTCGAACCAGCAGAAACCGAAGGGCAATACAAGCTTGACAGCGCAGAGACCGCCATCCACACCTGCCAATGGGACCATTGTGCACGATTCCGAGCATCTGGCCCCAGCGCCAACACATCTATGGTCGCCGGACACGTTTCCTCCCATTTGCCCGAGGACCGTCCCGCAGATGCCCAACCCCCAAGTTCTAAGCGCGCAATCCTGCAGGAGCGCATCGTACGCAAGTGGTTCTACATGGACACCCCAATCAACGAGAAGGGCGAACCCTTCGGCGTAGCCTACAAGGCCGCATTGGTATTGCGCAACATCGCCCGCGGCCTCCCCAACCGCACAACATCCAGATACGGCGGCCTACCCTGGAAGAAGGCATGCTTTACCAGCCAACGACCCAAGATCGTCGAAGTCTGGGACCGAAACCGCGCCCTGCGCAAGGAATTGACCGAACTGATTATGGTGATCGAAAAAGAGGTCGACTACTGAGCTTTTCATTAAAAACCTTAACAAACGTCGCATCTTCCTCTTATTTTCTTTCTTCCCTTTGTCATGAAATCAATTTTCTTCTATCTGTATGACTAATACCCTGATTACTCGTGTTCTCACCGTTCCTCTCTGGTTCCCTCGCTCTTGTATCTTCTCTCGATGTACAACATTAAAGAGCAGTAGCTAAGCTGGCGGTGTTTTCTCGTTTCCGTTTTGATTTTCCATGGCTGCTCACTTTCGACTTATGCTAATACTTGCGCGCAAAAAGGCACCCTAAGAGCGGAGTTTCCATGGGTATGGGGGTGGATGATGTTTTTGGCTTCTTACTTTTTCTTTTCGGCGTCTCTGGCAGAGAAAGATAGTAATTCGAGTTCAACGTGAAGTTCGCTGAGGCTCGGGTTTTCCTTCTGGGTTTATTCTTATATGTTTTCGATTGAGTGCTGTTTTTGTTGACGTGTATCATATATCTGGAGTAGATAGTCCTAGAGGGCTTGCAATGAACTGATTATCACTCATACTTGAGCTGGTGCTGGATAGGAGAGCCTTGCATCATTTTTCTGTCTTGTAAGTAACGTTGCTCCATCAAGTTATTGTAGTTACATACACCGTCATCGTACTCAACCCCTCGCCTGACCAGCAAACCCTCCCAAAACCCGCATCGCATCCTCTGCCCTAGCAACCGGAACATATATATGATCATGGAAATACCCACTCACAACATTAGCACTGATGCCATGATCCTTAAGCCGATTGCTAATAGCAGCGATGAGGCCAACTGCTTCCAGACTGGAGTGGATGGTAAGCGTGATCTTCTTGCAGGGGAAGGTTGATTCAGTGAAGTCGTGGGATTTGGCTAGGGCTTCTGTTGTCACGATTGTCGTGCCCTCTTCTTCTTGGACGAGGAGTTGGGGTTCAAGGGTTGATAGGGGTAGCGAATGGAGGGGTTGTTTTGTTGTTAGGAAGACGTAGGTTGTTGGGTCTAGGCTTGGTTGCATTGTTGCAAGGAGGGTTTGGAGGTTGTTTTCGCCTGCCATTTTGGTTTTGAGAAGTTGGTGTGATTGGATTGAGGTATTTTCGTTATTATAGATTTGGGATGGGGGGATTGAGGTGTTATGTATGCGGAAGAGGGTAGAGTTGTAGTCTGTAGGGCGTGGTTAGCTGAGTCCAGATACTAAAACAAAGGATAAAATTATGTTTTTAGGGCCAAATTTCCAAGGCCTCTGAGATGGTATATACCTCTTCTTTCTTTTCTTTGTTCAATTGTGCAAGGTAGCCGAAAAATGCTTCAATATCATTCGGCGATAGATTCTGACGTCATGTTGCAGACCTATCAATTTGATTGAGCACGCAGGATTCTTTCTCCTTATGATATCATCAGTCAATAGATATTTATCAGATACGCCTAGGAGGTCTGTGGCCTCCTAATTTCAATCTCAAAACACCTCCGAGAAACCCACCTCAAACAACCACTTTCAACTACATCAACATGGCACGCATCTTCATTACAGGCTCAAGCGACGGAATCGGCCAAGTAGCCGGCAAAATCCTGGCGGACCAAGGCCACTCAGTAGTGCTACACGCACGCAATGCGGAACGCGCAGCGTCAACAAAACAAGCCGTTCCCAACGCCGAAGCAGTCTTAGTAGGCGACCTACGCTCAATCAGCGAAACAAAGAACCTAGCCAAAGAGGCCAACAACCTAGGCAAGGGCCCCTTTGACACAATCATCCACAACGCCGGCATAGGCTTCGGCGCGACATCCAGTCGGGAAATAACAGCCGACAAGATCTCAGCTGTCTTCGCTGTCAACACTCTCGCGCCATATATCCTCACCTGTCTCATGGACAAGCCGACATCGCGGCTACTTTATATGAGCTCTGATAGCCATTACGGGGGTGATAACTCCATGCGCAATGTTACGCAGTCGCATTCGTATGGTGATAGCAAGATGCATGATATGATGCTTGCTAATGCGTTTGCGAGGCGGTGGGGTGAGGAAATTCAGGTTGTTAGCATGGATCCTGGTTGGGTTAGGACTAAGATGGGCGGTTCGATGGCTCCGGGTAGTATTGATAAGCCGACGAAGGCTTTGGCGGAGTGGGCTGCTGGGAAGGGGAATTTGGCGAGCTTGAAGAGCGGGACTTTCTTTAACCCTAGGGGAGCAGCCACGCCTGATCCTGCCGCTGGAGTTGTCGCCAAGCAGGAGGAATTGTTGAAGATTTGCAAGGAGGTGTCTGGGGTTGGAATCCCTGGTGAATAAAGGAGGGTAGAATGTATATTAACATAATTTATGGAGCTATCGTGATTTTAAATATCATGTCGTGCGTATTTACTCGCCATCCGAATTCTCCTTCCTCGGTAGATGAGGATAAATGGGAAAGGCACAAATAGGAGAGTCAAACATCCAAGCAGTGTGCAAGCCCATCCAACGCCCAGGTTATGGAACATGGCTGTTGCGAAAAGCGGGAATCCAGCGCCAAATGATGAACGCAGGAAATCATTACCTGCAAGCACGGAGGCAGCATACTTAGGGTAAGCATGTGCCTGATAAGTAAATATACAGTTGAAGATCAAACAACCACCGACAGCGAAAAGCATAGATGCGATGATAGGGACGATCCAGTGAATACTGGCAAAGTTGCCTGTCCAGCCGAACCAGAAGAGGGAAATTGGGAGGGCGACGGCGCCCACGATGGCCGGAGGCATTTGCATTTCTGGTGCGATATTGCCGTCTGCATCAAAATATTTTACCTGCCAGCGGTATTTCCAGTAAAAATAGGCTGGGATGACGAGGCAGCAGGTTGATACTAGAATTCCCATGAACGCGAGACCACCTTCACCCGGATTGAATCCGCGGAGTTCCTGGAAGACGATCGGGAAGGCTTCGAACCAGATATAGAGGATTCCGTAGATAAGTGCAATGTAGAGATTGGTGAGAAGGACAATTGGTTCGAGGAAGCATAGTTGGAAGGGCCGGATAAGAGCTTCGAAGAGGACGTCCTGGATTTCAATCAGCTTTTGCGCTTTGTTTTTGGACGGATATTAGCTAACATACCCTGGGCTTGACCTCCTTAATCTTTATCTCCGACTCTGACATATATTGGGAATTACCCGTGATACGGCGAACCCGACGAGCTCGCCGAGCAAGGATATTCGGCGCAAAGGTTTCCGGTAGACAGAAGAACAGCAATACCAAAGTGAATCCTGACACCCACACTAGCTGCCAGATAGTCCAAGTCCATCCTTCTGCAGAAGCGGCGAACCCACCTAGCATAGGACCCAAGACTGGTGCGGAGATGGCGAACATTCCCCAGATACCGATCATGTAGTCCCGACTTTGGGGGCTCCACATATCACCCATAGATGCAGCTCCCGTTGCTAGAACAGGTGAACCAAGGAACCCAGTAAGGAAGCGGAAAGCCAGCAGCATTCCGAAGTTATGGGCATATATCACGCCAAAGTTGAAAAAGACGAAGACGAGCAGCGTCAATACGTAGGTTGGGCTTCGGCCAATCATGGGGATTTCGGACAGCGGTGCCCATATCATCGGTCCTATAGATAGAACAGTCAATAAATAATTGAGGACTTGAATAGGCATTGATACGAACCTAGACCGTAGCCGAAGACAAAAAGTGTCAAGCCCAGCGTCGCTGCTACACTGCTCACACCAAACTGCTCCTTGACGCCCACTATACCAGGAGCATAAATAGCCGAGCCAATATAGACAGCAAAAGTAAGAAGCCAAATCTGACAGCTAACGAAGAACTTCTTCCCCGTGCTCCAATTTCGAGGGTCCTGCACTCACAAGTTAGCTCCTCGTTCTGCTTGGTTGCTTAGGAATAGATACAAAACTCACTTCAGGATCATCGGATCCTCGCCAACTAATCACAAGCGGCCGACCACTCTCCCGCAGCGTCGAAGCACATGACATCCGCCTGGAAGCCTGTGACATCACAGTATAGAGACCAAAGGCCTCGAGATCCTCGGGGTTCTCATCGTTGTGGACCGGCGTGGCAGGTCCTCCTTCTTTCGGCAAGTTCTCCGTCTTGAGGTACTCAGTCCATACCGTTAAATCCTGCTCTTCGGGGTACTGCATGTATCGGAAATGTGTGAAAAGGCGCACCAGCTTCCCGAACGCGGTGTCTCTAATGGTCTCCATGGGGATGGTTCTCCTAGGCAGGAGCAATCGTGGAACCCTGAGTAACTCAATACCGAAGAGGAGCAATTCTAAGAATTTGAACCTTTTACCGGTGACGTTGCATATTTATATGCTTTCACTGAGATCTGCGATGAACCTTGGTTCATTACTTCGGATGTAAAACTTTATATCGACTCCGTAAATCCGTATGTCCTGGTGCGGCTGTATCGATTCTAATTCTAGGCCTATGACCATGTCTTCATTTAGGTATTATGATAAAGCTGTATAATTTGTAATACGAGATCTCGGGTGATTATAAGTACGTCGTGGTCGCTTTCAATCAGCCAAGAGAGTCGGCGTTTTGCATGTTGATGTCATCACGATCTTGGTACCGAAAGTGAAACGGAAGAGAACCTTCCAAGCTTAGGAGCAATGCTAGTTCCCTAAATATAACATAAGTTTTCAACAAGACACAAAATTATACAGGTCGAAGAAGCCTAGTAATTTCGCTTCTCCACGTTCAAGGGTTGACAATGCTCTTGTATTTCTGCACAGGATTCGGCATTCTGAACTAAAGAAAGTGCATGGATTCCTCCAATGGTTCGATCGATTCCCAAGAACAATAAGAATACTAACAACAGATAAGAATAAGTTATTCGAATACCCAGCCCCTAGTAATCACCAGTAGGCATCCCACCCAACATCGGAACATGCTGGCCATGGAAACCAAACCCAACAGCTCCATCGACATTCGCGCGACAAATTTCAGTCAAATCCCTCGCATCAAGACAAAGCAGATAACTCTTACCTTTGTGCCCATCAAGAACAACACTGAGAAGTACACCATCATCCTCGCTCGTTCCCTCGGGGTTGGCAACAAAAATTGGCTCACCAGGAGACTGACCATGACAAGCCCAGAGTCGAACCTGCTGAGTATCACAATCAAGTTTCATAATTCCATCCGTCAGGGTAGCCTCTCCGCGGAAGGTCACAGCGTAGACATATCTGTGCTTCAGGACGACACGCTTGGGATCCATAGTCGGCAGCTCGGGTGACAAGGATTTGCACACAGACCATTCAATAGACACATTCTTAATATCGGTCTCTGGAGCGGATGGAACCCCGGGCAGCCGGAATCGAGTAATCGATGTACGGAAAGAATCATCTCTCTTCTTCTGGAATGCCTTGGCTGTATCTCGTGAGGAGATCAGGTTATCGTAGTAGACGGATTGCAGCACGTCAGAGCTATCTGCTTTGACAAGATCGGCGACAATATCCATCTTGGTGGGATCTTCCTTGGAAGGTTCGAGCCAGGCATTGATAGTGTGGAAGCAGAAGAAGGCTGGGCTTTCGTATGTTGCGATCAGACCGTTTCCGTGCTTGCGGTCAATTACATACCATATTGCGGGCTGGCTGGGGTCCGTTGGTAAGATTGCGTCCATGAAAGACCGATCGAAGGCCAGTGGGTTTACATGCGCATTCCAAATACACAGGACGACGTGGTCTTCGGTGATGAGCAGAGAGTGGAGATAGGCAGGGATCGCGTCAAAAGTTGCTAGGATTGTTGTTTCTCCTGTTGACGCCGATACTCTGAACACGCGATATGTGCACGTTGGTCCAAGAGTGAGGTTGAAGTTGAACATATCTCCAGTGACGGGATCGGACCGAGCATGCGCTGCAGATAGCTGCCCTGAGAGCTCGGGGTGTAGATCTTTCTGTGAGGCTAGACCTATCGGCTCGAGAGTTTCTGGGTCAAGCTTCTTGAAAGCATTGTAGTCGGTCTTTGCATAGAGAGTTCGGATTCCCTCAGAGTTGGTCCAGCGTGAGGTCGACTCATCACCAGGCTTAGTATCCAGCCCAGGGAAATTGATTGAAAGAGTGACACCGATGTTGGCACTAGATGGACTAGGTTGAGGTTCAAATTCACTTTGGACTTTGCCCAAGACGCTCTTGCACGGATCGCGCTTTTGTCCGAAGCTGATTTTGTCCAGATTTCCTGCTTTTCTCGATTGTTCGATCAGATCATCTGTTGAAAAGCGGGAGTTGTAGAAGATCTGAGTTGATGAATTAGATTCATCAGGGGCTCTGATCTGGAAGCGATGTGTTTGACTGAATCCATCGAACCAGTGAGAGAGTCGCAGGATGTCTCCGTTCTCAGCCTGGATCTGGCTTTTCCCAGGTCCAGTGCGGTATAAGACTCCAGCGGCGTAGGCGGGAATTTGACCTGTTACTGGAAGCTCGACTGGTTCGCGTTGTTCGTATTCGGGATCGTACTACAGTAAGATGCAGGGATTAGAATGTATAGTTCGCGTGCCGCCACACGTCACTTACGCCTTTGTCGGTGGGCCAGCTGTTATAGTGATCGCTAGTTTTCATGGAATGATCCATCTCTGGGGTTAACTCGAGAAGGGGCTTTGTTTGAGGCAATTGTGATAGATCTGAATTGATTTGTTGTCTAAGATCTGTGTCGAAGAAGGCGACTGTGACGATTGCACCTTCTTTATATATTTAACTACTCATTCTAGGCCACCATGAATTAAGCCCCTAATCCCATACGGTGACGACAAATATATTCGGCGCAATGTTGAAGTGGGGGAATCGCGACGGCTGAGTTGGCGCCGTTTGCACGTCCAATCGCCACCGCGGAATTACCGAGTTCCAGCCTATCGTCACTCCAAAGTTCGCCCAGTCCGTCAATTAACTTCAACAAGCGAGATATCTCCGCAAGAGTCCTTGATTCACGCCGATCTGCACCGAGTTCTCGTTTCGACCGTGCCCCAAACTAGCGCACCTTCACACAACATCCGAGGTCCCCTAGGCAGATCGGGTCTTCATCAAACCGACGCCAACCCTCCATGGAGCGACGGCGACATAATACAACCCCTCCAGCTGCCAAGAACTGGAAATGTGACAAATGCCAGTCAACATTCCGACGGTTGGATCATGTGAAGCGTCATGCGCTGACCCGTACGTCGTACGTGAACCTCGCATGGTGGCAAAGTAATGATTTGTTACAGATTACGCAGCCGAGAAGCACGGCTGTTCCTTTTGCGGCTCTGCTTTCAGCCGAGGGTGTGTAGATGCTTCCGAAACAACGTATGTACCGTCATCATTGACCAAAATGCCTATCCAGGGATGTACTACGCAGGCATTGGAAATCTTGCAAGAATCGCGTAGGCAGTGGTCAGGCTATTCCCAAGCCTGATCGAGGTGGGAAGCACAAGCGGGCTTGTGATAGTTGTGCGCGTCTTAGGAAAGCTTGCAGTGGGGAGCTGCCTTGTTCGGAGTGTATTCATCGTGGAAGGGCGTGCACCTATCGGCGACTCCATGAAGAAGAGACCCCGTTACCGCCTATATCCGAGGTTCTTTCAGAGATTCGAGAGGCTGAGGGCCCAGCATTGGGGAGGAATACCTCCAAGGCCTCTGGCTCTTGGAATCTTGGTCCTGCTACACTTTATCCTTCGTCTACAGAAGTTTTCCGACGCAAGACTGCA
>ERZ1673737.4025-NODE-4025-length-10670-cov-4.058314_pt1 | contig 10670 bp, 4 predicted proteins | sample MGYA00580211_ERZ1673737 | MGnify/ENA primary metagenome ERZ1673737 (study PRJEB41218, sample SAMN15661789) | gut metagenome | host: Homo sapiens | place: Canada: London | collected 2015-08-20/2019-03-30 | study: EMG produced TPA metagenomics assembly of... | reverse complement strand
CTCTTTCTCTCTTCTTTATACTCTTCTCACATTCTCATCATGTCTCTCCCGCAGAATGTCCACGTCTCTTCCCACCCCTGTCTGCACGCTAAACTCTCCCTCATCCGCTCAGAGTCCACCACTCCACGCGAGACAAGAGGCCTAGTTCATGACATTGCCACTATTCTGGGCGTGGAAGCCTTTGCAGGTCTGAAGCTGTCCAAGACAGGAACTGTGAGAATCCTATTCACCATATAAGCCATGAGAATTGCCCCCGAACCCGAATACTAACATCCCTGCAGGACCGCACCCCTCTCGGTGTCGAATATGAGACACAGGGCATTGACCCGGCAGACTTGTCTCTAGTTCCGATCTTGCGGTCTGGCCTAGGCATGGTTGATGGTAAGTATCTTGATCTTTACCCTATAAGCTTCTTTCCCCGTCACCTGCTACAGTATTCCCATCTACATTCTACATTCTACCTGTACCATTCCTTTCCTTTCCTATTACAATTCCTGCCGCTGTATTCCATAACCAAAACCCAAACCAAAACTCACAACCTGCACTGCAATACAAACCAATCTGACTCCCCTCCAACAAAACCCAAAACTAACAAAAAAAAAAAGCCCTAAACGACCTCCTCCCAACCCCAGTCCCAGTTTACCACCTAGGCCTATTCCGTGAGAAGGCAACTCTCCAACCTGTAGAGTACTACAACAACCTCCCGTTCCACCGGTCAGAACTCTCGCCAGCCTCACCAGCATCCCTAAACCAGGGAACGAACAGCGCAGCAGCAAGTCTGGCCGTCCTACTCGACCCCGTCATTGCAACCGGCGCCACGGCCGAAGCGGCCATCCAGCTGTTACGAGATTGGGGCGTGAAGAAGGTTATTATGCTTAGTGTGCTTGCTTCTGAGGATGGTGTCAAGCGGGCTGCTGGGACTTGGGCTGAGGGGGTGGAGGTTTGGGCTGGAGCTATTGATGCGGGGGTTAATGAGAAGGGGATGATTGTGCCTGGTCTTGGGGATATTGGGGATCGGTTGTTTGTTGCTATTGGGAAGTAAGTTTACCTCTTTACTCGATAGCATAGTGTTGGTGGAGGTGGAGACGGGTGGGTCTGGGGTTTATTTACGGCTTCATTTCCGGATAGATAGTAGAGCTGATACTATTTACTATGCATACAAGTTACGGAAATTATTACAAGTGATCATGGTTGTCCCCGCAAATAATAAATTCATCGATTACGTATAGTACATATAAACGGCATAAAAGCATGTGCAAGGAGAACAAAAGGCGAAAGGAAAAAATAAAAGTGAAAAAGATGCTGAACAGAAAGCAAAGCGCAAGATTGACGGGGAAAAGGACATGGCAATTAACATCAAATACAGCGACTGGAAACCCAGCCAGAGAAGCAGATGCAGATGCACACAAAGGAAAGAAAAACAATAACGCAAGAAAAACAAAAGGTATCGAGAGCACGAAAAGCAGATGGACTGGGGGGCACGATTAGGGGTTAAGATGAACCGAATAAAAGAAGAAAACTCCATGGAGTGCGAAAGAACACACAGGACCAGCCAGGTGTCGAAGACGGAAAGCAGAAACACCACACTGGACTCCCTGGTGCAGAAAAGCAGGAAGATGCAATAATAAAAAAAAGCAAAGCAAAGAAAAAAGAAATCAATCCAAAGAACCCGGAACCACCAAGAGGGATATCAAGCGAAGTATTCAATCCCAAACACCCCGCCTTGCCCACTGGTATTGTTCAGTCCCGTTGCCGAAGTGTCCCAAAGCATCCAACAAAGGAGAGTAAGAACCCGAAATAAATCAAAAGCAGATGAACTCAAGGAAATAACTCAAGGAAATTTAATAAGCAGTGCCGACGCTGGCAAGCGACTTAGTTGGCACTGCGTGGATCGGCTGATCCTTGCCGACGCGGAGAGAATCCTCGTAGCCGACTAGGGCCTGGGAGTGCAGCTTGAACGACTCGCCCATGAGTTTGGTGATACTAGAGATGGTTAGTAAAGATCAACAGAAGTGAATCGGGTAGGACTTACCCCCAGACAACCACGCCGTCTAGGATGTTACCCCATACACGGGCGACGGTGGAGCTGAGCTTGCCAAAGGCATCGATGGCGTCGTCGTCAAACAGGTTGCGCACTTTGTTGTAGATGGCCATTTCGGCCTCAGTCGCCGGCTCATCGTCATGTTCCAGGCGGTAGAGCCAGAGGCTCAGGATGACCATCAGATCCAGGCCGCAGAGGGGGTGCTCGACACTCCAGTTAGTGGCGGAGGTTTTGGCAACCCAGTTGATGCCTTGAATGGCGGCAATCTCAATGCATTCAAAGCATTGCTGAACAACCTTGTTCATCTCCTGGGAGCGCTTGACCTTCTCACGAGCGACGGTCATAGCGGCCGCGACTTCGTACGAGGAGTGATACCGCATGGCCTCCTGGATGGACTTCAGGTCAACTTCCAGGCGGGCGCGAGTGTTGCGGTAGACTGCCATCGAGTTGAATATCAGCGGGTGGCCCTTCTGGGGGGTGCTGAGCGGGACGACAATGGTCTCGGGCTCGCACACTTCCAGGGAGCTCTCCCAAGTCTCGAGAGCAAGACGGAGCTTATACTCGGTAACCACGTCCTGCAAAGCCTCGAAGCTACGCTTGTGGTTCCAGACCTGCAAGAACAGGGCATTGATCAGGACGCGAGTGGCGAAAGCACTGTAGCGGGTCTGCTCGCCCTGGAAGAGGAAGTCGTGGGCCTCGCGCACGGTGAGGGCACTGGTAGCAACGCTGCGGCGCCAGGTGTCCTCATCGGCGGCGTCGAGGTTCCACAGGGACTCGGAAGAGGGAAGCTCCAGGTCGTCGAACTCATCGAAGCTCATGGCGGGAGTGTGGTTGAACGTGAGAGTCAACATGCCGAAGAAAATGTACACAGCGAAGTATGTGCGACGGCAAGACTCATCCTCGATCCACTCCTCACGAGAGGGATGCACATTCTGGCGGGCCTGGGTGCGTACCTTCAGCTGGTACCGGTTGCCGGCGACCATGTTGGCGAGGAGACTCTTGATGGAGCACGTCCATTCGAGACCCTTAGGGTCGCCACTCCAGCTTTCAAAGACCATGTTCAACAGAGTAGCCTGCATCAACCATAGGGGGCACTTGCGAGAGTCGAAGTTGTCCTTGTGTTGGAGGAACTGGTTCACCAAAACCTTGGAGCCGACATGGAGCATGAAAGCGTGCTCGCGCTCGAAGGTGTACAGAGCGCCGATCGACAAAACCGCAAGGAGCAGTGGTGCCGAGATGTGAGCGGGCTGGAACGATTCCTGGTGGAGGAAGGGCAGGTGAGGGTGGTAAAGGTTAAAGTAAGTAGAGAGATAACGGTTCAGTGCCACAGTGGGCGGGAGCTGGAAAGTGTCAGGCAGCGCACCCAACGAGTCAGCACTCTGTACCCGGTCAACCACGTAGTTGCGTTCCATCTCGTTAGCGAGTTGAGGCGCCTTGGGGAGAGTGAGGGCCTGGCTGGGGCCGGGCGAACGACGGTAGTTGACAGGGCTAACCGGACCCGTCATGGAGGGGTACGGCGACAGGGCATTCGGGGTAGAGTTGCCAGACATGGGAAGGGAGTTGGACAAGAGAACGTCTCCGACAGGGCCATGGCGATCGACGAGGGTAGGCATCGAGCCAGTTTCCGCGGGGGAGACAAGGGTGTCCCAGGGCATCTGCGGCAGAGTGGCGTTGCCTGACAGGTAGGGCTCGTAGCCGCGCCCAGGCGAAAGCGATTCGGAACGCTCGGAGACCTGACCGGTCGCCGCTGCTGCAGCCTTATGTTGGAAATCTGTCATCAACATGGCTGCAGTTTCAAGGTCGACCATACCATCGCTGCTGGCCTCAATCTGCTCCAACGTCGTCGGGTCCACAGTGACCGACGGTTTCGATGGGGCAGATGAGTTTTTCTGAACCCCTCCACCACGTCTGCGCCCCTCGGCCACGAGGGGGATTCCACCATCCTTGGCGTGCACAGTTCGATCATGGCGCAATAGAAGGTCGCGACGGACAAAGGTACTGCGACATTTTAAGCACTTGAAGGGTCTCTCTTTTGTGTCTATTTTACGCGTTAGCCAGTTAGTCAGAAGGGTAACTCAGGGTTCGGCAGTCACCTGCTACTTACGGGAGCGTTCATGACGACTGCGATGTTCGCTTCTACTGAATGCGCGATTGCAAAATTGGCACTTGTATTTCTTCTCTGGGGCTGAAGCCTTCTTAGCCGGCGAGTTGGCTGCTCCGGGGGCGGAAGGAGCCATATCGATGTTGAATATCGACTTAGAGCGTAAACGGTGGTATTGTCCCCTGGGTAAGTTCGCACCGGTTTTGTAGGCGTGTCGACGACAAGAGTTCGTTGGGGAGTCTGATCATTCCTTGAAGCGATGAAGCGGGGGGGGAAAACAAAGGGTATCGAAGTAAGTGTGTCCAGCCACAAAATGTAAAAATTAAGAAAAATCAACGCTGAAAGAAAGGTGGGATAGGAGGGGGGAGGAGGAGGAGGAGGGGGGGGGGGAAAGATGAGGAGAATAAGAAGGAATTTGGGAAACCGAGGGGGAAGAGAGAAAGGGAGGGGGAGTTGGTCGTGGGCCCAAGCATCGCTTACTCACATCACCAGCCCCCCCTTCTTATCACCACGCACTCCCCTTTCTTTTCTTTGTTACCATACAAATTCGACACGTAATTATTCTCGCCCACATGGCTCCCCTGAGAGGCGATCATAGTGGATATGCCCCTCGCTCATATGAGATTAGGCATGTGAGACTACCCCCTACAGGGATTATTATTATACAGTACATCTCGACATCTGCATGTCTACTCTGTGTCTACGTGACCGTACAGAGTAGATGTTAAGATTAGTACCATGGTTCAACCCCTCTTAACCCCTCCGATCTGCGACACACAAACTCCGAACAGGGATATACTGAGGTGTTTGTATACTTGAAATCATTTTGCATTTGCCCTCATCGTAGGTATCGTACTTTTGTTCGCCTCATTTACTGACTGGTCCAGATCCCGTCTTGTCACCCCGCCTTGTGTGGCTGTTCACTGTGCCACTCCAGCATTACATTCTACCCCTCCGTTGCCCTTATCACTTGCCCATAATGCATAGATCTGCGCGAATCGGAGCTTTGGGGGATTCTCGATCCCCTAAATGGGCCCACAGTGGACGGTGAGGTCAACGTACAGTACTAGTCCTACTAGTACACCGCTGACAGCTGTAATTTGAGTATCGCCAGTTCCCGGGTGGGGCATCGCGTCGACTTACATCAGACCCGATGATCCCGGACGCGGTTACTGAGGAGACGCGCTCGCGTCGAGATTGCCACAATACAATGGACATGTACATTGACCTGGATAGTGAGAGATATCAAATTATTCCCCCTCGCCCTGCCCCCTTGATCCGGAACCTCCAAACAAACTCCCGGACTCCCGGCAGATCATCGAAGCATCGAATCTTCTCCGATCTGGCCCTTCATGTACGCAGCGGTGAAGCCCGGGTGGCTTTGGACAGCAAAAAGCACGATCCACTTCCCGATGCAGCGGACCGACCCCGTTCAACGTTCTCGACCACAAATGACGAAGGTCAAGGATATCGGTGACTTGACCGCACCTACGGAGTGCTGGACGGTGCCTAGGTAGCATACATAAGGTCCTTACCTCCCGATCCACCCCATTCCCGATCCCTTGGATCCCTCTCTCATTCCAAAATCACACAAGAAATCAAAAATCCACAGATCCCGTGTAATGGATCTGCAATATGAGGATCCAATCGGACCAGTTACGAATCAGACCTCTAATTGTTCCTGGCAAGAATTCCAGGAACTTCTTCCCCGGCGCCGGCCCCTGAACTAGTGGACACCGCCATCGTCCCGACAACTCCAGGCCCAGGTCTGGAATTTCTCTATCCAAGCTAAGCTACACTACGGAACACCTTAATGAAGCTCACATGTCGGTGAAGACGACTTCGTGTCAATATCTCTCTCACCGCTTCTGCGAAAGCATCAACCGAAGCCCAACTACAGTAGGGTAGGGTAAAGATCCACTCCAACCCTTGAGACGGTGAAGCCTTGAATCTCGCCTAAATAGTCGAAAATTCCCACTTCCCACAAATTCCATCCATTTCAATGCCAATTCCCGCTGAAACTGCCAGCGCGCACCCCATTGTGCGCGCTATCCTCGATACACTTTCGCTAACCGATGGGTCTGTACAAAGGACCCCCCCAACTTCCGTTGGAAAAAAAGCGAGAAACACGCAAAAATCCAAGACACCCTCCACTCTCCACTCTCAGCGCGTCCTCCGTAAAGTTCCTTTGCACGGAGTACAGTGCGGGTCAGTGGGGTCTCCCAAGAAATACACACGGAGTACTGTAATACAATCGCAAATCCGCCTGCCTACTTAGTCCAGGTCCAGCTCGGGTCCAGCTCAAAAGTCAATTGAACTTGGACTGTGCGTGCTCGACACGTTTTGCCGTTTCCCAACGCGCGAGTCTGGACTCGGACTGTATCTGTATTATCCAGAGACGCGGACACGGGTATACCGAAGCTTTTCGTGTACATGTAAACGGAGCGCGTGCGCATATACATGTACACATAAATTGATAATGAAACATATCTGTATCCCGCGGGCCTGTACTGTATGATATGTTTCATATCCAACTAAACTGACAGCCCTGTTCGCGGATTGGCACCTAGCACACCCCTTTCAAGACTCAAACCGTGGAAACATGATCTATCGCGATCGGGAAGTCGTCCGGGGAAGAGGTTCCGGTCCATGGTTCACTCCCGTCCAAGATCACGTTTCGATCTTTTGATCTGTCAATTCCTTTGCTATCTGATCCTATATAGTACTCTACATGTATAATTCTGACCCTGCGCGTCACTTTGCCATCAGCCATCAAACATTCTATGGTGTGCTGCACTGCATACTGTGTCGATGTGTGCCGTGCATATACCGCATGGTGTGTGCGCATTCCGGATTAATTGGTGGTGGTCCGCCCGATGCAGGGGATACATACAGGCACAGCATAGCACGGCGCACGCCTCAAACACAGATGAATCACAATTGGCAATTATTGGATTTCTTGTTTGGATCTGTGTTGTTTATATATCGGATATCGAATACTGAATGCAGAAAGAAGCAAACACCGACACCAATGCCAACATTTGGCATCAAACAAAGGCACCGGTCTCCTACTGTACTTTACAGTGTACAAGGTACATGCCCGGAGAGTAGACCTATCCCCGGAGGAAACCGTGGAATTTTCTCGAAAAAGTGGACACGGACACGGTATTGTCCAGCTTCAGCGCCAGCTCAACTCAGCTTACTCTGACAGGAACGGAACTAAGGAATTGCGGACACGGTTGACGGAGAACGGAGACAGCAGAACGCCCGGAGAACCTTCTACGTTCGATTTCCCAGGACTTTATTGACTAAGGTTTAAACGTCTGACGACGGTCGTCGAGGAAAGACACCACTAGCCTTCCATAGTGCGTTAGACTATAGACGAGTTACTCCATCGAGCTGGGCGAGAATTGTATTGAATTGGAAATAAGTGGGGGTGGAAAGGGCAAGGGGGTGTGGGCCGAGAAGAGAAGGAACTTGTAGGATGACCTTCGCAAAACATATGCAAAAATGGAAGTGGGAGTGGGAGTGGGAAAAAAGGGGCAGAGCTGATCAGGATCATCGGGACCCGAGATACTGGGTAAACTAGGGGCCCTGCTTGAGTGTTTCCAATTGGGTGAGGCTTGCACCGAGCGGCAGGGTTGGGTCTCGGCTGGTGGAAACCCGTCCGGTTGGGTGCTTTGTGATTGATGATGAGGTCTTTTCTGGGTTCCTGCGAGGTCCTGCAAGGAACAAGGTACGAGGAGGGTCTGTGGCGATTTTTACTTTGAGCTTACTGTGCTCTGGAGAATTGGACTTCCAGGTTTCAGGTGGCTGTTGGATTTTGAGCGCTGACGTGGTTGTTTTGTTTGTGGAATACGTTGCAATTGATGAATATTGAAGCATTGGATCGTTGAAAACGTAGCAGCTTATAGATTCTGCTAGCAACTCTATATCTATGTCTAGAATATGCCTTGTAGTGGAGTTACATCCTTAGTAGTGAAGCTTTCTAGCTGGCGGTTACTTCGATGTACGTATATTCGATGCTTGACTCTTGCTGCAATCCTGGTCAATGTTTGCAGTGCTACTGGGGATAGTAACCAACCGGGTACTTAGTTAAACTGTTTCTGATTGTTAGACATGCTTTTAATTGAGATGTTGGTGTTCTAGGCCATTTGAGTCAAGGTATTGTAAATATATATCTACGGACTTCGACCCACCAACGAATCTACTTGGAACATCATACTCCTAGTTCATCCCCTCTTTGTATCATAATCTGGCAGCCTGGTTGGATTTATCTTGTCAGTTAACTTATACCCCGATACTGTAGAGTAGAAGGGTTGGTCGGCAATTGAACCCTGCATGGGGCACAACACGAACACGATCAAGGATACGGAGCAAGTTCCTGATTTGACACACAGCATACCCACCAATGCACAAAATACATCCAGGTATCCCGGGGCATTACGTACATGATGAATACATAATGTATAACGTTACTAGATATTCAGACGTTTGATCTACCATCGAACCCAATTATATGCGCATGCTAGGACCGCGTGCTCACTGGTTTATTACAATGATCAGGTATATAGTTTGATGAGCCATGTTACACTTCCTCGCCCTGACGTAGTTACGACATTATTGGCACGATATTGCCCGCCTGTGATGATTTTCCTGATCTACCTTGGCCATACCGAAGTAGGGTTCTGCTCATCGCCCGACTACAGTACGGAGTATCTGAGGGCTTTATGTAAATGTACGCATTGTGATAACTTAACTGATACACGCCGAAAGCAGGGCAACCTCTTACATTCTTTCGAACCACAGTCATCTCCAGAGGAGAAACGGAAAGTGGATAAATCCCCAGCCTCCGGGTCCACTGTGCATGATAACGGTCATGCATAAGTGACTATGTCCTCATTTTTAGGACTGTCTCGATCTGATCATCTATGTAGGTAACAGACCGAAAATTGCCATCGCGTACTATGGAACGGTGTATGAGCCTAAAGTAAATAGTGAGGCAGGCCGTGGTCGATTTGAAAATGGGTCATGCTATCACCTCCAGCCCAATAAAACCGCACCATCCGAGCCCGAGGTTTGAGTGGGTGCTGCTTCTTTCGTCACGAGCAGAATTATCGCGGATCGAAAGGACGTGTGGGGGTATTGTGAGATATAAAGGCCATGTCGTGATTCTTTTTGATATGCCTGGACGCGCTCGTGTCCCTGGGCACTGCCCACTGAACACTGGACTTGACGGTTCGGAATATGCCTGCATCTAGCATGCCATGCCGCAGTTCAGCCATCCAAGAACTTTGTCTACCCATGCTTGCATTGACCGCGCCGCGCGGACATTGTAGGGACGAGCGTCAGCACGATTCATATTCAACCCGAGCCCCGACGGTGGGAACCGTGAATACCCACTTTAGAGTGTTTCGTTATCAAATACATTAAAAACCGCCTTCTAGAACGTTTTTGGCGGCTTCCAGACTGTTTTTTCCCTGAGAAACGCCAGGGTTCATATATATTACCCGAATATAATACTTACCTGTAGCCACGGTCACACTGGTTTGGTTGGATACTGAGTCTCATTGACAACTTTGACCCTGAGACTTTGGGATTGCATTGTCGAGTCCACAATTTTAGATGTCTAGATACCGAACTTTGTCCCTTACAGTACTGTTTGAGCTAGGAATCCTCCATCAATTATTGGAAGTTTACGTATAACATGCGAAGAAGTGTACAAATAGGGGCAATTTGCAGGAGATCACTCTCCCATGTGCTAGCCGCGGTCGATCATAACTGCCGATTCACTGGAGGTCCGAACGCTTCCCAATACTGCGTCCTACAGGCCTATAGGTTCCAAGGTCCCTAAGCTGACTGGAGATGTGACTGTAATGGAAATCTCGTCACACATAGTGGGGAATACTCTGTACTTCGTATACATAGGCATAGTAAAGCTATACACATTGGTTAATACTATTCCGTAGACGGAACATAACTATCATAACCATAAGTTGAGTTGAGATGCACTGTAAATAGGTATAAAATGCAATGAGTCTGCGCTCTGCTTATACATACCTCATGGCTGAGTCCAGAGCTGATACGCAATGGTAATATTACAATACCAGGAGGAACTCTCACTTTCTACCTTATCCGTCCCGCCTCCAACTCTCTGTTTCCCCTCTTCTCCTAATATATTTCTCTATTTCTATGTTGCTATCTCTATATGGCTGAGTCCTTTGTGAAGTGAAAGAGTCTGGATCATCTTGGGAGACCGCAGCCCCGGAAAAAGTGGGTTACTAAATTTCCCGCCCCCTCCTCGACGAATTCAGTCATGACCGGACTCTGAGCTCACCTCCCCTACTCTCGAAGGTCTCTGGATCCTGGCTTGTCTTGTGCCTCTCAATGTTCCAGACTCGCGCGGCAGATCTGGCTGTCAACACTACTGCGCTGGCCAAGTCTGGGACCGTTGCGACCGCATTCGAGTACACCGACGAACAGGCCACCACGCCCACAGCCCTGTCCCGCCATCTCGGTCGGGCAAAT
>ERZ1673737.4024-NODE-4024-length-10670-cov-4.078003_pt1 | contig 10670 bp, 11 predicted proteins | sample MGYA00580211_ERZ1673737 | MGnify/ENA primary metagenome ERZ1673737 (study PRJEB41218, sample SAMN15661789) | gut metagenome | host: Homo sapiens | place: Canada: London | collected 2015-08-20/2019-03-30 | study: EMG produced TPA metagenomics assembly of... | reverse complement strand
CGCTGCATGTGATTGTAATGACCAGCGGCGTGATTGTGGTGGGATGGAGACGGAAGTGTGGGATAGGATGGTTGACATGGATGAACCAGATGACTGGGACCGATGAAGGGTCCTTCGAGGCGATTGTCCCTGTGCAGAGAGCAATGCTACCGGGCTCCCTATAGCAGGCCGTCGTTTTTTCATGCGACGATTGATCGAGGCTTTCTCTTTCTTTCCGGGCGTGTGGTAATGATGATGGTGGATGTGGAATTCCTGAGATACCCGGCGTTCTTCTTTCGCTTCGAGTTCCTCGCTTAACGTTGTGACTGTAGTTGGTTCGCGGTTATCTTCTTCATCAACACCGGCCAGCGGCTGATGAGACAGGACTTGATCCCGCAGGTTCTGAACCTCCTCGTTCGAGGTGTTAAGCATTTCGCGTAGTTCCATAATACCGACTTGTAGATTGGCGTTGTCCTGCAAGATGTCCTTGACAAAGCGAGAGACCACAGTCGTGCCACCGGCATTGCGCTTCAGTTCGGAGGCGGCAGCAGCGCCTTTGAGACGGCCCGCCGCATTGTCAAGCTCACGTTCTACGGCTCTCTTGCGCTCCATACGCTCAACGACCTCGGTATGTCGCTCGCGCTCTTCGCGCGCTTCTTTCTCAATGCGGTCGATCTGATCATGAAGGTCGCGTAGTGTTGTTTCGGCTTTCCTCCATCGCTGCAGTGCCGATTGCTCGTCTTCGTGGGCCAAAACAAGACTCTCCTGTAACTTGGATTGCTCCGTCTCCATAACAGCAAGCTGCGCCTCAAGGTCGGCTGCACGCGCCGCAGCAGCCGTCAATCTGCGCAATTCGGACTGCGTGCTCTCCAGATTCGAGGTGAGAGTCTTGGCATAACTGTCAGACTCGGCGACAGCTTTGTTCAAGCTATCGAGTTGCTCCAGTAAACTGCGATTCTCCTCGATGATGCGCGCGTTTTCGGCCTGCACTTCTTGCCTTTCGCGCTCCAGGTCATCGATGCTGGCGACTAAGCGATGCCGGTCCTCCTCCGCCTCAGCCATGTAACTTTCATGGCGGTGAAGCAAGGCCTGTAAAGCAAAGGTCAGCGATGACGGTCCGAAGCAATCTGCCTTCGCAGCATAATCGAGGAAAGAAGTCATGACGGACGCCAACGCAGAGAGAAAGAATAGGAGACCGCGACCAGGAGTCCATAAGATCAAAGATCAGGTGAACTGATCCCATGTGATGTATAGGCAATGAGGTGGAACAGATCAAGTAGACCAAAGGAAATGAAGAATGGAAAGGAACAAAAGCACCGAGATAGTGTTCTGTGAGGAATGATGAAATGATGTATCAAACATGCACGATACAGCCCGCCCGGGACTCACTTGGCGTCACACGCAGACATATATTTGGGCTGAAATTTTAAAAAGCAACGTACCTGACCTAACCTCGCGGCAGTCTCGAGATCTTTTTCCAAGCCCTCGAGGGCTACATTGTTGTGCTCAAGCAGGGCACAGTCATTGCGACCACAGCAGCAGCGCAGGGTGGTGGAGGTGCTTGAATGGGTTGGAATGTTGAGGCCCGAGACCGAGCTATGCGGATGGGAATCCATCATGAGAATGTGACCCCTTGGGGGAGCAAAATGTCCGGAGAGACCGCCAGATCATCAGTACACCTGCAACTCTGGCAGCTCAGGTAGCACAGATGTTCATAGAAAGCGGAGAAGCTGGAGATGAGAAGCGGTTCGCCCCGGGCGGTTCCTGGATTATGTAAGATGAGGTTCGGGAGTGGACGTGATTCGGTCAACCCTAAGTGAGGAAGTTGGGGACATTCAAGATGCTTTACTTTCTCAGTGTGACGGTTGAAGTATTGATCCTCGTCAAGGATGCGCCTCGAGAAAGAATCTCGCCAAGCCTACAGGCCCACTATCTCGCAGCCTATCAAAGTATCAAAGAACGGCGATCACACTTTTATGCCTAACCTGAGTATGCACCTGTACCTGAGATGAGGTGCGGTGTGAAATACATGGAGACTACAATACTCAATTTGGTCAAGTGCATATAAAGGTACCGAAAGACCGAGAGCACCAAGACAAAAACATATCCTGGGTTAAGTCACAGTATGACAATTTTCTAACGAAGAAAAGCGGCTGTATGGAAGATAAGTGTCAACAAGGGAGGAAGTGGATATCGATAGAAGAAGAAGAAGTAAAAAAGAGCAAAAAGTCATCGCCTGGTATTGGCGGGAGATCAAGCGTCACTCCAGGATGAACCAAACGGTACGGAAGGGGGCCGACCTAGCGTCCAAGAGGATAAGAATAATTTGGCAATAATAACCGCTAGACCAGATATCCGCCATAGCTTACAATTTCAAACCTAACGTCGTTGATGTGGAACGAGAACCCTGAGCCAGTATATAACAGGGATTCTATACACGACGTATCGTACCACAGGCTGGAAGGGATGCTCTTCAGTGACGACCGCGAGGCGTTATGCACCACAGGAAATAGACCGCAGGGGCATGTATGTAGCCTTTGAAAGCACATGCCACATCAAGCATGAAAACGACGTCACGCATATAACGTTATAACCTCAAGTTCAACAATTCCGCGCAAAGCAGCTAGCTATAGAAAGACCACGTGTAGTGATTAGGCGCCCTGCTTGATTGTAAGAATCAGACCATAAAAAGCCCGCTCGAAAACGACCAAGAAACTACGTTAAAGAAAATCTATATCAAAGCCTGGTCGAACCAGGATATCATTCAAACCCAAAGTCGAACAATTCTCAATTACTTTCCAGAGCTTGCTTTCTCATAAGTAAAGAGACAAGCCAAAGAAAGAAAATGAAGTTGAAAGAATGAGAACAGGGAGAAAAAAGGAAACAAGAAAAGGAACCTTTGAACCAAGCCTATCCTAGCCTAACCGCTAACACGCCTAAAGAAAAATGTCATCGCGTACATTAATAAACGCCCCAGCGCCGCCGTCTTCACTGATTTCGTTGACAAGCACTTCCGTTTGCTGGTATAGCCGTTCAAGGGCTGCAGCAGAGGATTTGCCCAATGAAACAAGAATAGCCGAGTTCAACTCCTCGGCTACAGCAACCCGTCCAGAAGGATCGAGGTAATGGCCATGAACGGAGCGCTTGGGATCAGGGTATGCAACCAGGGAAAAGATATCATCAAGTAATTTCTTGTCGCCGCCGTTATCGTCAGATGGATAATCGAGACGTAACTGTTGACCGTATTGGACTGCTTCGGTGAGGAGCTGATTGAATTGAGCAACAGCCTCGGGCTCTTCTGTGTCCATGCCATCGGCCCAGGCGTCGCCGTCGCCGTCGAGTTCCATTTCCTGGTCGAAGACGGCGTGTTCGTGGGAGAGGGCTGGGGATGTGGGGCGGCGTTGCTTGGAGGCTGCTGCTGTTGCGGCGGAGAGTTCATTGGAGCGACGCATCATTTCGAGGAATTTGCGGCAGCGGAGTTTGAAGTAAATGCGGGGGTGGTCTTCTAGCACGTCGGAGTAGTAGGCTTTTGTGTGTTTGAGGGCTTTGTCGATGTCGCCGTCTAGGATTGCGGAGCGGATTTCTGGGGGTGTTAGATACGAACTGTGAGGTTGGAGAGTAGCTTACTGTTCCGGTTGATGGCTTCGCGGTCCTCTTCCACTTCATACTTCTTCAGTGGCTCGCTGCGACTATTCTCCAAGGCCATTGTTTCAGTTGCGACCTCTTCAGCGAAGGCGCGGGCTGTGTCAACGTAGCCATCGTGGGCCAGAAATTGGGCTACTAGTTCTTGCAGCAATGTTGACTCGTCCAGCGGTGGTTGAAGGTTCGTCGTGGTTGTAGCGTTGATCTCCGATTGGATAGCCATTCTCTCTTGCTGTTTAAAATTAGCATGCCATTTTCAAACAGGACCAAGCAGCATATACCCTAACCATGCCATCAATATCAAAAACGAACGGCTCCCGTCCAAAGTTCGCTTTAAGATGTACGGTTGGCAGCTTCTTCATTCCGACAGACGGATACAACTTCACATTGCGGAGTTCGTGGAATGCGATTCCTATTTTGTCAATATATGCAGCCACGATAGTTATAGTGGAAACATACCCAAGAAGATACCGTTCTTGGTGAAGAATGCAGCCCCCGTAGAGAAATTAACACCACATCCTACAGTATCACCAACACCAAAGGTCGGACCATATGCTCGGCCAGTACCCTGGTTCTCGCCAAAGAACGACTTTCCATCATCACCATGGTAAGCCCAAGATTCTTGCTCCCAGCCGGGTAGTCGCTCGACATTCGCTTTGGGGCTAGAAAACCCAATGCCAATCATGCTAGAGACACATTAGTAACGACCAAGAAAACGAAGAACACAAAAAACATACCCCTCCTTTGGCTTTGATTCAATCTTCACTTCAAAGTAGTAGATCCCGCACTGTGGCGGCATAGGATGATCAGTGCGCAGGGCGGCAGCTTCATTATCATGTTTATGCACCGGACCAGCATAGCGAACATCAAGACTATCATTCGACAGTTCCAGAGCCGAGCATTTATCATCGGAGCTCCATTGCGTCGGCAGCGGCTGAAGCGTATCGGTGGCGGGCGGTTCCTTCTCGATGATCTCATAGGTCATTCCACGATGGGACGGCGCCATGCGGGGCAAGTGAACATTGCTAGAGGAAGCAGAGAGCGGCGGATTCGAAGTGGAGGCCGAAGCCGACGAGGCGACATCTCGCTGTTGAGCAGAGATCTTGGCTCGATGAGCGGTCTCGAGGCGGGCGATGTAGCGAGAGCTGCGGAGGTAGGATGGGGTCACGAAGCCCGGCCCGTCGTTAAGGCCTAGGCTTGGAGGAAATTCCGTCGAGCGTAGGAAGCCGGCATACTTGCGGGAATAGTGTGGCAGCAAGTCTGGCGATCCTGAGTTCCTCCAGGCGGAGTTCATTTGCATGTCTGCATCCACGCCGGACAGAGTCCGGTGGACTCGGGTGTCGGAAAGTGGGTAGGGGACTGGGTGGGAGTCGTTGAGGAGGTGAGAGAAGGAGCTGGAGGTTGGTGAGAATGCGTTGCCGGAGACTACAGACGCGTAGGAGGAGCGTCGTGGGATAGAGGAGATGGGGTATGAAGCTCGAGCTCCACCGGATGGCGGGATGGGCACATCAGTCATGATGTTCGCGGGTCCCAAGGTCGCCCCCCAAATGCCGCGCTACCAAAGCCACTTCTGTTGTCCGTTTTTGGCCGATCTGCTGTTATCTTGTTGAAACTTGACACTTGAGGGGGTTTAAAATGTGCTACGCCGTGCGTGGTTCCGTGCGTGGCAGAAAACAGGGCTCGGCTTAGGTGCGTGGAAGTGAGGTCACCCGGCAGTCGCAAGCGGAGAGAATGAGCGATAGAGAGGATGTGCGTGGAGAGATGCAAACATGTGGTGGAATATGGGTGGTGATGGATGATAGATCCGAAAGCAGCCCAGCTGATCTTACATCCCGTAAATCAAGATCTCGCCAGATAGAAAGAGTCAAAGGTCCAAGGGAAATACACCAGAATGATCGGAAAGAAGAGGGGAGATGTCACGAGCCCCTCTGACCTTATCCTATATTGTGCTACTTGGAAGTACACGGGAAGTACCTCCGGCTATATGTACTTATTCGCTATACTCTAAGGGTATAATGTTATTACTGTGCTAGCTAGAGGAATAGTAGTTATTAGGCGCCAAGCTTACTTTAGTACATGTATCAGATTTTAAAACTTGCTTGAAACTGGCCACATAAGTGAGCTAGAAAGGGTTCAAAGTCGACCGATGAAGATTCTCTCAAATGCGAATGGGCAATGTGAATATGTAAGTTACCTATTCGACCTACATATACACAGATAATAAGTATGCTCAGAGCAAGAAATATTCTCATATAAAAGAATACCAGTCCCAATAAGTGCTATGATACAAAACACAACCCAAACCGACTCGGCCTGCTCGCCGACATAAAAAGCCTGAAGCCGATTCCAGAACGCCAAACCAAAGCCACATAAACCCGAAAAAAATACCAATCCGTGGAATCTAATATACACAGGAACAATCCGAACCGTGCTCACGTGCATACGTATGCTCAACATGCACAAAGCTATGCCAACATGCACAAGCTCACACCGCCATCGCAATAGCCGGCGACGAAGGCTCAACCATATGAGAAGCCGGGGTGACGTCGCCGTCTCCGGAATTGCTCTTCTCGCTGGGTACGGCACTGCTCCCGTTGAGTGTGTCGGTGCCCGGGGCTGTGAGCGTGGGCTTGGTGTCGCTGTCACCACTCTCAAGGGCAGCTACCTTGGTGTCAATGAAGGTGTCGGACTTGCCCGAACCCGGCGTGCGCCATGAAGGTAGCTGCCACAAGATACCTGTGAAGCTTCTCAGCTGCAGGGGCTTGCGCTCCCACCTGCGGCATGCAGCTCCGGTACGGTCGAGGGCGCGCAGGCCGGCGTTGATGGCTCCCGTGTTGGCTTTTGGTCCGAGGCGCTGGGCAGCAGGGAGCTTCGCGGTGTCTCCTGCTTCCTCACTGTAGAGAGAGTAGTATGTTAGCTTTGTTCTTGGCATTGAAGGCATAGACAATGGATTGGCTTACAGCTTGGGCTTCTTCTTTGGGCCTGGGCGTCCCCGTGACCTGGCACCGGGTTCGGTTTGACCGTTTGTTCTCTTGTTGCCGGGCTTAGGACCCGGAACTCCCTTCCGGCGTGGAGTGTCGCCTGGAGTTGCCCCAGTGACGGGTGTCGAGTTCGCATCGTCGGAGCCATTGTCGGCGGATGAGGGTCGGACAGCGGGGATCTCGGTAGATGAAGTCGGCGAGGGCCGCTCTTGGCCCTTGATGTCGGGGGTATTTTGGTTCTTCTCGAACCGTTGGAGGGCGCTGGCAGACAGCTTCAGCACCACTGTCAAGGAGGTGGAATTCTTAGCTCCCTTGGAGCGACCGTTTGTAGGGGCGGGCATGATGGAAGAGGGTATAGCGGGACGTGAGGTCGTTCAAGTGACGTGGTGTGTAGGCCACGACCGAGACGTGGTGTGTCTTCCGTCAGGATTGTAAAGATAGTGTATATCGAGATGGCGATGGAAGCATAGTCCGGGGATGGAGGGATGGAGGGATGGAGGGGTGAAGGGAAGTGAAAGTGGGCGTGGAAGTGGAGGGAAGGGAGAAAGGGATGAGAAAAGGGTCGTGTTCCATATTTTCACTGTCGACTCGTTGTTCAGCAGGGGGAAAAGGTTGAAGGCTTCGGCGTCGTACCGTCATTTACGGCCTTGTTTGTGCTGATTCGGGCGGATTACAGTGACCGTACACATCTACTCTTTCTATACTTCGCTCATTCTCATTCTATTCTTATTTTTACCCTCCTCTCTATTCTCTTTTTTTATTTCTCTTTCTTTATTCTCCATTCTCCATTCTACAATCTAACATTCGAATGATCATATGTGTATTGAACCAGTTCCACTTACGATCTACAAATACAATCCAACCCTAAACCGTTGATGGATCTCATTCCACCCGCTGCATCCCGAAAATGGCTCACTGACCGCATGTCGCGAGATCATTCCATACCCAGCAAAGTACAAATTACGAATTACAAATTACAGTACAAAGCCACTACAGTACTAGCCCCAGTGGACCTGTTCTCAATGGATCTGGTGAGAGTATCACGAGTCAAACGAGTCAAGGCGGTCGCCACTTCGGCCTCGATGAACCAGAAAAAGAGAAATTACGCGACCTCGCCAAGCGTCATTCATTACTTACCGGAACTCGGATCCTCTAGGAACACCTGGTAGATTACTCTATACACAGCTATGTATACTTCGACTCACTCCAGCTTATTCTCACCCTGGCGTCGTTCTACAACCTGTGCCACGGCCCGTTGCACCTCGGGGCTGGACCGCACACCGGCGAGGATCAGCCCTTCTTTCATGCCGCGCCGGAGAATCGACACGCTTTCACGGTCACCGCGGAAAGGCGCCTGACCGAGCTGCATCATCCGTGTGGCTTCGTCATCGACCGCGCGGGACAACTGCACCAACTTACCAAACTGCTGTACAGTTTGCAGTGAGATCTTATCACCATTTCCACCGGCGGGCGCTGCTTTGGCGGCGGGCGGGGCAACCTGCGAGATGAAGATGTGCAGCATGATGGAGGCGCGGCGGGCGAGGGTCAGGGTCTGGAAGGGGAGGAGGTAGAAGGATTGCTGGGGAAGCCAGGCTCGTAGCGCTGGAGGAAGGTAGGCCACAGGCATGAAGACTGCCTGTGGGCGCGTAATCATGGCGAGCTCGAGGGTGAGCATGGCGGCGAATGTGAACCAGCGCCACTATACGAGTTAGTTTGGGCAAGCTCTCTCGGGTTGGTTTCACTTACGTAGCGTCCCCAATTCGCCCACCATAGCCAGTTCAACACTACCATTGTCGCAAAGCCGCCCAGGTACTGGGGAAGGACCGACCGAGTCAACGAGGCCATTAGGAACTCGCGCATGGTCTTCTTCTCGCCCCAGTTGAGCATGTCTGATCCGAGCCGATCGTATGCAAACCGCTTGACTGGGTCCACAAGTGTTTCCTGGGCTCGTCGCAGGTACAGGAAGTATGCCTCGCCTTCGATGCCGACTTTGTCGGGATGATACTGAGCGGCGAGTCGGCGGAACCGCGACTTGATAGCGCGGTCATCGGCGAATGGTGAGACTCCCAGGACCTGGTAGTAGTCGCCTGCCACCTGTACCTGGTGGAAGGTCTCGTAAAGTGTATAGAGGAGGTAGCTGGTGATCACGAAGATGAAGATGCGGCGACGATGGCGTTCGAATTTGGCCGATTGAGGGATCGGCCGAGCCTCACCCGCGCGAATGGTCATGCCATAGTAGACACTTTGTAGGAAAGACGTGGCATACTATCCATGGGGTCAGCGTCATTCCACATTGAAGCCAATGTATAGCTCCGCAATCCACTCACATTGGGAAGAACAGCCCACCCTATAAAAGGGAGAAGCGACGACATGGCTGTCCAAAATCACCGAGACCCCAAATAGACCATTCTAAAAGAAAGAAAGAAAGACAGTGCTAGACAGGCCAGTTGTAACAATGGCCCCCGGTATCACAGCGCCCACCCGTCACCGCCCCGCCGACCGCCTTCCCGTTTGGAACCAAAGTCAAATGAAAAAAAAAGTTCTCGATTCAAGAGATATTCACATCCAATCCAATCCTTCCACATCGACACAAGCTCCGTGGAGCGCTCAATTGCATCCCACCATGGCAGTAGACGCAATGGATATCGACCCTCTGCCCGTGCGCACCGCCGAGGCAGAGCGCAAACGCAAGAGCAAGAAGGAAGCACCCGCATCGCCCTCCAAAAAGCGCAAGCAACAACAACCAGCCTCAGACCCCAGCTCCAGCTCCAGCTCCCCCTTCACCCTCACAACAGCGACGCTCTACCTGCCCCTGTCGCCAATCTCCATCTCGCCCACGCACGCGCTGGCCTCGCTGCTCGCCGAGCACCTCTCGCCGCTGCTCTTGACCTACTTTCCCCCGCTGAAGGGCGTCGTCATGGCATACTCCAATGCGTCTATTTCCAGCCGTCTGCCGTCCGATTCTTCACGGCTCGTTTCCGATCCTAATCCCCAGCCATTGACCCTCGCTACTACCGCGGACGAGTACGGCGTGCTCTACGTCTACTTGACTGCTACCTTCCTGGTCTTCCGTCCGAAGCGGGGGCAGATCCTGGATGGGTGGGTGAATGTGCAGTCGGAGGGATTCCTCGGTGCTGTTGTTTTCAACTTGTTCTCTGTGGGTATTGAGCGCAAGCGCTTGCCCTCGAATTGGAAGTGGGTACCTCCCGGCGAGGAGGCTGAGACTCCGGCTACGACTGATGAGGAGTCGGGTTCTGATCAGGGGATGGCTGGGTTCGATGCTGAGAAGGAGATGTTCCGGCCTGCTTCGTTGGCTGCGGAGGAGATTCCTCTTGATGGCGAGGACGAGGACGAGTCTGCTCATTCGGGATACTTCCAGTCTGTTTCTGGGCATCGGGTGCGTGGCTCGGTTCGTTTCCGTGTTGTGGATGTGGATATTATTCCTGGCTCTGAGCGGGACCGTGGGTTCCTCAGTATTGAGGGTACGATGTTGTCTCCTGAGGAGGAGGATCAGCTCATCGAGTCTGAGCGCCAGGGTCAATCACTTCCGCCTTCTTTCTTCTCATCGCCTACCAAGGTGACCCGCACTATTCCCGTTACGAATGTACCGGCGGCGGAGGTTGAGGAGCATTCGGTTGTGGATGTGCACCCAGACCCAAGCCCTAAGAAGGAGAAGAAGGAGAGAAAGGAAAAGAAAGAGAAAAAGGAAAAGTCCGACAAGAAAGAAAAGAAGGACAAGAAGTCCAAGTCGAAGAAGACAGACTAAACCACTGATATACTGTTGACTACATCCTGGGGGGCGTTCCGGTTTCCATTACCCGTGTATATGCAATTGAATATTGAACATTGAACATCGAATCCATACTATCTTACTTCCTTTCCCTTTCCCTCTTACCCAGTTGCTAATTACTCACACCCTCACAACTTAACACTCAAAACATCTCCACCCGCCTTCACCTCTGCCTTGCCCAACATCTTCCCAGCCCGCATCAACTCCACCGACTTAGACATAACAGGATCAGCCCCCATGGTAGCAACAGCAACCACAACCTCGCCCATCGTATAAAA
>ERZ1673737.4023-NODE-4023-length-10670-cov-4.463966_pt1 | contig 10670 bp, 8 predicted proteins | sample MGYA00580211_ERZ1673737 | MGnify/ENA primary metagenome ERZ1673737 (study PRJEB41218, sample SAMN15661789) | gut metagenome | host: Homo sapiens | place: Canada: London | collected 2015-08-20/2019-03-30 | study: EMG produced TPA metagenomics assembly of... | reverse complement strand
AATCTTTGGCGCATGATGTGGAAGTGTTAGCGAATTCACTCCACTCTGAGTATGTGAGGCGTTCCGAAAAAGAGGCCCTACAGATCGACGATATAATTTTCTACCAAAATGCGATTGCAGAGCAGAGCCGGCCAATATATGGACCTCGTCTCGGAAATGCTAAATCGGAGTTCAACTGGACCCTCATCTGGATCATTGCAGAGTTATTGAAGCTCTCAGATGATATCAATACTCGCGTCAAGAACGTTGGGTCACCACGCGGAGATTCAAACAAAAGGCAGCGCTTCAGCTCTGAGCTTCAGGATGTCCTTCGTGACTCCATATCTGCAACTAGCACCCGAAGAATTTGTGCATTACAGCTTGTGCCTTTCGTCGAACCCAAGCTCGACGCAGAAACCAAAATCTCCTTCTTTAAGCGGCTAGTTCTAAGCATCACCGACGACCATGCTTCTGTATCGTCCTGGACAATGGTTGCTCTGGCAAGGTATGTTCCTCTCATATCTGGATCCACCGCTTCAGGCTAATTATGAGACAAACAGTATTGCAAGCGGGACGAGTGCAAAGTCGCCGGAGCTTCAAAATCATTGGCCACGAGTGGTCGACTTGACTGTGCGCGCATTCTCCTCCCCAGTCACATCAAGAGCTGCATGTAATCTGATGGATGTGGTGCTCCAGTCCGGCTTATTGGAGTATTCTGATGCAATGGAAACGACACGTTCAATCTTGTCTTCTGCCAACTTGAATGGACCAGCTGCCATATCAGACTCATCACTGAGACTATGGGCGTTCATTGCACAGTCGAGGACACAACTAGATCCTGGATCAGCCCAAAAGGCGTCGATGCAGATCTGTGGCTGGTTAAGAGACGTTTGGACTGTTGGCTCTGTGACTGATCGCATTCAAACGGCTCGAGTAGCTGTGTACGCTCGCCCTTTGGACCTCTTGGGTCTCTTCTCATCATGCACTAACCGACCTTTCTCTATCTCTCCACATCAATCAACCAAATTGACGGGTCCTTCGGGAAGCTTTTCGGGAGGTCCAACGGGCCTGATAACTCGGAAGTGGTTCTTTTTCCATGAGAACTCCGAGTTGTTGGAATATGCCTTCCATATAGATTCTGCCACTGCCACTCATCATGCCAATCCCTGGGTCCCGTATGAATCATGGTGTTTGGAACAATCTTCCCGGCAAGACCCTGACGATACAGTGATCTTGGATTTGCTTCGGGCGAGATGTGAGACATTCTCGCAGGCATGGCGCGTCATGAACGAGGACAGATCAATTATCTCCCCGGAGAACTTGCAGATCCTGGCGTCTTTTTGTATTGTGACTTCGCTTTTCATGGCATGCCTCCCCCAGTCGGTACAGATTCGATCGCAAGATTTACAGCAAAATTGTCGGGCCCTATGGGACGCCATATGCAATTTCCTGGAAATGCATGAATCAAGGTACATTCATTCATGTTTAGAATTGCTGTCACCTCTTCTTGGCCCTTTGTTGAGCTCTGGTACTCCTTCCACTATTCGGGGTAGTCTCAAGGAGCTTTTTACTCCACTTTCCAAAGTCCTTGAACAGCTTCGTCAAGACTCAAAAGCTCAGTCTTCCGAAGGTCATGATCCTATGGATTTGGATGACCGGTTGATGAATGATCAAGCTCAGTTGGCAATCCATGAAACAATCATTTCCACGAATCGGAACGCTTCGTCGTTGTTCCTAGATCCCATCACATTCCAACTGTGTGTGACCATCCAACTATCGATATTTTTAAAGGCTGAGGCAGACCCAAATTCTGGTCATCTACGGGGAACAGGTCTTGTTGATTATCTGACAAGCCTCGATGAAGCTGATCTCCTGTCGGCCCAGAACTTGCTACCCGAGATTTATCGCCATTGCTCAAACTTGGCGCTTTCCGAATTATTGTCCATCTTGGAAGACCTGGGTGAAAAATGCTTACAGTCATATGAAATGGAGCGATGTGAAGCTTCGCATTGCCTTTGCATTCGCATGATGACCAGCTTTGTCAATTCCTGGACAAATGGGCCCGATGAGAACTTGAAGGATTCGGCCATGGACTTGTATAGTTGGTTCATTGAAGTGCTCTTGGTCCGCAAACGAGCTGCTCCAAAAGCCTACATTGCATTGGCTGAACTCATTCGGGGTGTCATGAGCACTTCCCCTTCATACGGCAATGAGCAGTCTCTTCCCTCCCCGCGAACAAGTCTGTTCACCATCCTGCGGGAGGGAGACGTCCAGGTCAAGTTCACCGTTGCCAAATTCATCCCAACGCTGTTTGAGCGCTTCCTCCTCAAAGACCATGACGCTATCTTTGATGACGTTCTAGAAAGCTTGCCTCGTGATCCAGAATGGATCGAAGGTATCGCAGTCCGCCTTTTTGTGCTTTCCCAACTGGCTTCTCGGTGGCACACGTTGCTGCGCAGAAGTATTTATCATCTGTTTGAGACCCCAGCTCAAGTTTCTTCGTCTCTGTGGTACGCTGAAAGATGTATTGTCTCTGTCTCCCAGAGCCTTGGCCTGCGGGATGCCAAGGAACTATTCCGTCTTTTCTCGTCTCAGATACTGTACACTTGGACCGAGACTCAAAGCATAATGGCGATGCCCTTCAGTATATTTGGATACGACAACCTTCGGGAGATGTTGATTGACGTCAAAGACGAAATCGTTGGCCAAATGATGATGCGCGCCAAGGAACAGGAGACAATTGAATTGGCGGAATATCTTGACGTGCCGCATCTTGAACTCTTAGTGGGCTCTTTCCACAAGGCAGAGGCATACAGCATTGCACGGGATATCAGCACCCCTCCAGGGCAAGGCAGCCAACCCAAGGGAGTAGAGATTCAGCTTAGAAAGCTGCTAGGCGCAGACCAGTTCATGACGCAGGTTGAAAGCCAGTTTCCGTCAATCGTTGCAGTCTTTTTCAAGTCCCTTGACTACTATGACCAAATTGAAAGAGCATTTTCCAAGCGTGCAAGCTTTGGCTACGCACATGATATCCAGATGCAGATCGTCAGCAAGAGCACGTCTCAAAATGTGCTGCCCGCAAAGCAGCAGCCCTCGTTCCGGGCACGATATCTGCTGGATGAGCTCGAATTCCTTTGCAAACGCACTGGATTCGAACTTGAATCAATATGGACGCCATCACTGGTTTCTTTTGTCTGTCGCTCGCTTCTTGAATCGATACATCCTGCCCTTGGCTCACTTCATGCTTGCTCTGTCATCCGCAAAATACGGATTCTTGTGTGTGTGGCTGGTCCCATGATCCTTCAAGACTATCCACTAGAAATGGCGCTCAACTCCCTACGCCCCTTCCTAAGTGACGTTCACTGTTCTGAAGATGCCCTTGGAATATTCTGGTATTTGCTCGAGAAAGGAAAACCATACCTCCAAGAAAATCCAGGTTTCACTGCTGGAACTGCTGTCTCAACGCTGGTTACTCTCCGCAGACTCTTCCTATCGTCTCCGGAAAATACGACCCAGGAAAGCCAGTTTAGAACGGTGCAGTCAAATACCCAAAAATTCTATCAGTGGCTGGTAGGACTCTTTGGAGACCTGCTTTCCTCGGATTGGGACACAAAGACGAAACAGTCGTTTGATAAGCTAGTGAGCCTAGCTGAGCAATTTTCGTCATCTAAGAGTTCCGCAGATGGACACATCGGGAAAGAGTTGGTCTTCGAAGTGCTCAAAGACCGCGATTCTGCGACATCGCTGCTCAGCAGGCCTGTAGCTGATCTTGTTCTTTCGCTCTTATGTCCTGAATTTGGGACTTCTGATGCTGATGATAGGTCCCTGAATGAAGATGTGGACCCTGCTTCACATGTTGTTTCCCTGTGGCATACGCTGCACAATTTCAATGGCGGGCCTCAATATCGACTATGGGCTGCCCGGGTCATCGGCCGATCCTTTGCTGCCACTGGCAAGATTAATCAACTTCTCCTGCGGGAACAGGATCTCTCCTTGTTTGAGGATTTTGAGTCTTGCTTGTCATCCGATATTTTCTGCCACTCCAAAGCCAGGATTCTTCGGGTCCTTTGTGACATGCTGCACAATCAAAATCACCTCGAAGCTGGCTTGGTTGAGCGAACCTTGCAGCTCATTGTCAGCAACATCGCAAACTTTCCAGATTTCCAAGGCTGTGGCGATGTGATACCTGAATCTTTGATGAAAGCACTCATCTGGAGCCCCTACAATTGCCCTGCCATAGAACTATCAACCCTGGAGGAGAAAAGATGCCAAAAGGCACTAACCAGCCCATCTGCGATCCCAGTTGCGGAATGGGCTCGTGACGTTTCTCTGCTTTTGTCGACTGCTGCCTTGGATGATCCTGTTATCGGGTCTCTTCGCAAGATCCTCAACGCCGCCCCTGGCCTGGCGGTACAGCTGTTGCCCTATGTGATTCACGATGTCTTGCTGTCAGAGAGACAAGCAAAGGGAGACAAGGGAGAAACTCGAGAGGCTGTTTCTGCCGTGTTCAAAGAGGTCTTGTGCGGGGTGTGCGAGGATACATTACCTCACGCACAGCTCGTGATAAGTTGCATTCTCTACCTTCACAACCAACCCGTCCCTGATGAATTAACCATTGTCCAACGCGATAAATGGCTTGATATCGACTTTAGAGAGGCGTCTTCTGCGGCACATCGTTGCGGGCTGCAGAAAACTTCTCTACTTTTCCTAGAAATTCTGGCCTCCAAGGTGGTTTCAGGGTCCCGTCGGTCATCTGTTGTCAAATACGAGCCACCATCTGCTCTACTTCATGATGTTTTCAAGAACATAGATGATCCGGACTTGTTCTATGGTATTCAGCAAAGTTCATCGCTGACCAGCGTGATGGAACGGTTGGAGTACGAAGGCTCTGGATTCAAAAATCTTCTGTTCCAGAGCGCGCAATATGACAGTGGGATACAGATGTCAGACAGTGCAGACTCCTATGGAGTTTTGAAGGCACTGAATGCAACAAATCTCCAGGGAATTGCCAACACAATGCTTTCCGCTTCCAGTGGTACAAAGGATTCCCCTGTGGCAGTTGATAGCATGTTGCAAGCAGCCACCAGCCTTCAAAACTGGGATATTCCAGTCTCGCCCTTGGATACATCGCCATCAGCAACCGTCTTCCGAGCTTTCCAGAGTCTCAACTCGTCTGGTTCTCTGCTCGAGGTCACCAGCTCAGTCGAAAATGGGCTGCTGACTACCCTTGATTCTCTCATAGATAACGGTCGTTCCGCCATCCAGTTGCGCACTTCGATGCGCGCACTTGGGATCATGACCGAGATCAGTGATACTCTACACTCTGCGAGTCCTGAAGAGATGGAGGCTGAATGGAAAAAGATAATGGCGAGAAGCAGCTGGCTGAAAACCGAAAGGTAAGTATTCAACTAGCGGCTATTGGACGCATGCTAACCTGGGTAGCTATCATGAGGTTGGCGAAATCTTGTCATGGCATGAGGCATTGTTCTCGTCGGTCAGGAAAAATGCTGTTCTCAAATCATCATCATGGCTGAGTCTCGATGATTCCCGGTTGCTAGAGGCGAAAGTCATCCGGCAATCGCTGGAAGTGACTAGAAGTCACGGCATCTCCCAGGCATCGCTAAAATCTGCAATGAACCTTTCGAAGCTTGCCGAGCCATGTGCAGCTTTGGGGCTGAATATTGAAGGAGCCGCAAAATTCGACCTCGCCAATGTTCTTTGGGACCAAGGCGAAATGACAGCGTCAATCCGCATGCTTCAGCATTTGAAGGGCCGAAACGATCTCCACAACCAAGCAATTCCACTCAGTCGGCCTGAACTGCTTGTAACTTTGGTAAAATTCATCCTCATGTAGATAATCCCCAGCATATGACTAATTCGTTTTGCGTTAGGGTCATCATGTCGCTGAGGCACGCTTGGAAAAGCCCGACTCTATTCTTCAAGACTACTTATACCCTGCAGTCAAAGAACTCAAAGGAAGCTCCGACGGAGAAGAGGCTGGGCGAGTCTATCATGGATTTGCAACCTTCTGTGATCAGCAGCTCTTGAATCCCGATGGGCTGGAAGATTTCAAGCGAGTGGAGCAACTTCGTGACCGCAAGGAGAAAGAAGTCCTTGGCCTCGAGGAGATGATGAAGAACGCCACGGGCAAGGAGAGAGAGTACTTGAAGAACTACCGTGCTAAAGCGAAACAATGGTTTGACCTTGACGATCGTGAGTATCAACGTTTGCTGCGAAGCCGAGAAGCGTTCCTCCAACAATGTCTCGAAAATTACCTTCTTTGTTTGAGAGAAAGTGATACCTACAACAATGATGCTCTACGTTTCTGCGCACTCTGGCTCGACAAGTCAGACATCAAAACAGCAAATGTGGCTGTCTCCCGATACCTCGATGAGGTACCAAGTCGCAAATTTGCACCTTTGATGAACCAGCTATCCTCTCGTTTGCTTGACGTCTCTGATGACTTCCAAAGACTGCTCACGCAATTGGTCTTCAGGATATGCGTCGAGCACCCCTTCCACGGAATGTACCAAATCTTCGCCAGCAGCAAGTCGAAGGGCGGTAAAGACCAGTCGTCTGTCTCGCGCTTCCGTGCTGCAAACCAGCTTGTGGATCGTCTTAAAAGCGACGGCCAGATTGGTCCCACTTGGGTCGCTGTGCACAACGTGAACATTAGCTACGTGCGATTCGCAGTCGACAGACCAGACAGCAAGTTCAAGAGCGGCGCCAAAGTTCCATTGAAAACCCTCGCGACTGGACAGCGCCTTGGACAAGATGTCATCACTTATAAACTGCCACCACCTACTATGAAGATTGAACTCCGCGTGGATTGTGACTATAGCCATGTTCCGACGGTTGCCAAGTTCTCCCCCGAATTTACCATTGCCTCTGGCGTCAGTGCGCCGAAGATTGTCACTGCCGTTGCCTCTAATGGCGAGCGCTACAAACAGCTGGTATGTATTCTCGCTCTCTCAGACTTTTCCCCTATATTCCGGTGCCTTTTTTCTGCATCGTTGATTAGAATTAAACTAACCAAATCAACAGTACAAGGGAGGAAATGATGACCTGCGTCAAGACGCCATCATGGAACAAGTTTTCGAGCAAGTTAGCAGTCTCTTGAAAGACCATCAGCCTACGCGCCAACGGAAGCTAGGTATTCGGACCTACAAGGTTCTTCCGTTGACCTCCAATGCGGGAATTATTGAATTCGTCCCCAACACCATTCCCCTACACGACTACCTGATGCCAGCCCATCAAAAGTACTTCCCCAAGGACATGAAGCCCAATTCCTGTCGCAAACACATTGCCGATGTCCAGACCAGATCCTTTGAGCAACGCGTCAGGACCTATCGGCAAGTGACCGAACATTTCCATCCGGTGATGAAATATTTTTTCATGGAGAAATTTAACAACCCAGATGACTGGTTCAGCAAGCGGCTTTCCTACACTAGGAGTACAGCCGCAATCTCAATCCTCGGCCACGTTCTGGGTCTCGGTGATAGGCACGGACACAACATTCTACTAGACGAAAAGACCGGAGAAGTCGTGCACATCGATCTTGGTGTTGCATTTGAACAAGGCCGCATCCTGCCCGTTCCTGAAGTTGTCCCCTTCCGTCTGACACGCGACCTAGTTGATGGATTTGGCATCACCGAGACCGAAGGTGTCTTCCGGCGCTGCTGTGAGTTTACCCTTGAGGCACTTCGCCAAGAGTCGTATAGCATCATGACCATCCTCGATGTTCTGCGCTATGATCCCTTGTACAGCTGGACTGTCTCGCCTCTGCGTATGAAAAAGATGCAGGATAATCAAGAAGCTGGCGATGGGCCCCCTCTACTGCCTGGTGCTGGTGTGGCCGATACCTCTTCGAGGAACGAGCCCAGTGAGGCTGATCGAGCCTTGACTGTCGTAGCCAAGAAGTTGAGTAAGACTCTGAGTGTCACCGCTACTGTCAATGAACTGATTCAGCAAGCGACTGATGAGAGGAATCTTGCTGTGCTATACTGTGGCTGGGCGTCTTATGCTTGAACTGGTGTAAATAGAGTTAGTTAATGCGATTGGATATAGCATTTGCATAAAATACATAGGTTATGACCCCGAATATCTTTGGCATTTATTGACTGTATTCAAGGAAGAAGAAGGGCCAAAATTACACTGGTCTGGAATGTGAGCCTCGTTCCCTGGCGATCCTCGATATCCTCCTCCCAATGGGAAGGCAGTATGTATGCAATGGTATTGTAGCAGCTTCATATAAGTTAGATGCTGCAAGCTAAGGAGTGGGTAGTAAACATGGTCAAGTTGATATGATAAGTGTGTGATCTGCCTCTGCTCGGTGGGTCCGAGAGCCTAAAGTATGTGCCTCGGTTCTTGATGTAAAATACATGGGGGTTGGAGACCAATTACTTAGAACTTTGCTACTACTGCCTAGATGAATACCTACATGTAGGTATACGTCTGTAGGTATACGTCCTGTAGGTATACACCATGTAGGTATACGCCAAGTAGGTATACGCCGGCCTCGCATAATGTGATAATTTTTATTGGTAGACTTCCTTCTGATGAGATGCCCAGCATCTTGGCATCTGCTACATCTAGATTTAGAATTGAAACAGCCCCGGGAGCCGGTATTACCCCTGAATAATGCATGAACTAGGCTAGGCTTCGCCGAAACGCAGTCAGAATCCAAAATTACATTGGCCCCCAAAATTCTTAACACCAAATCTCGCCTAACTTGTCGCAAAATGTGACAGGAGCTCCTATCGGGTGGGTATATCAGTATTGCCTGTAAGTGCCAAGATAGATTACTTCAAAAAGACAGCTAAATTGCATTAAGTTAGCAGCGGGGATTACCTACTATAGAAGCTAGATATACAAATAGTCACCTTATTCCATTGCAATAAATACCAGGGGATAAATATCTTTCCACTGAGACATCTTTGTGCATTCTTCACTCACCTCGTTCGCCATGGCTGTCAAACAGAGATACCCTGCTGTGGCCGTACCAGCGAAGGGCGGCAAAGAGAATGGATCAACTACAGCAACGAAGTTCACTGATGGCGCGTCAGACGAGTTCGAGTTTGGCGGCTCGCTTGGTGCAATGCTATTGATTACTGGCTTCCCTCTGTTGATGTGGTATATGTGGATTGGAGCCACATATTACGATGGCATGCTTCCTCTGCCCGAGTCCAACCAGACATGGGCAGACTTTGGCCGTCACCTGTGTCAGTTGGTCTACGAGGGAGCCTATCCAACCGCAAAAGCATGGGCGATCTTCTGGACATTCTTCATCCTAGAGGCAGTCATGTACTGCTACATGCCCGGAGTTTCGAACTTTGGCCGGCCGTTGAGGCACGAAGGCGGCAAGAGGCTTCCCTACTACTGCTCTGCATATTGCAGCTTCTATGCTACACTCGCCATCGCTGCTGTCCTGCATGTTACTGGCGTCTTCCCATTGTATACGTTGATTGATGAGTTTGGGCCTATCATGAGTGTTGCTATTCTGTCTGGTTTCCTGAACAGCTTCATCGTCTACATCCAAGCTATCGTCCGTGGACGAACCCATAGGCTTTCCGGCTCTCCCATCTATGACTTCTTCGTAGGCGCCGAGCTGAACCCTCGTATTGGTATTTTGGACTTCAAAATGTTCTACGAGGTCCGGATTCCGTGGTTCATTCTGTTCCTCATCACCTGCTCTGTGGCTGCTCGCCAATACGAAAGTTATGGCTATGTCTCTGCGGAAGTGGTTTTCTTGGCTGGCGCTCATTACTTGTACGCCAACGCTTGTGCTAAGGCTGAGCAGATGATTATTACCAGCTGGTGAGTCAATCATAAGACTATGGAACAATGCTTCCAGCAAAGCTCACATTAAACAGGGACATGTACTTTGAAAAGCTGGGCTTTTTGCTAACATTCTGGAATTTGGCCGGTGTGCCCTTCAGCTATTGCCATTGTGCACTTTACTTGGCCAGCCACCACCCGTCCGAGTATCACTGGAACCGTTACGCCCTGGCAGTATTCTCCGCTCTGTACATCTTCTTCTATTGGATGTGGGATAGCGCAAATGGCCAGAAGAACGCATTCCGTCACAGGGCAAAGGGCCAGCTCGTTAAGCGGAACACTTTCCCTCAAGTGCCATGGCAGGCTGTTGAGAACCCCAAGACAATCGAGACAGATACCGGCGATCACATCATGGTTGATGGCTGGTTCGCAATTATCCGAAAGCCGAACTATGTCCCTGACATGTTCTTTTCTATGTCTTGGGGTCTGATCACCGGTTTCAAGTAAGTTAGGTGCTAAACTATGTAAAATAACTTGCACTAATTTTCTATTGATAGGAGCCCATTCCCTTGGTTCTACTTCATCTTTTTCATGGTTATGATCATCCACCGCACCAACAGGGATATCAGCAGATGTCGGAGAAAGTACGGCGAGGCCTGGAAGCGTTATGAGCGAGAAGTTCCGTACTTGTTCATTCCAGTAAGTTCATAATGGCAATCCGAGATAGTGAAAGTTCTTTTTTTGCTGACATTTTCAAGTATGTAATTTAATTGGAGCGCCGACTCGGCATTCACGGCTCTCCTTTTCGTTTCTTGAACGGGTTCTGGGTCTCAAAATTCCCATTGTCATGCGGCTGTCCTGGTACGCATGCAAGCTGTGTTCGATAGGAAATTTCTGGATGTTTCACCAAGGAT
>ERZ1673737.4022-NODE-4022-length-10672-cov-4.264105_pt1 | contig 10672 bp, 6 predicted proteins | sample MGYA00580211_ERZ1673737 | MGnify/ENA primary metagenome ERZ1673737 (study PRJEB41218, sample SAMN15661789) | gut metagenome | host: Homo sapiens | place: Canada: London | collected 2015-08-20/2019-03-30 | study: EMG produced TPA metagenomics assembly of... | reverse complement strand
GTGTTGACTTATTTGGTTGTTCGGACATCGAAGGCAATTTGGGTAATTGACTAAACTAACAGGAAAATCTGTACTCGCATCTTTGATCATCGATAAGTGTCGAGAGAAAGCTTCGAATGTCACTATCTGGTTTTATTGCCGACATGGGGATAAAGGTCGAAGTACATTCATTGCATTGGTGCGGGCACTGATATCCCAGCTGCTGAAATATGATATGGATCTGGTGCCCTACATTCACGAAAAGATGTCTTTCAGAAGCGAACAAATACTGTCATCGGAGCCGTTGGCAAAAGAATTGCTTGAGACGCTTCTGAAAAATTGTCGTGGGCTTCACATCATTTTGGACGGCCTCGACGAATGCGCACGAACGGAAGAAAAAAGGATCATTGAATGGTTCCGCTCTGTAATAGAGGCGTCGACTCACTCAGCGGCAGCATCCTGCCCCGTACGATGTGTTTTCATCTCACAGCGCGACGCAATCGCCACGAGACTACTTCGTGATCTTCCGGCGATCACCATCACATCCGCTAATAATCATAATGATATCACAACTTTTGTATCATTGTGGGGAAGGAGAATTCAAGGAAAATTCAGTATCTCAGATGATGCTATAAAAAGTATAAACGAGATGGTCGTCAAAAAAGCAGCAGGTAGAGCAAAATATTCGCGTCCGTCAAATTTGGAAGACTGCACTTGCTCATTGCGCGCCAGGAATGTTTCTATTCGCCAAACTTGTGATGACCACCTTGTTTTCTCAAGTTTCGCGAGCGAAGTTGTTCAATGAAGTGAACGTTAAAGGGATACCAGAGGGACTTGGGGCAGCGTAAGTTCGTTCAAAAAACATAGTTGACTATGTGCCCAAGTGCTTACGGTGTCTAACACAGTTACTCTCGCGTGTTGGATGTTGTCCTTGAAAAAAGCTCAAGGAGTGAAGCGCTTCAGTTACTGGCATGGCTGGTGTGCGCTAGGCGTCCACTAGAATGGCGAGAAATCCAAGCTGCAGTGGCAATCGACATTGAGGGCGAGTCTGTTGATTTCCACGGTCGACAATGGATGGTAAACTCAAAAGATCTTTGTGACTCACTTGTGGAGACACGAAGCGACGGCTCACTTGAACTTGTGCATAGCACAGCGAAATTGTAAGTTTGTTTCCAGGATCCTGCTATGAACCTTTTGTTACATGATATAACGGTGATTATAATAGTTATATGATTAAGAACAGCGTCATCAATGTCGGTCAAGAAGAAATCAAGATTGCATCCCTCTGTCTGGGCTATTTAGCTCTCCCAGGATTCGAAGCAGTCCTAGCGGAACCTTCTGTTGAAGATCTTCTCAAGATAGGATACTATGCTTTTGTCGATTATGCTGCATGTTACTGGACTTCTCATCTTCGAGCAGGTCTAACTCGCGGTGTTCCAGAACAAAGTACAGGCAAGATAATAGGCCATCTCCAAAGGTTCATTGGATCCCATCACCGACCCTGTGACGAAGACTTCCGGATCCCAGAGCCCACTCGCAATTTGCTGAGTTGCCTTCAGAAGCCCGACCTTGGCTCATGCGACGAGTTTGAGAATTTTCTCCAAGCATTTGTTGCCACAGAACTTCAAGTCGAAACGTATAATGAGAGTGCAGCTTCAAATAACGCACTCGATATCCCTGACATAATTGCCAGAATTCGAGCTATCCTGGAAGATATGGCTTGCCGAGAATCTTGCGACGATGTTGAGCGTAAATTATTTATCTTCTTCTATGGCGAGGCAATCTACAAGTGTTCTCGAATGAGCTGCTCGTATTTCCACCGCGGCTTCATATCTGCGACAGAAAGAGAGGCACATGTCCGAAAGCACAATCTGCCATATTCTTGCTCCTACCCCGGTTGTCTGAGAGCAGCTCTCGGTTTCTCCTCACCAAGCGAATTACAGAGACATGTCACGCAAAGCCACGAAAAGGCTCAAGCCAAAGGACAAAGTTTTCCATCAAAGCAGAAAACGCTGGCCCTGCAATGTGGCATTTGCCAGCAAAGCTTTAATAAACCCGGGCAACTTCGAACTCATGACTGTAGCAAAGACAATTCAATTTCACGCTCTCTTCACCGATCAGAAAATCCACTGTCGCTCCTTGAGCAGCACGTCCCTCATAATCAAGTGCAGAACGGACTTTCATACCAGCAGAACATCTTGACTATGCAGGGTCAGCCAGGCCAGCAGCAGGAGCAGTCGATGGTACAACCACAGCATGATTTCAACGTAATTCGAACCGACCAAGTACAGAAACTCCCCCACCTGAATGACCAGCAGAAGGCTCAGCACATACAACTGGTGCGCACCCTGTGGGAGGTCCTCAACACCCGCGATCCGCAAAGCCATGAATACCAGACTGCGCATAAGAGGCTTTCGCAGCTATCGCAGAACTTAATGAAGGGTATGCGGATATTCCAGCAGAACCGACAACAAGCGTTTCAGCAGCAGCGCCAGCCCCAGCAGGATCAGCCGGTCCAGCGTACCCAGTCCAACAACCCCCAAAACTTCGCCTAGCTGCCTCCCCAGATTCAGGTGGAGGTCAACGCGCTGAAATCCTATCTCCCTCCAAACGTGACCCAGGCGCAGGTTCAAACCTGGATTCCCGAGGCTCGGCTACGATACGGCATATTACTTCAGAAGCGGGAGGACGGGCGGGCCCGGGTTGCAGACTTGCGTCAGCAGTTTGCGCAGCGACAGAGTCAGGGCAACATGACACAGAAGGAAATACAAGAGTTCAAGAACCGGCGGTTATCGGCGAGAAGCTGCTCCGGGAAGCTAGCGAAGACCTGACTAAGTTCCAAAAGCAGCAGGGAAGCTTCAAAGCACAGTCTCAGCCCGGTCAGCAGATGAGCCAACTGCAAGGGCAGATGATAAGCGCACCGTCAACGTAACAGCGTGCGGTTCCTGCAGCAGCAGCGACGAATGTGGCTGCGCCGCAAGCCGCGCCTTCTAGCCAGGCCAGTGTCGCGACAAATGCTATGCCTGGGCAGGCTCCAACACCAGCACCCCACACCATCAAATCAGCCATAGAAGCGGCTCGTAGTCAGGCTGGACAGGCAATATCGCCGTCGAAATCACACCAAGGACAGGTACCTTCCGCATCCTCGGCCGGCGGGAGGACGCCCACACATTCCAATGCGCAACCACCAGTTCAGTGACCCCAACCACCATCGCAGCAGGCCACGCCCGGCGCGCAAAGGAGCCTTAGTCAAACACCAAACGCGGACGGATGCACACAAATCTCAACTGGATTATTCCAGCCTGTTCCTATCACACCACCTCAATTTTCTTAGTCTATCAGAGCCGAATGCTAGCAGCTGTCCGTCGGGAGAGAATGCCACCGACTCAACCGAAGCATCCATCTAGGAAGCTGTGCTTCGAACTGTTTGCGGATGATTGTTTTAGAGGCGCAAATACAAGCAAAGTATAGGAGGCATTCTTTTGAAGTTTTCAGTATGTTATTCACAAATAATAATAACAAGTATCGGCTATATCAACAAAAATCTCGCTCTGACTCATTAACTTGATCTAGTTTCCAAATATGGAGGCGGGGGATCCAATGGATGATCTAGCTGCGGTAATGAGGGAGGTGGCCTTGTTGGCCTAGGAGGGTGCTGCACCGCTTCCGATCTGTGGTTCGCGGGTAATTCTGTAGTTCTTTGGTCGCCTGGTAGCTCATATATTCCTGGCGTTTGTGGCAGTTGATAATCTCTTTGCCAAATCCGGTTTTCCTCCACCGAGGGTAGCTCAATGAGTATTTGCTCTAGTTGACTTTGACCTGATTGAGTTCTCCTTGCTCGAGGTTCTGATGGCGACGGAAGTTCAGCCGTTTGTTGTTCGAGATTCTCAAACTCAGACATGGAAAGGTCTTGGCCGAGATGGTGCTTAAGAAGCTCATGCGTGACAAATCGTTCTGGGACAAGTCCTTGAGCTTCAATGAAAGATATATGTGGACTCGAATCGGCCATCCGCCTTAATCTGCTGGCATGCCGGTGATGATGGAGACAGCCGTCAGCCCCCATCAGAAGAATGGTGATAGAGGCCCAGGATACATCGAAGAGGCTCAGCTCGAACTCGTCCATGTCATAGACCTCGCCGCCAAGTATCAGAATCAGACGCAACTTGGGCGTTTGGGGACCGGCTTGCCACCCATATATTGGGTGGAATATTGCTGTTTCAGAATGCTTCTGGAAATGCATCTCCTTGACTTTTTGCCAGCATACCATGATACGGCTGCGTCCTGTGAATCTGACATTTCTCCAAACATCATGTATGTTCCACCCATTAACCAGATTGATGTAGTTTGCTTGGCTGCTGAATGTTACGAATGGATAACCCTGTCCGTTGCTATCATGCTTCCCAAGTGCTTCGATGAAGCGGCGTAGGATGGCCTTTGCGAGGTCTAATATCCGACAGTCAATACAAGCTCAAAATAAAAGGAGTGTATTTCATTCACCTTCGTTCTTTGGTTGGTCCGTCTTCAAAAAGTTCGTGATGAGATATTGGTTGTAATTGGGTCGCAAGGGATTGAAATCCATGGAACCGCGAACATCCAACAAGATCATCGTCTCATCTGTCGGGGATCTGATATCATAAGTAGTTTCAAAATCCGGGTTGATCTGTTTTGAGTATCCTTCCCTGGGATATTGATTGCGACAAATATCATCTGGGGAGTGATATCTTGGGTGAGTTTCCACCGCCGAAGCCATTCGCTCCCGTGCCAGTTCAAGCCCCGAAATCAAATTTTGTTTTGTTGTGGTCTGACATCCAGGTTTGTGATTTAGTACCCAGTATAGTCGCTCTTCGGCGGTGTCCTTGTAGCCTCTCCACGCAGGCGTGACGCCCCTCCATCCCGCGGACGCGTCAATGGTAAATCTCAAAGGATTCGATGCTTGAGATTGCCAAGCAACCGGAATCGGCTCAAAGTATCCCGCTCGTAAATGATTCAGATATTGAATCGGCTTCTGCATTCGAATCTCAGAAACCGCCCGAGCTATTCCAATTCGTTCCTGGTAAGTCGAGACAATTTGCCTATCAATCCCATCTTGCCACCGGCCCTGTTCTTCCTTGAGGATCTCGCTGCGTAACTCGAAAGAACCAGCAAGTTTCTTCTTCATTTTGGACGCAGTTCGCTCATCTGAGCTCCTGACAGAGAGAGCCTTCCTGAAGCTTGAACGCTTAGACGATTTTTCGCTGTTCAGCTCGCCGTTAGCGGATGTGCGGCGGGTGAGAGACATGTTGGATACGAGGGACTCTAGCTGCTCAAGCTCCCAAATATTGAAAGACGGCTCCATAAGTTGAACAGCTGCCTGCGCCTTCTTGTTGAGAGCCGAGTCCAGAGCGATGGTTTGTTGAACAAACTTGGCATGTAATTCCGGATTTGGCTTTGCGATTCCGTATATTGAAGCACCAGCGAGTGAATAAGGTGACATGATGTTAGAATACGGGTTGGTGTTGGAAAGACGCAAGTGTGCGAAATCATGATATGGCTTTTCGCCTGGATAGACCACGGCCTTGGACCACATCTCAAGCACGTCAATGCGACTAAGCCTCCTTTTCCAGTACATGTGAACAGGACATTCACAGAGCAAGTGTGTTTCGTGTTCAGGTTCGATCTCGGGGTTGTAAATCCGACATGACAGCTGAACACTGTGGAGCATGTTTTGCATTTCGTACTCATCTTGGGCGCGGACCTTGGCGGCCCTGATCAAGGCGTTTTCATGGTGACGACGGGAGACACTGCTACTTGTCGTCACAAAAGATGGTCTTGGGCTTGTTTGGCTTCCGGTCGACGCAGAGATGCTTCTTGTGGCTAAAGCATATGAAGGAGGCTCGGTGGGGGATATGGGAGAAGTGGTGCGGTTCAAGTCGGCAGGCTGGACCCAGGCGGTCGTGGAGCCTGTCATGGAATTGTTCATAGATGATAGTGGCCGATGTGGCCGCTGTGAGTATCTGTCGGGGTTCTCGTAGTACTGATCGACAGCTTCATTAATACTACTCGCGTACTCCACAGGATTAGTGAACTGTAATTCAATATAAGAGTTACCGATACATACTTCGACAAACAACACTGCTTTCGTTTCATCAGCATCTGGCACGAAGGACATAAAATGCGATATATTTGATCTGGATGGCCGCATTATTAGGAGAAGTCAGTAGTTAGAATGTGGCATAGACAGGAAGGCTCCCAAAGCGCGATCGCATACTCGAAATAACATTCATAGCCTGTAGATGCCTAGGATGACACATCTTACAGGCATGTCACAGCCCCAGTGCCCTTGCCCTGTGCAAGACATCAAAAGGCAAACCAAAGCACGTGGTCGGAAGAAGCAAATGAGTGGATGGGCATTCGCCGCCCCTAAGCTGATTGCGGCTCGGCGCCCAAGCCAGACCACGATCGGACAATTTAAGCGGGCTCGCGTGGCCGACCACCTCCGCTTCCCATATCAGTTTAACTTCGGGAGTTCTCAACTGCTTTACAGCTAATTCCTCATCCTAAAAACGTGATAGCGAAAGAGAGGATAATGAGCCAAGTTAGTTCTTAGAAGCAAAAACAAGCAAAAAGCAGATCTACAAGAACTTAATCCTTATCTGTAACCAAACAACACCTATGAAGACTTATTCGGCGTGCCCAGGAATCCTAAGGTTATTTTCGGCACGCTCGATAGGCTTCGAACCCATTTAAGCCCCGTATGGCAATAGCACTATCACGAAGTAGATCATTCACGCAAGAATAAATGTGCTTGCCTTGGATTATGTAGTCATTCTCTATGCAGACCTTCACTATATAGTGATGCGTTACGCGGGACCACTGTAAACCCAACATTTACCCCTCAGTTCCCTCATTGCTCTTATATCTTACTCCAAAGTTCAGGAATTAAAATTAGTTGATGTATTTCTAACCAAATTATGTGTTTGTCCCAGACGAGCCGCCCACCAACTCGCGATGGGTCTACCTCGCGTAGTTATGTTAAGCCATTCCTCGTCTGCGATTCCCATATTAACTTCCCTGTAGGAGCTCCATACTATCGTCTCATCACTACACTATTTCATTTGTGTCTACCATCTATAAGGAGACTAACAGGAATGGAGGCAGAATGTATATGGACACTAGACGCGCCCATGATCTTACAGTAGATATCAGGTGTATCAAAACCTAATCATGTTCTGGCCAGCCCTGAATCAAGGAAATCAGTTCTCGATCTGCGTGGATGGGGCGATAACTATGGGATAATCTAGCAAATTCTCTGTGGAAAAGTGGACCTTGAAGAAGGCTATCAGCGCTACGCACGTTACACTATGCTATAGAACAAACTGACGTAATTTATGAAAGGAGTAAATGGTGTATACGGTGCGGAGACTTTGAAATGAGTGGTCTTCACTTCAGTGTGAAAAAACCAGATCGATCGGTACGCATTGCGCCGGCAAGCTAGGTGGATCAATCACGGACAGAACACAATCCTTGTGCTATTAAAAGTATGCATATTTTCACGAGGCCATACGTGAATCTCCAGTGCAGGTGCAGCAGAAGGAGAGCACTACGAAAGATTCAAACCAACCAAAGAGACAGACGGAATAATTAGAAGTTTTCGTGCCAGGGTCGAGAGAGCTGGGATAATTGAGCAGCAGACTAAGATATTGGAGTCCGGTATGCAGAATTTACGTTCTGGAAACACACTACCGGAGATGTCACTCTGAGGACTCAATAATTTCTCGGGAGATGCAAAGGGCAATGGAAGAAAATTGTACGCAGGTATATCCCACTGAGATATATCGAGTAGAAAATCTAGTAGCAATCTTGCAACAAGATCTACTAGGTAAACGGACCCAAATTGGAGTAAAGAGGCCTTAGCCAATATGACGGTTGAAAAATGTCATGTTGGAGCTTCAAGACTGCTAGATAGTATTTTAATACCGTTTTTTACTAGTCACTTGTTACCTTTGTTCCATATTCTTCATAGGCTCCATTGTTTCCTAAGAAATGCTTTGGTTCCTTTGTCGGGCTATTGTTCAAAATAATGGCATTGATCGATCGAAGCCTCTTTGTTTCTCCAGTCTACCTTGTTGGAAGTATATGAAGGGACATCGGTATCTGACGATTGAATTCTGCACCAACCGATCACACACATCATTTTGCAATAATTCACACACCCCAAAATCGTTCTATCAATACTTTGACCAACTCAGAAAATTTCACAAAACATGCCTGACTACAAGTATGGAAGACAGCCCAAGGGACGGATGTTCCGAAAGTGGATGGAGAGCCCTCGTGAGCCCGGATGTCCAGTTGCAAGAAGTACCCTCGTCTTGGATCATCGAAAAAGGCACCCGGAGTTCAGAGTTACTCACAACCCCACAAAACTATCTGCCTCGTGGAACCCACTGCTGGCACCCCTAGGGCTAACGCTTGAGCATCCTGATGTACGTGACTCTGGATCCCAGTATCGAGATATCGAAATCATGAGCCGCCACGGCTCGCCAGTAAACTGGTGTGGACGTACTGGACCAGGTGTGATCTTTATTGACAATGTATACAGATCGCACAACAATGCCCGCCTTCCACATATGTCCGATCTCACCAAGGTCGCTTATGAGATGGACTTTTCGTTGAGTTCCCTTAAGTATGTATTTGTCAACGGGATTATAAACGAGGACACTGTACCTTGTGTCAGATACGAGGTATATCGGTCCATCCTACCCTACGAATACCCGTCTAGAGACCCACGAATTTGGCACCTGGGAACGGCAGAGTTCGATGCGTTGCTGGGCACGGGGATCGGTAAGATGGTCGCATCTTTCATTCTGTGTGCGTTTGGCCAGGGTAGAAGATGTATTGTACGAATTGTTACTTTCCATACTAACGAGTTTTACAACTTGAACATGCGGTTCGATATTGCGTGAGTATGCTCCGTGAGCGTCTTTGATCCATGGCACTGGCCTTTTACATCCAACTTGCTTTTCCTAGATCTCGTTTGTTTTTCCTATATATCTCAGTTGAAGTACCGAGTATTATAAAATTCAAATTACATCTAAATTTTTTTTTTCTTTTGTAAAAATGCCACACAAAGGTTTCTTGCATATTTATCTGTAAGCACCTCTGTAAACGAAAATAGTCATATTGTAAGTAAAGATCCAACATAAATCATTTTGCTCTTGCTTTTAGGTGGTTTTGCTACGTAGAACTAAGGGGACAGCACCTTCTCCTCGTATGTGACGGCCTACGGCAGCGATCCAGTCTCAATAAGTTAATACCTGCCGGGTGTGGATCATTTGAATATAGTAAAACCCGCTTCGAATTCTAGTCTTCCAGTTGGATTGGTGGAGGAAACCTCGAAAATGTAGTGCATGAAGTACCCCAAAATCCTCCACTGAGGGACTAACTTGGCCAGGTGCCCACTCAAGGAATTCCTTGAGTCTGCGATAAAAATAAAATAAATATAGTAGAGTACCCCAGTATCTACAAGCCGAGATTGTATGTAGCCAGCCTACAGACCCACGTTTACTGACCGTGGTAAGAGCTACCAAGACCATGGATGTGCCAAAGCTGCAGCATTACGTCATGATTGCTGATGTATTCGAGTACATGCATATGCAATCTGTAAAGAGAGAGGCGTGTTTCAAAGGGTTAAACTATTTTATACTGACTCAAAAAAAGGAAGTGGATAAGTAAATATGTAACGAGGCTTGAAGACCTACCTTCGAACTTAGGTAAATGAGGGTATAGTTCTACCATGGCTTCGTTCTATTTTGGTCCGAGTCAGATTAAAAAGACATTTGACTAGCTACATGTAACAGGTCGGCCAGTGCGGAGATCATCCTCTATCAGGAGATCCGCGCATTTCTCCACTTGTGGGGAACCGGGATCTGCTATGCCACAGCTCAAGTATTCCCTTTTGATTTGCTGCCTACGCATTCCAATGCAGTCTACGCATTTCTCTGTCCAATAATTATTCTTCGGAAATGCTGCTGGCCACTTCTTTTAGCCTTTTAGCCTTGTGTCCTTGTGATTCCACACACCCCACATAACATAGCTTCCGGTGCTGTAGACTTGGGATTCAATGTTGAGATACAATTGTAGTTTAAGAAACATATGTCTCTTTAAATCTACGTATCGAAAAATATTGATAGTCAATATTACAGACTGCTCCATTTAGCATCGGTTGTGGACAAGTAAATGCTGACTTCTTCTGCCTTGGGGTTCAATCTATGCCAATTATCCGTTAACGCTCACTTCTCACAGCAACAAAAATCCCAACGGCCGAGACTGATGTGGGCTGTACTATTCAGTTCTAAACATACTAGAGCGCGGCGGGCTTGGTCCTGGTTTAGTTTCCTCCAATTGCATAGCGCATACAAATTTGGTACTTATATGACCGCGCGTCTGGACCCCATGCCACTCAGCCTACCCCGCAAACTTAACGTTTGAGGTTTTCAATTGCGGAGAAATGTACTATGTGGCCTCTGCTAGTGCATACAAGACTTCGCTTGATTGGCACTTTGAATCATGTCTGCGATTGCTTGCCGGTGCATCCGGACACTACTGAATCAGGAAGTATACCTTGACCTAACATGATTTCCCTGTAAAATAATCCCAGTCTCTTTCTTGTCTTGTTTTTCTTTGCTATATATGTGTTCCCCCTTAGTGCGCAAGG
>ERZ1673737.4017-NODE-4017-length-10678-cov-4.204462_pt1 | contig 10678 bp, 5 predicted proteins | sample MGYA00580211_ERZ1673737 | MGnify/ENA primary metagenome ERZ1673737 (study PRJEB41218, sample SAMN15661789) | gut metagenome | host: Homo sapiens | place: Canada: London | collected 2015-08-20/2019-03-30 | study: EMG produced TPA metagenomics assembly of... | reverse complement strand
CATCATGCGCTGGAAGGAGGGCAAGCGTTTCGAAAAGCCCTTTACGGGACTTTATTTCCCCGGTACGGGAAGTTATGATCTGAATAGTGACGGGGTGGACGATGTGTGCATTTGGTCCGGCTCGAAACCTTCGACTTCGGCGGCGACGGTTTACGAGCTGAACAAGGATATTTTCCTCAGCGAAGGCGACCGCGGCAACATCATCACCATGAAGCGCCGCCTTGAGGGCCGCGGCATCAAGGTCAATATCGACGAATGCTCGATCGGCCAGCCGCTGAACGCGGACAAATACGACATCTTCTTCATCGGCGGCGGTCAGGATTTCGAGCAGGAGGTGCTGCTGCGCGACCTTTCCTCCGGCAAGGCGCAGGACATCCGCACCGCGGTCGAGGAGGAAAAGACCTTTCTCGCCATCTGCGGCGGCTATCAGATGCTCGGCGAATACTACAAGACCTGGGACGGCGTGCAGCTCGACTTCATCGGCGCCATCGGCGTGCACACCATCGGCGCAAAGGAGCGCATGATCGGCAACTATATGTTCAGGACCACCCCGGAGAGCGGCGACACGGTCGTCGTCGGCTTCGAGAACCACTCCGGCAAGACCTATCTCAGCGAGCAGGTCGCCCCGCTCGGCATGATGCTCTCCGGAAACGGCAACAACGGCGAGGACAAGACCGAGGGCGCGCGCTACAAGAACGTGTTCGGCACGTATTCGCACGGCTCGCTGCTCCCAAAAAACCCGGTCCTGTGCGATTTTATCCTTCAGACCGCGCTCAACCACCGCTACGACGGCGCAGAGCCGCTCGCGCCCCTCGACGACACGCTCGAGCTGAACGCCCACCGCTATATGCAGGAGCGTCTGTCGCACAACGGATAATGACACACAAGTGTAACACACAGGCCTGTTGAAACGTGGTATTATTATAAATAATAAGAGGTGATTACTTTTGAAACTGAAACGATTTTTCTCCGCCTTTCTGGCGGCGGCCCTGCTCGCCGGCACGGTCCCGGCAGCGCTCGCGGCCGACATTGACTCGCACTGGTCGAAGCCCTATGTGACCTCGCTCCACGAGCTCGGCATCATCAACCCCTCCGCCTCGACCGGCAACTATACCCCCGAGGCCTCGGTCACGCGCTGGGAATTCATGCGCTACATCAACCGCGCGTTTGACTTCACCGAAAAGGCATCCATCAGCTTTTCCGATGTCAAAAGCTCGGATACGTACTATGAGACCATCCAGATCGCCGTCAAGCACGGCTACATCAACGGCATGGGCAACAACAGGATGGACCCGGAGGGCACGCTGACCCGCGAGCAGGCCGCGACCATTCTCGGTCGCCTGCACAAGTATGCACCGACCGCGTCCGCGTCCAAGCTCGATGTGTTCACCGACAAGTCCAAAATCTCCTCCTACGCGACAAGCTACGTCGCCGAGGCGGTCTCTCAGGGCTACATCAACGGCTACACTGACGGCACCTTCAAGCCGCAGGGCAACCTCAGGCGCGGCGAGATCGCCAAGATCCTGTACTTCTACCTCGGCTCGTCGCTCGGCGAATCCGGCAGGCAGTACACTGACGCCGCCTTCAACGACGACACGAAGAACGTCACCATCTCGGCGGCCTGCACGCTGTCTGACGCGACCATCGAGGGCAATCTCTACATCACAGAGGGCGTGCTCTCCGGCAACGTCAATCTGAACAACGTCACCGTCAAGGGCGATATCATCGTCGGCGGCGTCAACGTCACGCTCGACGGCGTGACCGCGATGAACCTCATCGTCTCCAACCCGATGGGCATCAAGCCGACCGTGATCGCGACCGGCTCGACCAATATCGGCACCGCAGAGGTGCAGTCCTCCGCCTCGCTCTCTGAGAGCGGTCTTTCCGCAAATGCAGGCGGCTTCTCCGATGTCACCGTGACCGGTGAGGGCGCGAGCCTTTCGCTCGATGCTTCGGTCTGGGATCTGGACACCAAAGCCGCTTCCACCATCGTCACCACCGGCAGCACGCTCATCAGCGAGCTGACCGCGGATGCAAAGACCACCGTCACTGGCAACGGCTCGGTGCAGACCGCAAAGCTGAACGCGAGCGGCTGCGAGCTTGTCATGCAGCCGGCTGAGGTACAGCTCGCCAGCGGCGTCACCGCCACCATCGCGGGCAAGTCCGCCGCTTCCTCGACGAGCGTTTCGGTCTCCCCGTCCACCCTGTCCATCGACATCAACAACAAGGACAACATCGCCTTTTCCTACGAATTTCTGTTCAATGCGGACAAGAACGACCTGACCCGCGTCACCGTCGGCGGCAAGAACCTGCGTCAGGGCACGGATTACAACATTCTCTCCGACAAGAACGGCATCCGCATCTACAAGACCTATCTGTCCACTCTGTCTGTCGGCACCTACACCGCGGAGCTGAGCTTTGAGGACGGCACCAAGGCCGCCATCGGCATCGTCGTCAGCAACTCCTCGCTCAGCGCGGTCAGCCCCTCGCAGGTAACGTTCGACAAATATGAGGGCTCGGCAAACCACGCCGACGTCACCGTAACGCTCAGCCTGCCGGCCGGCACCCTGCTCGACACGGTCAAGCTCGGCAGCTCGGTACTCGAGCGCGGCAAGGACTACAACTACAACGCAACCTCGGGTACGGTCACCTTCCTGCGCGAGACGCTCGCTAAAAAGAGCAAGGGCAGCTACACCATCACCTTCGTCCCCACGCGCGGCTCCTCGTCGAGCTGCTCGCTGACCGTCACGGATTCCGCGCCGGTCAATGAAGTCGCTCCCTCCTCGGTCGATTTCGACGCGAACACCTCGTCCGGCGGCTATCAGGACGTCTCCGTCACCCTCAACCCGGCGGACGGCGCGACCCTCAAGAACATCCGCGCAGGCGGCAAGACGCTCGAGGAGAACTGGCAGTACAAGGTAGACGGCTCGACCGTCACCCTCAGCAAGACCGCTGTCGCCCAGTTCGGCAAGGACGGCGCGACCTACGCCGACTTCACCTTCGTCATGAGCAAGGGCCAGAGCCCGACGCTGCGCGTCAACTACGTCACGACCTACGCGCTGACCGCGAACGTGGTCGATGACCTCGGTCTGCCCATCTCGGGCGCGACCGTCACCTTCACCCCGAACGATGCCGAGAGCGGCACCGCTGCACAGACCCTCGTCACCGACTCGGACGGCAAGGCGACCGTTTACGTCAAGCGCGGCAGCTACACGCTGACGGCGACGCACGAGCGCTTCACCTCGGCCATCACGCAGACCACGAGCGTTTCCTCCGGCCGCACGGTCAAGATGACCGGCGAGATCCTCGAGACGGTCCAGCTCGTCGTCACCAACGAATACGGCGCTCCGCTTTCCGGCGCGGCGGTATCCATCGGCGGCAAGACCATCACCACCGGCGCGGACGGCACCGCTTCCTTCAGCGTCAAGCGCGGCAGCTATGTAGCGCAGGTGGCCTGCACCGGCTACAAGACCCAGGCAGTTCAGCTTTCGGTCACCGGTTCTCTGCGCGAGCGCGTAAAGCTCGGTTAAACCCGCATAAAAAAGCACCTCCGACAGCCGGAAAGGCATATCGGAGGTGCTTTTTTATTAATCTCCCATGGACAGGCCGAGCGCACGCGCCTGCGCGACGATCTCGCAGTCGGGCGGCACGGTCTTCAGCTTGCCCGCCACCTCGGAGAGCGGCACGGCCACGATCTTATCATCGCGCAGCGCGACCATATTTCCGAACTTTCCCTCACGGATGAGCTCGGCGGCCGCCGCGCCGAAGCGGCTCGAGAGCACGCGGTCTGCCGCACAGGGTGCGCCGCCGCGCTGAAAATGGCCGGGGATGGTCACGCGGATCTCCTGCCCGGTCAGCTCCTTCAGCTCCGCCGCGAGCCGGTAGGATACCGACGGGTACGGCATGGCCTCGCGTGCCGCCTTGAATTCCTTTTTGCTCATGGCCGCCTCCTCGCGGCTGACCGCGCCCTCCGCGACCGCGATGATCGAGAATCGCTTGCCGTCCTTCGCACGCTTTTCGATGGCCTGCGCGATCTTTTTCGCGGAGTACGGAATCTCCGGGATGACGATGACGTCCGCGCCCGAGGCGATGCCCGCGTGCAGCGTCAGCCAGCCGGCCTTGTGACCCATGATCTCGACGATGAACACGCGCGAGTGGGAAAAAGCGGTCGAATGGATGGAGTCGATGACCTCCGAGGCGATGTTCACCGCCGACTGGAAGCCGAAGGTCAGCTCCGTCCCCCACAGGTCGTTGTCGATGGTCTTGGGCAGCGTGACGACGTTCACGCCGTTCTCGCGCAGCAGATTCGCAGTCTTGTGCGTACCGTTGCCGCCGAGAATGACCAGGCAGTCAAATCCGGCCTTTTTCACCGTTTTCAGCATTTTACCCAGCTTTGTCTGCTCGCTGTCCTCCTCGGGGCGCTGCATCTGCTTGAACGGCTGACGCGAGGTGCCGAGGATGGTGCCGCCGAGCGTCAGAATGTCCGAAAAGTCGTCCGGCTTCATCTCATGGTAGTCTCCCTCGATCAGTCCGCGGTAGCCGTCACGGATACCGTACAGCGTCACGCCTTTGCCCATCTCGTTATACAGCGTCTTTGCGACACCCCGGAGCGCCGCATTCAGTCCCTGACAGTCGCCGCCGCTCGTAAGCATTCCGATTTTCATATTCATCGTCCTTCCCCCGCCGGTCTCCCTGCGGTTTTCTTCTCCCCATTATAGGATATTATGCCGCACGGGAAAAGCGATTTTACATACTTTTTTCATTGCGATTTGTGCGCATGAGATTTTTCTGTCGATTTTTGATTTTTTTGCAGGAATTCTGTTGACAAAGCTCGCTGTATGGGTTTATACTGTAGTCACTAAAAAAAGATGATGCAGTCGCTTTGACCGCATCTCAAACGATAATAGCAAAACCATCGAAAGATGGCGACGCAAAGCTATAGGGCCTTACCCCTCTGAGAGGGCTGGCAGCCAGTTACCGAAAGGAGATCGCCGGATATGAAGCGGCTTTTTCGTTTTGCTTGCACAATTTTTGCAGCAGCTGTCCTCTCGATGGGTTTCACCGCAGCGGCAGCGAATGACATTGTTGACATGAGCAACACATCCCACGGTTATGTAACCGTTAACTACACCTCGAGCGCCAAGCTCAAGGTCGGCATCCAGTACAACGGCGGCAAGACGGTTTACCGCGACTGCCCGAGCGGCAAGGATGCTTCGTTCTCGCTCGACCAGGGCGACGGCAAGTACACTGTAACCCTGTACCGCAACGTTTCCGGCTCCTCTTACGAGCAGGTAGCGTCCAGGTCCATGGACGTTACCGTCAAGGACCGCTTCGCTCCCTACCTCGTCTCCACCTCGGACATTCAGTTCTCCAAGGGTGACGCTGTTTCCGCCAAGGCTGCTGAGCTCTGCAAGAACGCAAAGACCGATGAGGAAAAGGTCGTCGCCATCTACAACTACATGGCAGACCGTTACTCCTATGATTACAAGCTGGCAAATGAGATCACCAGCGGCAAGATCACCAAGTACATCCCGGATACCGCCGCTACCCTGAACGGCACCACCGGCATGTGCTACGATTTCTCTTCCCTGTTCGCGGCAATGTGCCGCAGCGAGGGCATCCCGTGCGCACTGACCAAGGGCTACGCCGGTTCCAGCTATCACGCATGGAACAAGGTCAACCTGAACGGCAGCTGGTACCAGATCGACCTGACCTACGCCGTTACCCGCAATGTCAGGAACGCAAAGACCCTGCATGACTGCGTATCCCCGCTGACCTATACGAACACCAGCGATACGCTCGCCGCAGCAGCCGCTTAACGCTTTCTGCTCTTCCACTTTGTATACAGATGACGCCGACTTCACCCTTTTCTGTACTTAATCAGCGGTCATTTTGTATAAATCCGCCGCGAATCAAAATCAGTTTACATTATTTACTTGTCGTTTACGGATAATTATAGTATACTGAAAGTGTTGATTCGCAGCATTCTGTCCGGCCGTGCAAAAGGACTCAGTATGTTTTCCGCATGCTGCCTTACCGGCAGACAGCGACCAGCGAAATCTGTGCATGACTCCCGCGGACGGGTACCGGTACAGACAAAAGCACCATCGGCGAAAGCCGGTCTCGCAAAGCCACGGGCCTAAACGGAGCTCTTTTCTCCGCACGGCAGCCGGTTGCCAGAAATACATCTGCAATTCCTCTCGATCAGCATGCACGCTGACCAAGGAGGCATTCCATATGTTAAAAAAGAATACGCGCAAACGTCTGCTCGCAGGAGCTCTTGCGACTGTCATGATGCTGACCATGTGCCCGAGTTGGGCGCTGGCCGACGATGAGGACATCGCACTTCTTCCGGCGAACGAAGAAATCGCAGTACCGGTGGTTGATTCCACTCCCGCAGCAGACCCCACCGAAACTCCCGCTGATCCCACTCCTTCTGAGACCGAGGCAAAGCCCGAGAATCAGAATACCGCACCGGCTCCGTCTGGCGACGAAGCAAACGGCGGTACGGACAGCACGGAGTCTGGCAATAACAACGCTTCTTCCGACGCTTCGGAAGATTCGAAAAACAATTCTCAGAATAATGATGTAGTAAGCAATTCTCCGGAAAGTGAAATCAGCATGGCATCGCTGGACATCGACCTCGCATGGAATCGGAATACGAAAGCCCAGTACTTCGTACTTCTGCCAAACCGTGATAAGCCGACGAGCGGCAAAAGCCAGGGCCGAGCAAGCTACCTGCCGAATAAGACTTCGGACGGCGGCGTTACCGGTCGAAACGCTGAAAAAGGCTACGAAGGCTATCTGACTCCGGAAGGCAAGAAGATGGCTGATAGGAATCACAGCATCCTCGATGCCAAGAATGGTTATACCAAGATTGATGGCGTTGAAAGCGAATATCTGGAGCCGCCGACTAACCTCGGTTTCTTCACCAAGGCCAACTGGTCGGAAGATGGCAAAACCTACAACGAGAAGTCCAAGACCACTGATCCGTTCTCGGTACTGGGCGAAAACTTTAATGTAAATAATATTAGAGTTGTATGGTACACCATTAAGAGGCAGATAGACGGCTATCATGTTGACGGCTATGTAGCCGGTGTTCCGGTTAAGGTTACTTATCATACCAACTATGCAAAGAATGGAATCACCGGTATGGAAGAGACTTTCGAGGAAGTTTCTGCAACGAGCGGTGAGACATATACCGTTCGTGATAACACGTTCACCGTCCCGACCGGATTCCACTTCGACGGCTGGTACACCGATAAGGACTGCACCAAAGAATATCAGACGACTACGCTGATGACCAGCCTGGATCTGTACGCAAAGTGGACTACCAACAGTACCCCGGTCGACCCGGAAACCAAGACCCCGGCTAAGTATTTCGTACTTCTGCCGAACCGCGGCGTTCCGAAGAGCAGCGAAAGCCAGGGTTGGACAAATTACCTGCCGAATGAGACTTCGGACGGCGGCGTAATGGGTGCAACTCGCGAGAAAGGTTACGAAGGCAGTCTGACCGCAGCAGGCAAGGAGGCCGCTGACAGGGGCGAATTCAATGTCAATGGCGTTAACTCTAACTATCTGGTTCAGCCGACTGACCTCGGTTTCTTCACCGCGGCCAACTGGAACGGCACGACTTATCCCAATTATCCCGCAGATAAGACCAACACTTCGGCAGCCGACATTACCGCGCTGCTCGGCACCAATTACAACCCGCAGATTGCTGAGGTTGTCTGGTACACCGTAAAGCACGACGATACCGACGGCTATCATGTCGACGGCTACGTTAAGAATGTAGATGTTAACGTCACCTACCATTCTAACTTTGGCACGGATGTTACCGAAGCTCGCACCGCAAAGACCGGCGAGGTCTACAATACGGTTTCTTATGATGAGCTCACTGAGCTCCCGAGCCGTCCGAACTATGAGTTCACCGGCTGGTATACCGACAAGGAATGCAAGCAGCCGTATTCTCCGACGCTCCTGATGAGCAGCATGGATCTGTACGCAGGCTGGAAGCAGACTGCGTTCGACGTAAGCTACTTCTATAAGGACGCGCAGAACGTCGAAACTCAATTTGGCACCACGGAGACCTATAAAGTTAAGTCTGACGTAACCGTAAGAACCGCTCATCCTGAAAAGGAAGGCTATACCTTTACCGGCTGGACGAATATCGCGAATATCGTAACTGTCGATACTACTACCGGCAAGTTCATCATGCCGGCGCATCACGTTCGCTTTGATGCTACCTTCGAGATCAATCAGAACAACGTAACCTACAAGGTTGGCACTGAGGTAGTCGGCACTGATGTCTACAACTTCAATGCCGACGTTGTAATCCGACCCGTTCCGACCAAGGAAGGCTACACCTTCACCGGCTGGACCTCTACGGACTCTGCATTCGATATCCGCGGCTTCAAGATGCCTGCGCACGCTGTTGTCATCGAGGGCAAGTTCGAGAAAAACCCGGCAAAGCAGTACACCTATACCGTCAACAAGCACTTCTACAACGAGAAGGGCGTTGAGGTTAATGTAGTGAAGGGCGAGGCTACGCCCGCTGTTGAGAACACGGCAGTTTCCGAGCTTTACAAGGACGCGGCTGTAAACCAGACCGATAAGGACGGCAAGACCTACGTTTACGTTTCCGGTCTGACCACCGTTACCGATAAGCTTGAAACGCTGACCAAGGACGTTACCATCGACCTGTACTACTACCTTAACGTCGAGGGCGGCAACGACATCCCGGACGCCTGGGAGTACCGTCTTACATTCAAGGTTGTAAACGGCGAGTGGAACGACGGCGGCAACGCTGACATCGTAACTTACGTTCAGTTCAAGGACCAGAAAACCGGCGAAGCGTTCAAAGACGAAGCCGTTGTGGTTCCGGTTACCCGTATCCCGGCCGTTGGCGAAAAGCCGAACTCCGGCTACCATGCGGGCGCATGGGATACGTCCCCTTACGATAATTACAAGGTTCAGAAGGACACCGTATTCACCTACACCTACGCGAAGAACAGCAGCGGCGGCAGCTCCGGTGGCAGCCACCACCGCAGACCTACCGTTACCATTCCGGATGATGTACCGACCGGTCTGAACGGTGACGATCACTATGCTTACATCGTCGGCTACCCGGACAAGACCGTCCGTCCGCAGAACGGCATCACCCGTGCTGAGGTCGCGACCATCTTCTTCCGTCTGCTGACCGACGAGACCCGCAACGCTAACTCCACCAAGTCCAACAGCTACTCCGACGTAGCAGCCGGTGCATGGTACAACCATGCCGTTTCTACGCTGAGCGCTATGGGCATCGTGAAGGGCGACAGCCACGGCAAATTCAATCCGAATGCGCCGATCACCCGCGCTGAGTTTGCGGCTATCGCAGCCCGTTTTGACGACAAGGCCAACACGACGACTGCTGATTTCAGCGACATCGCGTCCCACTGGGCGAAGAACGAGATCAGCGCCGCCTCCAACAACGGCTGGATCACCGGTTATCCCGACGGTACCTTCCGTCCGGACAACAAGATCACCCGTGCCGAGGCAATGACGCTCGTCAACCGCGTCCTCAAGCGTCTCCCCGAGACCGAAGAGGATCTGCACGACGATATGATCAAGTGGAGCGACAACTCTGACGTTTCTCAGTGGTTCTATCTGGACGTACAGGAGGCTACCAACAGCCACTACTACCAGACCAAGGAGAACCAGTTCGAGAAGTGGACCAAGCTGCGCGAGACCCGCGACTGGACCGAACTGGAAAAGTAAATTTCCGCTGCATCCCCCGACCTGTGTCGGGGGATGTTTTTTTGCTCCCTGCCGCCGGTTTCTTGTACATTTTTACCGAACTTGCACAAAACAGGCGGCTGCCCTTGTCTTTCGCGGCGCTGCGGTGTATAATAACATCATTCGGCAGAACTTTTCTGCCCGCAAACAAATAAACAAGCGAACAGACGGTGCCGCTGAACGACCTCGGCCGGGTCAGCGGTTAAAAGGGAAACAGGTGCAATTCCTGTACGATCTCGTCACTGTAAACGGGGAGCACTCCGCTTTTCATGTCACTGATGCTGTGCATCGGGAAGGCGGCGGCGTGCGCAGATCCGCAAGTCAGGAAACCTGCCGCCTCTGTTGGTACGGAAAGCTTTTCCAGGTCACGAGTCATTGACTGTACTGATGCCGCATTCTTCTGCATGATTACAGTCCCTTTCTGCGCACAGGCGCAGGGGGACTGCGTGTTTTCTGTACCCTTTTTATCGTTCTTCCCGGTGCGCTTGCCGGCGGAGACAAGAAAAAAAGGAGGAAACCTACATGAAAATCAAGAGACTGGGCGCACTGCTGCTCTCCGCGAGTCTGATGCTCGCAGCGCTGACCGCCTGCGGCAGCAAGCCGGCTGCAAACGACACCGCCGAGGACACCAAGGGCGCGGACGCCGCTGCAACCGATACCGCGGCAGACGACGAAGAAAACTACGAAACGGGTGACGCAAGCTTGGATAATCCGCTCAATCAGGACGAAATCGGCGAAAACGAGCTGCTGGTCGTCAGCTTCGGCACCAGCTACAACGACAGCCGCCGCGAGACCATCGGCGCGATCGAGGCCGCGATGCAGACCGCGTTCCCGGACTACTCGGTCCGCCGCGGCTTCACCAGCCAGATCATCATCGACCATGTAAACAAGCGTGACGGCG
>ERZ1673737.4012-NODE-4012-length-10698-cov-4.247017_pt1 | contig 10698 bp, 11 predicted proteins | sample MGYA00580211_ERZ1673737 | MGnify/ENA primary metagenome ERZ1673737 (study PRJEB41218, sample SAMN15661789) | gut metagenome | host: Homo sapiens | place: Canada: London | collected 2015-08-20/2019-03-30 | study: EMG produced TPA metagenomics assembly of... | reverse complement strand
GTACACACAGCCACCAGTCTTCAGTTTTGCCGGAACGGATCGCTATCACTGTCGAGCAATTGAACCACATTTCCGTCCTCGGTCTCCAAGCTCCATTCCTCAGTGCGGAACTAGAATAGATGGTTAGCAATGCGAATGGTCCAGGGTATGCAGAGTAATTGTCCGTGTGTAAGAAACGAATAACGCTGAACACTTACGTAGCTCATACGATCCGGTCGAATGCTGTGGAACTTCATCTTGCCCTGGGCCTTGGTACCCTTAACCCAGAATGAGATGTTGATACGGCCATGCAATTGGTTCATCTCGCCACTAATCCAAGGGATCTGCTGCGCAAAGTAGATCTCATCACCGAGTATCTCGCGGGCCCGCGGCGATGTCCGCAAAGCATAGAGCGTGCTGTTCACCACACTCGAAGAAGACTTTTGGTAGTTGAAGATTCCAAGCATGCCAGCTCCAGTAGCGATCACAAAGATAGGTAGAGTGTACAACCAGCGCCGTCCGCCGGAGTTGGGGTTCGGGAGCTCGCGGTCTGCGCGTCGTTCCATGAGCGGACCGGTGTTCGGGCCTGGTGCCGGCATCATTGTGCGCCGTGAAGGGACGTTTTGACGGCCTGGTAGCCGGGCGAGCCCGGCACGCCGGGTGAATACTCGAGAGAAGACCATGAGGGGATTGAAGATCGGATGTATTGGTCTGGGTGGAAATGGGGGGAAGTATCAGTATCGGGAAGAAAAAAAAGCAAACATGACAAACAGTACATACGTCTCACCACCTATACTTCCAAGGTTGTCAGCTTTTATCTTCTTCACTATCATGGCTGCTGTGAGATTGCGCAAGGCCTTTCGTTATCCCGAGGAATCGGATGGCGAACGCGAGGAGCTGGACGATGAGGAGCAGGAACAGGTCATCGAACAGTTGCAGAGCCAGAACGATGCCCGCAATGCTCAGTACAGTGTACATATCTTCCCATGTATTTGATGGCCAACACTGAATATTTTTAGATGGTTTTCACAGCACTCCCACTGATAACTGCCGTGGTATTTGTGTCCTCGGTGTTGTCAGCTTCGAGTCACTTCGAACGGCTATTCTCTCTCCTCGGGCTGGTCTCATTGTTGACAACGGCGTACATCATGAGAAGCTCCCCGCTTCAGCCAGACCGCAAAGGCAAGAAGCCCATGACGGTCCTTAATGAGCGGATGGCTCGCTTGCATGCGGGTCTGGTGCCTGGAACTAGTGCAATCTGCTTGTTACTGGCTTTGGTGTATCTCTCTGCGGGATCTTCATGGGGCATTCGGCCAGTGCTCTACTTGATGCCTGGAGGTATGTTTCCTTGTCTTTTACTGCCCGAACAGCGCCTGATCGTCTACTATAGTCATGCTTGCGACGATTCTTCTCGCGCAAAAGGTGATGCGCTCTGTAGACCTCACCCCCCTCAAAGATCTACAGTACGAATACAAAGGAGCTTAGCCAGGTACACGAGACAATGTGAAAAAGTCGAACGTCTGATTTCATGTGTTCATTATTAAAGTACAAGCCTGATTTGTTTAAAAAAAAAAAAAAAAAAAAGTCGTCGCAGAAGGGTGCAGCCCTTCGGGAATCTTAAACAAACAATTGCAAGCTCGCCAGGAACCAAATAGAACTCTCAAGGAATCAAATGTGTTCGTGGACTCTGTTCATGTGTGGGGGGCGTGTTCTCCGAATGTTGAATCAGCCTCAGTCTTCCAAGTTCAGAAAGGTGTTGTTGAGCATCAGGGACGGATCAACAGGAATATCTTCATCCAGGCGTTGGTGCTCCGCGTCGTCATCTTCGGTGCCGCTTCCGTTCAACTGTCCATTGCCATTGCCATTGCTGGTTTGGGTCTGGTGTTCCGATGGGCTGGACTCGAAAAGAAACCCATGTTCTTCCAGAGCTTTTTTCCGTTCTAATTCGGCGGACTCGGCTTCATCTTGGTGTTTCCGGATCCGCCCATGAACGTCATCGCCGAATTTCTTTAACCACCAGAGATTGGACTTGCGGAAGTCCACCAAAGTCTCCACGCTTCGAGGGTCCGCCACCTTGCTGGTATCATGCCCAAGAACGGTGCAGTTGGGCTCATAGGGCCTCATTGTGGAGTCACGTTTGCAGGCCCCACAGCTGCATACTTTCAGGCACTTTGGACATAACCAGTGATATTTCTCCATGACGGCTTGTGGTGGGATTTCAAAGGCCCGGAATAGACTGCCATAGCAGTACCGCTGATCACAATTTGAACAAGGGGCGAGCTTCCAATTGACTTCAAAATGGAAGCAGACGTGGCAGCGATGAACATCCTCCGAATCGATCTTTTTTGGCTTCCGAACTTTTTTTCGCTTTCGAGATCGGCTGTCGTCCTCTGACCCACTGGCTGTATCGAGTATCTCTGCCTTCTTGACAGCCTTGGGCTTCTTGGGATCGTTCCAAGGCCGACGTGCCATTTGCTCCTGGCAAATTTCCGCAATCGTTTTGGTGGCCGCTTTTCCTCGAGCGACAACAAAGGTGGGGTAGTCGGACTTGAGGCTCTTGTTCGCTGGATCGGAAGAAATGATTAGACGTCGCCATGTCTCATAGCGATCTATCAGATCCTTCCAATGGAACTGCTCCACCCATTTCAGGTTGGAAATGCATCCGCAGCTCCGTCCCATAACGTAGCAGTCCATACATACGTCGTATGGATCCTCGTCCCCGCCCAGAGAATGCGCACAGCCGGGGCAGGTAAGGAAACGGTTGAAGATATTGCACCTGCAGTACGAGCAGGTGACATTGCTTTGGAAAGCATGATACTCAACATCTTTTTCTGGGGTCTTCCGAGAAAATGTTTCGGACAACAAAATGTCTGTGAACATACTGAAGAGTCTCTTGAAGACGGCCCACAACTCGTCAACCACCGGGTGCTCGACCTTCGTTGCCTGTCGCAACATCTTTGCATATCGCTCAAGGGTAAAGAAAATAATTGCTTTGTTCTTGTATTGTTCATCCCGGCAAACCATCCTCGCATGTGGTAGCGCTTCACCTAGGGCCAGCTCCAGCGTATCAACAGTAGTCCGATTCCACGCCACCTTGATAGTGCGCGTGCCGCGATTCCACACCTGGTGGGCTGCAAGAGGAGGAACTAGAATAAGGTCACCGGGTTTCTGCTTCACGACCCACGTCTTAAAGGGAGCAATAGCCCATGCGTGCATGGGAGCGAAATAATCCTCAATGTCAATGTCATGCCCCAAAACAGACATCCAGTACTCGGACACAACGCGCCGGTCCTTTGTTTGGGTCATAAACCAGATCGACGAGCCGGGGTCTGTGTCTTGGCCGTTCTCCGGGGTACCATCTGAAGCATCCACCATGATGTTGTGGCCAAGACTAGCACACATCTCTTGGTGGGCTGGTGTGAAGGTCCCTTCATGGCCAATGTAACACATCAGATTTTCAGCCCGCATACTTGGTGGAAGACTGCTCATTAGATCACCCGCTGGGGCAAGTGGTTCGCCCTGTGAGGATTTGGGGTACGAGGACACGTTCGTATCAGATGATGCAGGCCCAGAGAAAGGCTTTGGGGCATCATTTAGGTAAAACAAGGCCGGTGGAATGAGTTTCTCGAGGTTTTCCTGCCACTCCGAAGGGCAGTCGATGTCCTTCATGTAAAGCCGCTGGCAGGTTTTGTCCATGTAGTTATCAGGGGTGATTTTTTTGGACAAGAGCGGAAGGCTTTTCAGATAATGCCCTATAGTGAATGGCCGGTTGTCTTTCTTGCTGAGATCACGAACATCTTCGACTGTCAAGAGAAAGATGAGATTAGATTTGGCCAAGTAAGAGGAACGTACAGTCAGGTGAACCAGCTTACTTTTTGACGAATACTTCTCTCGGAGCCATTTCTCGGAGAAGAGGTATTTGTCCCACCGTTGCTGAAACCCTTCCACGACAAGCGGTCTGCCGGTCAAAACCACTTGGAAATGGGCGAGCTTCTCAAATTGCTCGAGAGAGAATCTATCGAGCGAGTCACAAGTGACTCGGTCCGCAAACTGGAAGTTCTCCGTCGTATCCACGACATAGTCAATATCGAGGTCGGGGGGCATTGGCTCGAAGGCCAAGCGGGCTCGGTGAGCGGGCATCTCGATTGTGCTGGGATCGAACTAGTGTGCACTTCTTTTCGGGGTTTGATAGATGGTAAAGTGCATTTCGTCGAAGAGGAATGGCAGTGATAATAATCCGGTGCAAGTGTCAGATGGTTGCGAGAAGAAAGGATCTGAGCCTCAATACCTGAGGATGCGCAATTCAACGGTGAAGCTTATCGTGTTTGGGCAGTGGACTTGGCAATGATACGATAGACACGATAGACACGACAGACACGATAGACACGACAGACACGATAGACACGACAGACACGATAGACACGAAGTACACCAGAAAGTAGGAAGAAATCGAGCGGGGTGTTCGAAGGCAGGTGAGGGGAAAGGAAGTGGAAGTTGAATCGCAATGAGTTCGTCTGGGGAACGCGGGATGCCGCGTCGATAAGCGCGCCTCAGGCAGAAATCACACGTGAAAGTCACTTCGCGTTGGAGATTCAGAAATTAGTTACAAGAGACATGTAAGAAGACGTCTAAAAAGACTGTGATGTCTACGGATCTCCAAAGTCTCAAAAAAAAAGACCATTTGGTTCTGATCCCTGAGATATAGTAATGTACCTAGATATTTCCCAATTAGGCTTAGGGGGAGCCGCTTTTTTCCATGACGATGTATTCCCGGACGGAGCTCTCCAGCCTTCAAATGGCTCTGAGATCATGATGAATATTGCGATTGATTGACCCTTTTAGTTTTCTCTCTTCTTGCGCCATTCCACAATGCTTTCCACCGGCTGCCGTTCCTTCCGTCGGTTATCCCCATATACCACCCCAAAGGCTGCCTTCACTCGCCGGTCCATCGGTCGCCTCTCACCCTTTGCTCACAATGCTTATCTATATACGCAATTGAAAGCCCACAGTCTCCCTAGCCCATCGTCTAGTACGGCTCTGCGAACAGCAAAAGCCAAATTCCGGTACAGCTCGCAATTACAGTCACCCGCGGCTCAGCCAGTCGAGTCAGATGGCGCAGAGAAGAACCCCGCCACTCACTATATTCCGCCAAAGACCGGCTTGATCGCGTCCTTGCCGAGATCATGGATTCCATATGCGGAGTTGGTGCGACTGGATAAGCCCACGGGCACGTACTACCTATTCTTCCCAACACTTTTTTCCACTCTTCTCGCAGCACCAATGGCTGCTGGTGCGACACCACTTCAGGTCCTTGGCACCGTAGGGCTCTTCTTCTCTGGTGCTCTGATCATGCGGGGTGCAGGCTGCGCGATCAATGACTTGTGGGACCGGAACCTAGACCCCCATGTTGAACGCACCAAATTCCGACCCATTGCCAGAGGCGCGCTTTCGCCGAAAAACGCAGTGCTATTTACTGGGACACAACTGCTGGCTGGGTTGGGGGTTCTTCTTTCATTTCCCTCTCAGTGTCTCTGGTATGGAGTTCCTAGTCTGCCCATCGTGGTAGCTTATCCCCTGGCCAAGCGTGTGACCAACTATCCACAGGCTGTTTTGGGTCTTGCCTTTTCCTGGGGCGCGATCATGGGATTCCCGGCATTGGGTGTAGACCTGCTTGCCAATCACGATGCTTTGATGGCCGCGGGTGCCCTTTACTCCAGCTGCATTGCTTGGACGGTTCTGTACGATATGATTTATGCACACATGGATATTAAAGATGATGCCGCCGCTGGGATCAAGTCAATTGCCCTCCGTCACGAGCACAATACCAAAGCTGTCTTGAGTGGTCTGGCGGCAGTTCAGGTCTCGCTCCTCGCAGCCGCAGGAGTTGCCGCTGGTTGTGGGCCTGTCTTCTTCGTGGGTAGCTGTGGCAGTGCGGTTGTATCCCTTGGCCTTATGATCTGGAAGGTCCAGTTGAAGAATGTTCGGAACTGCTGGTGGTGGTTCAAAAACGGGTGCCTGTTGACCGGTGGAGGAATCTCCTTGGGCTTGCTGGGCGAATATGCCACAGAATACCTTGGTCTGTACAATAACACGAAGGCCTCAGAGGCCAACCTGACACAGTAAGAAATGTAATAATAGAACTGATTTCAAGCACAAGTTTCAGGTTGTCTATGTGGGCTAGATAATTTTGAATGGCTGACAAACTCCAGATACCATATACAAGATTTACTTGTAAACTAGGTCTGCTTCGGATTTTTACTTGGATGTTTTTGACCAGCATAAATACATCAAGGTACATGTATATATATGGAAGTCCTTGTAACAAGTTCGGGTGTAGTGGAGATCGACGTAACTGGGACGAACCAACCGCTGATTAAATAATACTAACCCTCCCGGAGTCGTTCGCAACTCATCATCTTTTTTTCTCATTCTCACATTATAACCATGTTTTCCAGAGCTATCGCCTCGGTATGTATCATACCTTTAGATGACAGACTGTTCCACTGACACATGAAGGCTTTCCGCCCGGTCTCTCGGCCAACCTTCTTGCGCCCCATCCGCTCGGCCATCCAGTTCCCCTCCGGTCCCTCTATCCCTTCTGCTCTCCATGCACGCCTTTTGTCCAATGAGACCCGGACAGCGATTGACAAGGCCGTTGCCTCCGCCCCGGTTGTTCTGTTCATGAAGGGTACCCCCGAGACGCCGCAGTGTGGTTTCTCGCGCGCCAGCATTCAAATCCTAGGTCTGCAGGGCGTTGACCCCAAGAAGTTTGTTGCATTCAATGTGCTCGAGGATGCGGAGCTGCGTCAAGGTATGGATCGCTTGAAGTGTGGGGTTTGTCCTTCATTCTCGGTATGCTAATTGCCATGTATCATCAGGTGTGAAGGAGTACTCAGAGTGGCCGACAATTCCCCAGCTATATCTGGAGAAGGAGTTCATTGGTGGCTGTGATATTCTGATGTCTATGCACCAGAATGGCGAGCTTGCAAAGCTTCTCGAGACCAAGGGTGTTCTGGTCGCGGCGGATGAATAAATGGGCCCAGGTGCAAGATGTTGGCCGTTCCATCTAGTAGATGGTTGTCTCTGTAAAAAATATTTGTCTCTAATGTATTTTGGTCGGAATATACTGCGGGTCAGAAAGCCTCTGTCAGACAGAAATCCGACGAATGGCAATAATCTCCAATCTACAAGGGTACTGGATAGCTGATCCTGGGTCTTCTAGAAAGTGATTGTGACTGCGCCGCGAAAGAATGAGCTGGCGCCTTGCCTTGTTAGAACCCCAGTTGATGAGGTTGTGGCTTTGTATGTACAGTTGATCTCATTACATTAGTATTTCCCCATCTGCCTATTTTAAAGCTTGCTCTGCTTGTTCTCTCGACTTCACCAGATCCTCAGCGACACCTTTGTCCAGCTTGGCACGTTGCCTGGCCTCATAGGCTTCTCGGCTCTTCAAAATCCGGCCAACGATCTCGCCAGCGTTGACGTGCTGGAAAGCGTGCTGCTCAGCTTCCCGGAAGATTCCCATTTGCTTAGGTGCAGTGTATGGGTCATAAGTCAACGGAATAAATGTTGTAGGTCCATGGTAGACAGCATCGGGAGTGCCCCACGGAATCGCCTTCAGGTATGGTTCGCTGGGGGTGAAGGGTGCAGAGAAAATGACAGCATGGATGTACTAGAACAAAAGTCAGCATTTTTTCTAGTGCGTCAAGCAGTAGACTTACGCGGCATTGGAGAACGCAGAGACCGCGCTCGAAAATGTTCATGATTGGGTAGTTCAACCCTTTCCAGTGGTTAATCACGTCGTCATCATGGATACCTGCAACGATGTAGGCGGGAGAATAGTCTTCGTTGTAGCCCTTCAATCTCTTTGCGGTCTGATCTGGCTCATACCAACCGTTCTGACGGCCTAGCTTTTCTTCAAGCTCCATGACTTTGCGCAGGAACGCAATGTGACCTGAGGAGAAAAGGTCGAAGCCTCCGTCAACGTAAACAATACGCTGCCCGGGCTTGGGACCCTTTCCATCGACCAGCGTCTCGAAAAGACCAGGCTCCTCAACCACATGGTCCATTTTTGCAGTGCCTGAACCAGTCCATGTCCAAACTTGAGGACCAGGCTGCAGACCACTCTCGTCTGTAGCATAGTCCTTAATCCTCTGTAGAAGATCCGTAGCGGAACTTTTGCGCTCCTCGGGGCTTCCAAATCCTTCTTGTCCAGCGAGAGTACCCTTGACAGATTTAACAAAATGGTTCCTGGTGCACAACAACATGCGCCCAACAAGGTCCGTAGTCGATATCCCAGGGGTTCTTTTGACGACTCGGAAACGGTCAGCTGCTTTGACGAATCGATAGCAATCGTTTCCATCACTATCAGAGGTGATATCGTCTCCATGAACAACGTATTTACATCCGTAATGTGATACCCAGGGTAGGTAGGTCACGTAGGGGGCATAGGGAACGCTCTGAGTAGCCCACCGACACGCGTCGACAGCCGCAACACTATAGAATGAGCACGTTAGCTGTATACTAGGATACGGAACAGGACAAGGCAAACTGACCGTTCTTCAAGTGACATCACTGTCGGGCCTTTGTTTTCGAGGATTGCTTGGTCGGAGTGTATCCCCACGTAGAGTTCCTTTCCTAGCTGACGGGCCTGGAGCATAGCACCTGCATGACCTGTAGATTGACTCCGATCAGCTTCCAGCGATTGAATAAGAGGTAATACTTTAAGACTTACCGTGGTGGCTGAAGTCGAAGCAACCATCAACCCAAAGTCGATCCTCCGAGATTGGCACATCCTCCTGAGGGTCAACTGGCCATTGTCCAGGCAGAGGAATCTGTTCTTCGGGGGGTGTGGTGTCCATGTTGATACTGCCAGACAAATCGTGAATACCTGTAGGGGAAAAAGCAAGAGGGGTGGAGGGGGATGATCGACGGAATAAATTACTAGAGAGCACGGGGTACACGGTATGTAATCCCTGCACACTCTGACTTGCGGGGGACTTTCTCTAGATCCCAGTCTCGCAGGGCCTCTTTTCGCCAATTTTTGAACTGCATCTACCACGGTGATCTGATCGGTCACTTCGTGTCTTCGTTCGGAGACCTCCCACGTCTTGGGCCCCTGTTCGCAACCCCTGTCGACCACCTCGTATCGTTTGAATCCCCCCGAACGCCCCAACGACGCAGCGACGCCAATGGTGCCCTCTACTTTTGCCCCGAGTCTGTCGCGGAGGGACACAGCCAAGTCGGGTGGTGGATTTGAAAGTTCCCATGGCATCCCACCACCAGTATCCAGCGGAGGTGGTCTGCTCGGACCGCAGAGTGCAGGCGCAATCTATCAACAGATTCATGAGATGGCCGCTAAACGAATATCGACCCTGGACTACTTGAGAAAAGCGTGAGTGGATAATCCAGTCTGTCGACAAACAAACTAACTCTCCCCGCAGTCATGAAGGTCGGGTCTATTGGTTTAATACCGTGCATTTCTCGCGAGCTGATATCGCGCGTCTGCCATACTTTGAGGCCCGAAAACTCTCTCGTCGAGCAATCAATTACCTGCTACTTGGCCTATCCTTGCCGCCAATCCTAGACGTCAATTCAACTCCGTTTGAGTATCTAAAAGCCCTCAATGCGCTACTCTTAGAATTTGAGGCTTTCCAGCAAGTACACCCTCCGGATGGCAGTTCCTCGTCCAGTCTTGCCAGGGCGCGCATCCCACAAATGTTCAAGCGAGCTGCACATGCAGGAACCAAGACTCGTCGTGCAAGTTCTGCAACCGAGATCGGACTCCCAATGCAGTCTAGCGATCCATCAGATTTGAAGAACACGGCAGGCAATCTTTCGTCAACTTCCTCTTCCGCAGCCTCTATTGTGTCATTTCCATTAACAGAGTCTTCTGATCTTCTCCCCGGAGAGGAATATACCTATCTTCTCACACCCTCATTGCCCTTCGAACCAGACTTCTTTGAGACGTTCGCCACCCTGTGCGATGTTTTGATTGACTGCTATAGTCGGCTTACCACGCTAGTGTCATCTCCTTCAGTTTGCACTGTGGCTCTGGGTGAGGCGTTTTCCAAAGCCGATGCCAAACTACGGAAGATTATGGTGGCTGGCGCTGTGCGGGAGTTTGAAGACGCGAGTCGGAATAGCGTCAAAAACGAAGTTGCCGGCGTCAGCCGGGTGGTTCTTGGCGGACTATTGGGATAGTGTTTTGCTTTCATGAGGAGTATATACCTTTCGGTCTGGAGTTTGGATGATTTCAGGACATAACGTTTTTTTGGGGCTGGTTTCAAGGTCATGTTGTACGATGATAGAATTTCAAATCTAAGTTCGAGTGCTTCTAATGGTACATCTTTGCCTTCGAAGAAGGCAAATGAAATGATCATAAAAGATAACGCGCTGAAAAGATGGAGTGTGCAAACTTTTTAAGGCCATAAGTGGTGTTTGGTCCACAGGAGTCGAGGGTTAAAGGAAAGATGAAACGAAAACTCCACGCGCCACATGCTTCGAAATGCAGAACATACGCCGGAATATGCAGTCGCTTTATGCAAATGGTATTAAAAAACGGTGCTGAAAGATGTCGATGGTGACAGGTGGTTTATGCCTGCATTCGTTGCTTTTCGAGGTCACGTTGTTCGCCGAAGACGCGACGGCTCATTTCAAGGACAGCCTCAAAGCCTTCGCGGCCAACTTTGGCGTTTTCACGGAATCGTTCAACGCTGG
>ERZ1673737.4011-NODE-4011-length-10705-cov-3.805915_pt1 | contig 10705 bp, 9 predicted proteins | sample MGYA00580211_ERZ1673737 | MGnify/ENA primary metagenome ERZ1673737 (study PRJEB41218, sample SAMN15661789) | gut metagenome | host: Homo sapiens | place: Canada: London | collected 2015-08-20/2019-03-30 | study: EMG produced TPA metagenomics assembly of... | reverse complement strand
GTGGATGCAATCATTATCCGCAGTGACGTGATCGATGCCGAAGTGCTGGATGCCGCCAAGCAGTTGAAGATAGTGGTTCGTGCCGGAGCCGGTTACGATAACGTCGACCTGGCTGCTGCGACAGCTCATAATGTTTGTGTGATGAATACACCGGGGCAGAACTCCAATGCCGTTGCCGAATTGGCTTTCGGAATGATGGTAATGGCTGTCCGCAACTTCTATAACGGAACATCGGGAACAGAATTGAAAGGAAAGAAACTGGGAATCCACGCATACGGCAACGTAGGCCGCAATGTGGCCCGTATCGCAAAAGGTTTCGGAATGGAAATTTATGCATTCGATGCTTTCTGTCCGGCTTCGGCCATTGAAGCGGATGGTGTGAAACCGGTCGCTTCACCGGAAGAACTCTATGCTACCTGCGATATCGTTTCTTTGCATATTCCCGCAACTGCCGAAACAAAGAACTCCATCAATTACGCTCTGGTCGGCAAGATGCCGAAAGGGGGCCTGTTGGTCAATACAGCCCGTAAGGAAGTGATCAACGAAGCCGAACTGATCAAGTTGATGGAAGAACGCGCAGACTTGAAATATGTAACCGACATCATGCCCGTAGCCAACGAAGAGTTTGCCGCCAAGTTTGCCGGCCGCTATTTCTCCACTCCTAAAAAGATGGGTGCACAGACTGCCGAAGCCAATATCAATGCCGGTATTGCCGCTGCCAAGCAGATCGAAGGCTTCCTGAAAGAAGGATGTGAAAAGTTCAGAGTAAATAAATAGATTTATCTAAATTATCATGGCACGAATTAAACCTTTCAAAGGAATCCGTCCTCCTAAAGATTTGATCGAACAAGTGGCTTCCCGTCCTTACGATGTGTTGAACTCGGAAGAGGCACGCGAAGAAGCGAAGGGAAATGAAAAATCATTATATCATATCATCAAACCGGAGATCGACTTTCCGGTCGGGACGGATGAACACGATCCTGCCGTTTATCTGAAAGCTGCCGCCAATTTCCGGATGTTCCAGGAAAAGGGCTGGTTGGTGCAGGATAAGGAGGAATGTTACTATGTGTATGCCCAGACCATGAACGGCAAGACACAATACGGCTTGGTTGTCGGTGCGTATGTGCCCGATTATATGAATGGCGTTATCAAGAAGCATGAGTTGACACGGCGTGACAAGGAGGAGGACCGCATGAAGCATGTCCGGGTGAATAATGCCAATATCGAACCGGTGTTCTTTGCTTATCCCGACAATGCCGAACTGGATCAGATTGTCGCCAAATATACATCCCGCAATCCGGAATATGACTTCGTCGCGAAAGACGACGGTTTCGGCCATACGTTCTGGATCATTGACGAGTCGGCTGATATTGCCCGCATCACGGAACTGTTCGGCGAAATGCCTTCCCTGTATATTGCCGACGGCCATCACCGTTCCGCCGCCGCCGCCCTGGTCGGTGCGGAGAAAGCCAGACAGAACGCGACTCATAAAGGGGACGAGGAGTATAACTACTTTATGGCTGTCTGTTTCCCGGCAAACCAGTTGACGATTATCGACTATAACCGTGTGGTGAAAGACTTGAACGGCTTGTCGGAAGAGGAATTTCTGGCTAAACTGGAAAAGAACTTTGTCGTGGAAGAAAAGGGCGCGGATATTTATAAACCGGCAGCTTTGCATAATTTCTCCCTCTATTTGGCAGGAAAATGGTATTCGTTGACAGCCAAGCAAGGTACATACAACGATAACGATCCGATCGGTGTCCTGGATGTGACGATCTCTTCCAACCTGATTTTAGATGAGATTCTGGGCATAAAAGATCTTCGTTCGGATAAACGCATCGATTTCGTAGGCGGTATCCGTGGGCTGGGAGAATTGCAGCGTCGTGTGGACAGTGGCGAGATGAAGGTCGCGTTGGCGCTTTATCCTGTCACCATGAAGCAATTGATGGATATTGCCGATACCGGTAATATCATGCCTCCCAAGACAACCTGGTTCGAACCGAAACTGCGTTCCGGCCTGGTTATCCATAAACTCGAATAAAATGATTTCACATTCACAAGCCTGCTTGATGCTTGTGTGATGCCGATTTACAGTGAAGGCTGAGTATGTGGAGGGTGATCCCGCCTGCATACGGCCTTCACTTTTTTTATTTGGTTGTCCGGACACTTTTATGTAAGTTTGTGAGTATTACGCAAAGAATATGAAAAGAATCAGAAACATAGTATTTGATCTGGGAGGCGTTTTGATCGATCTGGACCATCACCAGGCTGTAAGCCGCTTTGAGGAAATAGGAGTGAAGGATGCAAAACAGTTGCTCGATCCTTATGAGCAGAAAGGCTTTTTCCTTGAACTGGAGAATGGAAAGATCGATGTCGATACTTTCTGTCGCAAGTTATGCGAGCATACCGGCAAGCAACTTTCTTATGATGAAATCAAATATGCCTGGATGGGTTTTATTGCCGATGTCCCGCAATACAAGTTGGATTTCCTGTTAGAGCTGCGAAAGAAATATAAGGTTTATTTGTTGAGCAATACGAATCCGATTGTCCAGTCGTGGGCGAGGAGCGAGGCGTTCACCCCCGCCGGTCGTCCTATATCCGCTTATTTCGACAAAATGTATACTTCCTATGAAGTTGGGGTGACGAAGCCGGATGCCGCCATCTTCGACCGGATGATAGAAAATGCCCCGCTTATTCCCGCTGAAACGCTGTTTGTCGACGATGCCAAATCGAATATAGAGGTTGGACAAGGGCTCGGTTTCCACACCTATCAGCCGGAAAACGGAGAGGATTGGCGGGAAGCTGTCCTGAATATACTGGCAAAGTAATCTTCCAGTCTGTTTTTGGGGGAGATGTCTCATGATAAAAAAGCTATAGCCTGTTTCCAAAAAGGTTATAGCTTTTTTCTTGGAAAGCTATGGCTTGTAAACGGAAAACCTATAGCTTTTGGGAGGACTTGGAACGTTTTTTAGGCCCCCAAATATAGAAAAGGACAATTTGACCGCAATATTTCCCCTACACTTTTTGGAAGCAATAGATTTATGAAAATATTGTATGTGTTTGATAAATAATAGTTTAGATGATTTTTCTAAACCTTTGCCTTTCTTTTCCGTATGGAGGCAGTGCATGCTAAGAGTCAGGCTGTTCAAATGGGTCGGAGGTGTGTGGAGGAGAATGTGTTTTTGTCCGGATTTGGTTTTTTCTTCGTCAGGTAGCTCGTTATTTACCGTTCGCTATTTACAAGGAGTATTGCGGTTGTCGTGTAAGAAAATGAGGCTTGTTTGAAAAAGTGTAGGGGAAATATTGCGGTCAAATTGTCCTTTTGTAGGGATGGTTATTTTCAATATATTGATATACAGTGTGCTGTCTGATGATAAGCTTGTCTTTATACTGTATACACCTTTCCAAGGCTTCTTAATGAAAAAGGGGAGCCGATGGGTTTAATAATGAACTTTGGCCCCCCTTTTTTGTATGGTAACGAGAAATATTCCGATTACATGATACCGCGTTCGCGCAGTCTTTCCTGCCATTTCCAGGCCGAAGCCAATGTGTCGGCCAGTGTTTCTGTCGCTTTCCAGCCTAAAACTTTATTGGCACGTTCGGGATTGGCCCAAACCTTTTCGATGTCACCTTCGCGGCGTCCTACGATTTTGTGCGGGACTTTAACGCCTGTTGCAGCTTCGAATGTGTTGATCAGTTCCAATACGGAAACGCCGTTGCCGGTTCCGAGGTTGAAGATTTCCACATTATCCAGAGACTTGCCACCCAACATGCGGTCCATGGCGATCACGTGAGCCTTAGCCAAGTCGACAACATTGATATAGTCGCGGATGCAGGAACCGTCAGGCGTGTCATAGTCGTCACCGAATACACTCAGCTCTTTGCGGATACCCATAGCAGTCTGTGTCAGATACGGGATCAGGTTCTGAGGAACGCCGTTAGGCAATTCGCCGATCTCTGCTGTCGGATGTGCTCCGATCGGGTTGAAGTAACGCAGGATGATGCTCTTGAAAGGAGCGCCGGCATGGATCGTGTCGCGGATGATCTCTTCGTTGATCTGTTTTGTATTTCCGTATGGAGAAGTAGCCGGTTTGATCGGAGCGTTCTCGGTTACAGGCAGATTCTCAGGGTCAGGCTGCCCGTAAACGGTACAGGAAGAAGAGAATACAATGCCTTCGATATTGAATTCCGGCATCAGTTCCAACAGGTTCACCAGTGTCACTACGTTGTTGCGGTAGTATTTCAACGGCTGCTGTACGGATTCGCCTACTGCTTTGCTGGCGGCAAACAGGATAATCCCTTTGATTCCCGGATGAGCTTTCAGTGCTTCGCGGGTTCCTTCCTTATCTTTCAAGTCCAGCTTGATGAATTCAGGACGGATGCCTGTGATGCGTTCGATACCGTCCAATACTTCTATATTGGAGTTAGACAGGTCATCGATGATGACAACTTCATAACCTGCGTTCTGCAGTTCTACTGTGGTGTGTGATCCGATGTAACCAGTTCCACCTGCTACTAAAATCTTCTGTTTCATGAGGAGAGAAAATTTATGATTTATGATTTATGAAAGGATTTATGATTTATGATTTATAGCGGCAAGCGGTATTACCTGTTATTATCAAGCAGTATTACCTGTTATTATAAATCATAAATCATAAATCTTTAAACGATCCCCGAGAATCCCATAAACGCCATAGCCAGCAGACCAGCTGTGATTAGGGCGATCGGGGTTCCTTTCATGCCATCGGGGACATTTGTCATTGCTAATTGTTCTCTGACACCTGCAAAGATAATCAAAGCTAATGCAAATCCAATAGCAATAGAGAATGCATATACTACAGATTCTAATAAATTATACTGTTTCTGGATGACCTGGATGGCGACACCCAACACACAACAGTTTGTCGTGATCAGCGGAAGAAACACTCCTAATGCCTGATAGAGGGCAGGAGAAACTTTCTTCAGGATGATTTCCACCATTTGGACCAGAGCTGCGATAATCAGGATGAAGCTGATGGTCTGCATAAAGCCCAGGCCGAATACATCCAGCACATATTTTTGTACGAGGAAAGTCACGAGTGTCGCAATGGTAAGCACAAATGCAACGGCTGCTCCCATGCCTATTGCTGTATCCACTTTCTTGGATACGCCGAGGAACGGACATATACCCAAGAATTGGGACAACACAACGTTGTTGACGAATACAGCGGCAATAAATATCAATATATATTCCATATCTTACCTTGTTTTATGCTTTACGCAGTTTATTAACAATAGCTATCAGGAATCCCAGTGCGATGAATGCACCCGGAGCCAATACGAAAATCAGCGAGCCGAACTGTTCCGGCATGATTGTCAGGTTGAACAGTTTACCCGTCCCCAACAATTCGCGGATAGCTCCTAACAGTGTCAAGGCAATCGTAAAGCCGAGACCGATACCGATACCGTCGAAAGCCGAGGCCACGACTCCGTTCTTGGCGGCAAAAGCTTCGGCGCGTCCCAACACGATACAGTTGACGACGATCAACGGGATGAACAATCCCAAACTTGCGTATAAGGCAGGAATAAATGCTTCCATGCACATTTGCACAACCGTTACGAAGGTGGCGATTACGACAATGTACCCGGGAATACGGACCATATCCGGGATTACATTTTTCAATGCTGATATGACCATGTTGGAACAGATCAACACGAACATGGTTGCAAGTCCCATACTCATACCATTCATCGCTGAAGAGGTCGTTCCCAATGTCGGACACATACCTAACAGCAATACGAATGTCGGGTTCTCTGTGATGATTCCGTTCATCAATATTTTCAGATTACTCATTGTCGTTTCCTCCCTCTTTAGTTGTGTTATCGGATGATGTGGTTGCCCCGGTCAATCCGTCGGCACCGGAAAAAGCACTGTAGGCGCGGTTCACGGCGTTCAGGAATGCACGGCTGGTAATGGTCGAAGCTGTTATGGCATCGACATCTCCACCGTCTTTGGTTACTTTCAGTTCGCCATCAGACAAATTGCGTCCCAAAACGCTCTGGCGATTTTTGTCCGTACGGAACCATTCTTGCATTTTAGCCCCTAATCCGGGTGTTTCGGCATGTTGCAAGACTGAATAGTTCAGCAGTTTGCCTTCGGTGTCAAAACCGACAATCACGCGGATCTCACCGCCGAACCCTTTCATTGTGTTGCTCTCCACTGCGGCACCGACGAATTTGCCGTCTTGTTTTGCCGGGTAGATTTTCAACGAGTCGCCATCGGTAGTAACTGCCATATAGGCTTCTTCTGTCGGTTTGTTGTCGAATGCCGGAGTGACCGCTTTGATCGCTGCTTCCAGCGCTGCTGCTTTGGTGGCGGCAATCGAACCGGTGGTGTACATATTCACACCTGCTAATATTGCTCCGGCCACTACACAGATGATCGTGAGTGAAAGGAACATATTGGGTAATGTTGATTTTAGTTTTGCCATGCTTATTTCCCTCCGAAATGTTTAGGTTTCATATAACTGTTGATGAGCGGAGTAACTCCATTCATGATGAAGATGGCAAATGACATACCTTCGGGATAAGAACCGAACAGACGGATAACCGTTGTCAGGATACCAATGCCGACACCGTAGACAATCATACCGCTCTTGCTCATCGGCGAAGTCACATAGTCGGTCGCCATGAAGATAGCTCCCAACATCAGACCTCCGGACAACAGATGGACGAACGGGCTTGCGTATTGAACCGGATTCACCAGGTGCATGATACCTGTAAAGACAAATACCGTGACGAAGATGGATACCGGAACGTGCCAGGTGATGATCTTCTTCCATAACATATAGAACATACCTAACAGCAGTGCCAGTGCGCTGACTTCACCAAGGCTACCGCCCATGTTACCGATCAGCATGTCGCTGAGTGTAGGCATTTTGTCGAGTGCACCCTCGTTCATCAGAGAGAGGACGGTTGCCCCTGTTGTTGCATCGGCATAAGATGTCAACTGTCCGACAACGGGCCAGGTGGTCATCTGTGCCGGGAAAGAGATCAGCAGGAAGATACGTCCTGTCAGTGCAGGGTTGAAAATATTGTTGCCCAGGCCGCCGAACGACATCTTACCGATACCGATGGCTGCCAGCGCACCGATGGCGATGATCCAGATCGGCAGGTTTGACGGCAGGTTGAACGCCAGCAAAACACCGGTCAGGATGGCCGAACCGTCGTAAATGGTCGGTTCCTTTTTCATCAGGAACTTCTGAATCAGATATTCGAACAGGACACAGAAGAAAACCGAGGCTACGGTTACGATCAGCGCACCCAGTCCGAAAAAGTAGAGTGATACCAGGAAAGCCGGAACAAGGGCAATCAGTACACCGTACATATTTTTGCTTATGCTGTCGCCGCCATGAATGTGGGGCGAGGGAGACACGTATAATTTGTTTTCCATATTGCTCTTGTTTTATGACTTTCTTGCACGAATAATACCCATAACTTTGCCTTTACCCAATCGGATCTGGTCTAACAGCGGACGGTGGGCAGGGCAAGTATAACTGCATGAACCGCATTCGATACAGTCCTGGATGTAGCCTCCTTCAGCCTTTTCCCAATCCTTATAGATCGTGAATTTCATCAGGAAGGCCGGATTCAACCCCATCGGGCAGACGTTCACGCACTTGGCGCAACGGATACAGTCCTGCATCGGTTTGCGGACAGATTCTTCCTTGGTCAGGAGCAATACGCCGGAACTGCCTTTGGTTACCGGAACTTCGGCGCTTACCAACGCTTTGCCCATCATCGGACCGCCACCGATAATCTTACCCGTGTTTTCGGGAATACCACCGGCTGCTTCGATCAGCGTGTTGATAGGCGTACCCATACGGACCAGGAAGTTCGACGGGTTGGCAACGGCTTTTCCTGTTACGGTCACGACGCGCTCGAACAGAGGTTTGTTCTTCTGGACGGCTTCGTAGACGGCGTAGGCGGTTCCTACGTTCTGTACGACGGCTCCGGCCGAGATAGGCAGGGCGCCGCTCTTTACCTGGCGACGGATCACGGCGTCGATCAGCTGCTTTTCACCTCCTTGCGGATATTGCACTTTCAGCGGCATGATCTCGATTCCGGGATAAGCGGCTGCCAGCTTCGTCAGGTGGGCGATTGCATCGGGTTTATTGTTTTCAATGCCGATAACGGCTTTGTTTACATTTACGGCTTTCATCAGCAATGTGACGCCCACCAATATCTGTTCGCCTTTTTCCATCATCAGGGAATGGTCGGAGGTCAAATAAGGTTCACATTCTACGGCATTGATGATGATGATTTCTGCCTTGCTTCCGGGAGGCGGCATCAGTTTCACCTGTGTTGGGAAAGTGGCTCCCCCCAGACCTACGATACCGGCTGCTGCAATCTTGTCGACGATCTCTTTGGATGACAACGTACAATCTTTTACCAATGCATCGCTGCGGTCGATCGTTTCTTCCCATTCGTCTCCTTCCACATCGATGTAGATGGCGGGACGCTTGTAGCCGCTTGAGTCGAGGGCGTTATCTATTTTGTTTACTTTACCGGATACTGACGAGTGGATATTGGCGGAAACGAAACCACCTGCCTTGGCGACAAGTGTTCCGACTTTAACCAGATCACCCTTCTTGACCACTGCCTGGGCTGGAGCCCCGATGTGCTGACTGAGCGGTATGATTACCTGCTTAGGAGCAGCTAAAGCGGTAATTTTCTTACCGGCAGACAATTTATTTTCGGGCGGATGTATACCTCCGATTCGAAATGTCCTTAGCATACTATTAGATTTTATTTTTGAATTGTTTCTTCTTTTGTTTCAATTTTAGGAGTTTCTGCATTTGGCGTAGCGTTTGCTGTTGGAGCTTCTGCCTTCGGAGACTCTTTCTTCGGGGCTTCAGTCTTTGGCGTATCAGCCTTCGGTGCAGCCGGTTTCGGAGCTGTTGCCGGTTTTATTTTGTCGGCATCCACAGCCGGAGCTGCCTCTTTACGTGGCGGGAAGTTCAATTCGTGGATGGCGCCGGTCGGACATACGGCTACGCACTTGCGGCATAAGCGACATTTTGTGTAATCGATGTAGGCCACGTTGTTTTCCACTGTAATTGCTTCGAACGGGCATTCCTTTGCACATTTGCCACAGCCGATACAAGCGTTGGCGCATGCTTTCTTGGCTACTCCGCCTTTGTCTTTGTTTACGCAGCTGACGAAGACGCGGCGTGATTTGGGGCCCTTCTTACGCAGTTCGATGATGTTTTTCGGGCAAGCTTTTACGCAAGCTCCGCATGAAGTACATTTGTCTTCGTCCACTTCCGGAAGCCCGGTCTCAAGGTTGATGTGGATGGCGTCGAAGTTACATGCAGCCACACAGTCGCCATAACCTAAGCAACCGAATGAACAGCCGGTCTCTCCGCCGTACAAGGTGGAAGCAATCGCACAACTCTGCACACCGTCGTATTGGTTGGTACGCGGACGGGCGGCACACGTTCCGTTGCAGCGGACAACGGCTACCATCGGTTCTGCACTGGCTGCTTCTTTTCCGAGGATGGTGGCTACTTTGCCCATTACAGGTGCTCCGCCTACGGGGCATAACAGGCCGTCCAACGTGTCGGCTTTTACACAAGCCGTAGCAAAACCACCGCATCCGGGATATCCACAACCTCCGCAATTGGCTCCAGGCAATACCTCCTGGACTTGTGCGATACGAGGATCTTCGTATACTTCAAACTTCTTGGAGGCGGCGTATAGAAAAACTGCGCCGATGGCTCCAATTGCTCCTAATGAAATAACGGCAATTAAAATCATGATATGTTTGTCAATTAAGTTTTTTCAAAGTAAATATGAATCGCTTTTTCAGTTTGTCGCGTAAAAAGTATAATATGCAATAATAAGGAACTAAGAGCAGTAATCCGGTTAACCCGCTTGTGGTTTCTTCCCATTGCATACTTGTACCTGTTACAATAGCCGCAAAAACTATGATAAGCGGAAATACAAATGCAAGAAGTACTGCCTGCAGCCCCAGTGAACTTTGTCCGCATAACTGGACTTCTTCATTTATATGGAATTTTCCAGAGTTGTCCGGAACCTCGATGATCTTTTCTTTGCTCTCGGATGCCGTACACATACTTTTCGCATGGCATCCGGAGCAAGCCGATTGTTGGATGATCCTGACATAGACCGTACCGCCGTCGATCTTCTCTATAATCCCATTGTGATTGATACTTTCGCTCATATTTGTAATCTCGACATTGCAAAACCGAGGCAAAAGTACGTATTATTTGGAAATTATGTCACGATTAACAAAGTTTATTATGGAAATAATAGACTTTGTCTTACCATTTGTAATTAAACCCGAAGCTTAACAGCTCGTTGATCTGAAGATAGCTGTCGAAATCTTCGTTTTTGGCAACACCATCGTCATAGCGAAGGTGAAGATTGATCCGGGTTGAAAAGAACCGGCTGATCTGTAAGTTGAACGTGTTCTCAAACTCTCCGGTAATACGATGATAATCCGTGAAATAATAGAAACGAGATGTCCAACTGACATTTCGGTTGATATTGAATGTCATGTTTGCTTCGAGTTTGGAACCTATTTGGCTTTGGGAGTTCCTGTATTTGTTAACATCGTCAGGAAGTTCGGCGGCATTGTCTTTCTCTTTAAAACCATGTCGTTTCAAATCCATATCTGTCCCCTTTTGGGTACTGTACATAT
>ERZ1673737.4010-NODE-4010-length-10705-cov-4.313803_pt1 | contig 10705 bp, 9 predicted proteins | sample MGYA00580211_ERZ1673737 | MGnify/ENA primary metagenome ERZ1673737 (study PRJEB41218, sample SAMN15661789) | gut metagenome | host: Homo sapiens | place: Canada: London | collected 2015-08-20/2019-03-30 | study: EMG produced TPA metagenomics assembly of... | reverse complement strand
AACGTCGCGTTTCACTGTCGCCTAGTTACTTTTCTTAGAACCTCTAGAATCATAATGATGAGGGATTGACCCTGATCTACACGCCAACATAAGCATATCTTATGGCTTCTGTGACTACTGCCTAGCCGCTGCGGCAGGACTCTACCTAGATAGCCAGATCCTCCACTCGTACCAGCCCACTCCCCAGCGCTGCACTTGCCCACGCACAACACGAAGGGTTGGGGTTCCACCCGAGGGCTGTGATGTGGGTGCCTTCTTCGTAGATTGTGGAGGTAGGGATGCCAGTGATCGGCCTAGTGTCGCTAGTCATGTGCTTGGCCAGTTTCTGGCTCTCTGCCCGGTATCCATCGAAAAATCGGCTGGTGCCTGCAGTGTCGGCTTTCGAGCTTGGGACCCATTCATGTGTGAACCACATTTGCTGCCACACTTGCTCCTTGTTGTAGACCACCCGGCGGAAAGGATTGGTTCCTAACACCTCCCCTGCGGCGCTCCCATACAGGACGCAGGGGTGCGAGAAACTACATGGAGCCATGGCCGAGACATTGCTGGAGAATCTGCCTATGCCATTACTTGTAAAGAATCGTCGGATTGGAATGATGCGGGCGTATTCCTGTTCGTCGCCGGAAACGGCGGACTGAAGGATGGGGGAATAGCTGATATTGGGGGATGGCATTCGCATGCGGACTGTTGAGACTTTATCGGCCACGGGATCGAGAATAGACCACATATAAGTTTCACCGTCCATGGATATAGTGATCACATGGTGAGGATGGTTTGGATACACAGATGTGATGTCCAACACGTATGTTGAGTGAATTGGTCGATAGAAGAAGGGAAGTGGTTCAGTTGCAGAGGATCCAATGTTCCAAATAGCCACGAATCCATTGCTGCAGCCTACTGCAACATCACTAGGAGATAACCAAGTGACGCATGTGCAGATTGTGTCGGGTGGTTTTGCTTCAAAAGCGGGTGACTGGAGTTTGACTAGAGCTTCTGTGTTAGTGGACTCCACCAATTGACTGAATAAGCACGCACTGAATTCTGTCTCTTTCGACCCTCGGCGTAATTTGATATCCAAAACTCTGAATTTTCCGTCTCCCCAAACCCCTGCTAGTAGCCCGATAGACTTTGTTGCCTCTTCGTCATCTTCGTCCCGTTTTTCTCTAGGCAGTCTGCACCAAGACATCCGCCTCAGATCTCCCCAATCAGCACATAAGACTTGTCGTAAATTTGGTTTGCATTCCATGTCAAGAGTCCTCGTCGAGGTATCACTCTTTTTGGCTTTGAATTCCCAGATCTGGAGCGCGCAAGGAAAAGGCGGCGAGGGTTTGAATGATGAAAGAGGTTCGCTTCTATCAGCTTTGTACTGGTCCTTCTGCTCTTCAGTGATTGGTGAAACCACAGCAAGGTACTGAGCAAGACCGTCGTGGTTCGGAGCCCAAGCCATGCAATGGATCTTATGGCCCATGTTTAGAATCCATCCCTCTCGAATTTTGTTCGTCTTCCTTTCTGGCTCATTTGTTTTAGAGTGCCTTTCTCCCCAGACTTTGCCATAATCAAAGAACTCATGGTACCCCAGGCTGAAAAGCTGCTGGTTGTCATAGGGCCCCAGAAGAATGTCGTGATGCCGATCCTTTGGTTGCGGCAAGTACTTCTGGCGAGCTGTTGCTTCTTCAATCTTCTTAGTGCGTTGTCGTTTCCGGAATCTCTCTCCGGGCTCTTTGTTATAGTACCAGTCCCATCCGCGCGTGCTTTCCCTCTTCACGTCGTCTGGGTGGACACCGTGCGTTGGTCCATAGACCTGTCCATCCGGTCTGGGTGCTTCCAAGGTAGTGCGAGTTGGAAAGATCGAGTCACGTCCCTTGTTCCATATGCCACGGAAATAGATGGCTGCGATCAGGTCACGATCGTCGGCACCGAATGTCAGATTGTAATATGTACTTTTTGACAGATGGTCCTTGGGGTCAAGAAGACCACGAGAGTGTGTCTCGTCCACATCTGGCACGACTATGCCGCCGGTCTTTCGCTTTTTCAAATTCAAGTCGCGTTGCTGAACTGCCTTACTCCCTTTCTTGGGGATGGCCTTGGGTTCGTCCAAATCCATTTCTTCGAACTCGGAATCATCAGGTGCTTCTTCCATCTCCTCTTCGGCATCTTCTTCGTCTTCTTCGTTATCAATTCTGTTGTTGGCATCGTCGCCAGAGGCGGCAACAAATTCCTCATCAGAAGGGGAGTCTTCTTTCTTGGGGCGCTTGGTTTTGCGCTTGGAGGACGTTGCTTGTCCGCCGTGGTCGGAGTCATCACTAATTCCAGCTATATGAAAAGGATCCTGGGTGTAAACTTTCTTGGGGCCCGTGACACGCCCAGACCTGCGGGAGGATGACATCTTGGTTAGATACGTCGCGTCAAAGACGGCGATGGCGGGCGTGCATAGAGTCCATCCAGTAACTTGCAGCTCAAGCAGAGCAGAGATACTAGCCAAAGCTTTTCAAAGCCAGCTTGTGTATTGAAGTGTCCACTGCTTGATATGAGAGAATGACGTGAAGCTTCAATGGATGAGGGCCAAGGCGGTGACGCCAGTCCCAAAACGGCTAGCGCATGTTTGGTTTTATGGTTTATTCACGGCCACTTCTACGCAAATCACTCAGTCTACCACACCCAATACATTAAATGTTCTTCAATCAATGTATCTGGTTTGTTTCTGGCTGTCCTTTTGTGAATGACTGGGTCCAATACTTTCAGGCAATACTTTAACCCAATTTCCTTAGAAAACATGTTTCTTGCGCATTTGACCTATCGCATTCTGCTCAGATTTCGCTCAACACCAAGCAACAATCGATCACTTATGATGGCGGGCAAGACTGCACATCACCTTTAAGAGCCAGAGGGACAATGGCCTTATATAATACACACCCAACTCTGCGTCTTTTATGTGGAAACTCAAATTTTTATGAATGTCTGACAGCAGCGCCCTAATCCAGCGAGGTTCGATACTTCTCTCTGATAGAAATTGTAAAGTTGCACTGTTGCGTAGTCCAGTCTCCAAGAATATGGGTTACTCCATGGATGCAGCAACAAATCAAGGATATTACAGCAAAAATGGTTAAAAGTACGAGCAAGTTGGGATATAGTATCATAAGATTGAGTAGAGATTGTAATGTACATGGCATGGCATCATTGCAACATGCTGCAATAATGGATGTCGTTGCGCTTTGGCCTAGGTTCAGTGCAGTAGCAATCTAGGCTTTCGTCATAGTGTTCTCAGGTATCAATTCCGAGAGCATCTCATCCAGATGCCTATGGATCGTCCAGTGCGTATCATCCTCATAAACCTTGAACGACGGATTTTCAGTCAATTGCTTGACATAGTACTCCGTCATTGGCAGCGGTGAATTCCAATCTTTCCCTGCATGCCAGATATGAAGGTTGCTGTATGTCACGTCTCTAAATTCAATGCCCCAGTCCTGTGATAATAACTTCGCTTCGTATGCTGCAGGGCCAGAGCCCTGTTTAAAGGGTTCAAACAAAGCGCGGAGAATCTCCATTCTTCGCTCTTCAATTGTCTTGGAATACTTGTCCTGATTCTTTTGCAAATAGCCATCAAGCCACTGGATCCCCCTTCGTGAAGGCAGTCCGATCCTGAGCATCCAAACCACAATGCTCAATGTACCTCGTAATCCAGCCGGCCAGTACTTTGCCGCAAGGGCTGATATCCGGTATATCCAAGGCATATGATGTGCCCCAGCTTTCCAATTTCCTCCTCCAGCGAGAATACCGACTGCGGACAACATTTCGTGGGGAATTGTATGCGCGCATGCCAATGTGTAGGGACCACCACCAGAACCGCCCATCAGGGCGAAGCGGGAGAGACTAAGATGACGAGCCAGGGCTTGAACGTCGGCAGGCCAATCCATGATACGTCGATTGGGTTGTTCTGTTGATAGACCGAATCCTGGTCGCTCGGGGGCAATCATACGAATCCCACGTTGATGAAGAATGTCCTCTATGATAGAGCCCTCATAGCGGCACTGGGGGTAGCCATGGAGAAACATCAATGGATAGCCTGTTTCAGGACCATATTCGGCATACCCCAAGGTCCTTCCGTCAGGGAGTCGCATTGTTTGATCAGCTCGGGAGTTTATGTTGATGTATCGGCATGTTGACTGCATGCTCTTGAGGCGAGGAAGACCTATCCTTCCGAGCGGGTTCATGTCAAATCGTCATATTATTCTGGCAATTTGAGACTTTCACATTTTGTGAGCAGAATACGCCTTTATTGTAAGCAACACGAGGTAAGACCGCTTTGAGTCATCTGATGAAATCCCCGAGGTCGCGATCGCCCTTTGGCGGGTGCTCAGCTCCAAGCTGGCTAAGCCTAAAACGAGCAGTGAGCGCCGCTGTACTATAAGTGAGCAAATGTCATCTTGCACAGAATGATTGCAAAACCTGACAGCGGTATCCTAGTGCGCAGGACATGAATCACGGAGGATCCGACCCCGCCTACGTCAACTGCTGATCGCCCACCGTCGTTTTCGACACTCACAGGCTGCCAACACCAACATCTCTATCATGTCTTCACACGCGAGCCCTGGACTGTCGCATGTCGGCGTCCTTCATGAATATGTAAGGATTTCACCTCCGATCCATACATATTGAGCTAACTCCCCCAGGCTCCAAGACTGGTGGCCTTCGAGTTCACCCCACCATCAGATGTCAACAAGCTACACAGCCTGATCTTCGTAGGCGGCTTGACAGATGGATTCTGCACGGTCCCATATGTTTCCAAGCTAGCCCAAGCATTGGAAAACACCGAGTGGTCTGTCTTCTCCGTTTTACTCTCTTCTTCCTACGGCGGATGGGGAGTCGGAAGCCTCGATCGCGATGTCGAGGAACTCGGCCAATGCGTCCGATTCATTCGCGACCTCAAGGCATCACGACAGCCCGGCGCACCAGCCAAGTCTGCAAAGATCGCAGTTATGGGTCACTCTACGGGTAGCCAAGATGTGCTTCACTACCTCTATTCACCCAACTCTGGCTATGGCCTCCAGCATCAAGTTCGCCCTCCACTTGACGGCGCTATTCTGCAGGCTCCTGCGTCAGACAGAGAGGGTCTCCAAGCAATCATCGCCGACTCTCCGCAGCCCGATGAGCTCAAGAAGGTGTACAATGAACTTGTAGACTTTGCTAAGAAGCAGCCATACACGGAGAAAAACATCGATAACGTTCTCCCGATGCATCTTACTTCCAAACTTTCATATCCTGCCGACACGCCGCTGAGTGCTCGGCGATTCTTGAGTTTGGTTAGCCCCGAAAGCCCGGAGCACCCATCTGAGGATGATCTTTTCAGCTCCGACTTGAGTGATAAGCGCTTGCAGGAGACGTTTGGGAAGATCGGTACTCAAGGAATCATCCAGTCCAAGCTGCTGTTTTTGTATTCGGGCAATGATGAATACTGCCCGCACTGGGTGGACAAAGAGAAACTGTTGCAGAGGTGGCAGCAGGCTACTGAAGCGGGAGGCGGCTCATGGGATACGGAAAACAGCGGTGTGATCGTCGGAGCCAGCCACAATGTCAAGGATGAAGGTCAACAGGAGCTTATTGATCGAGTTCTACGATACCTTCACAGCCTCTAAGCTGTGGTATTATAGAGATATAGAACGCGTGGTCGAAAGACAGAGAACATTGAATTGATATGGACAATAAACAGGTCATTCAAACACCACCCAAAAGTGCACGGATTTGGAATAGAAGAGGTCAGAAAGGGGTATATCACAGCACAGGGCAGTAGAGTAGACAGTCCAGACATGAATCGGGTCTGGACTTTGAGACAAGATGAATTGGACCATTTGCGTAAAACAGTTTCCAGAGGCAAAGCGCATTGAACAATTTCAAACCTTCAGCCACAGGTTCATCACACCCTTGAGGTAGTCAACAATCTCGGATCCGCCCAGCTTGCTTTCACCGTAGAGACGATCGACGAAGGTAATCGGACACTCGCGAACCTTGTAGTGCATGGCCTTAGCACGGACCATCATCTCCATCTGGAAGCTGTACCCCTTGCTCTCAGTGTTGAGAATGACCTTCTCAAGCACATGTTTCTTGTACAAGCGGAAACTACCGGTCAAGTCGCTCACACCAGGCATCAACATGACGTCGGCGATCAAGTTCGCAGTGCGCGAAGTGAACTTTCTGAACAGATCCCAGCCGTAGACTCCGCCCTTGATATCTCCGAGGTTCGCGTATCTGGTACCGGTCACAATGTCGGCATCGGTGGCCTTTTGGATCTTGATCATCTCGGGGATGAACTTGGGGTGGTGGCTGAAATCTGCGTCCATGATGACAACGAAGTTGCCGGTGCAGAATTTCAAGCCGTGGACGTAAGCGGTTCCCAGGCCGAGCTTGCCTGCGCGGGGCTTGAGGATGATGTGTTCTTTGCCATAGAGCTTCTGGAGCTGCTGCGCGATCTCGAGGGTGCCGTCAGGGGATCCGTCGTCAACGACAATGACCTCCCAATCCAACTTCCTAAATAAAAAATAAAGATTAGCTACTAATTGTCTGATTCGGTTCGAAATGGGCGCATACTGCTCGTTGAAGGTCTTCTGGATCAGCCAGACGATAATAGGGAGGTTTCTCCGCTCATTGTATGTAGGAAGAATGACAGAGTACTTGTGAGTCGCGCCCATTTTGAAGGTCGTAAAATGTCAATTAAAGAGGTAAGGAGCGGTACAAGATCAAGGAGATCAAGGAAAATAGAAAAAGAAGTGAAGAGTAGGGAACGTATGGCAGCTTGTTGCATCCGGCAACGCCAGGTCGCGGCCAAGTCGCCAGATCCGGCATCGACCGCCCTGGCAGAATCCGATAGCTTATCAGATGTTTTGTTCATCGCAGCTTGCCCAGGTGGAGGACTCTTCTCACTGCTGTCGCATTTGGAAGTTTTCAAAATGAATCCAGTTTCAGAAAAACATCGCCGGAATGCCTCTAGGTGTAAGCGCCACTTCATTCCTCATCAATCTCCCAAATTGCCCCTTACTGATTGCCTGTGCAGCTTCTCGGCCCCGCAGCTCAACGAGAGGTCCTCTAGATGCATCAGATGAGTGAGCATTGTACCTTGGATTCCACCGCTACATCCATATTCTAATAAAATTCAGTCCACTCGCCCCCTCCTGCTTACCCACTTCGCCAACCAAACGCAAATCAATGCTTGCTTCAGACCATTTCACCGGGGCATCATTCCATGAGCTAGATCCGCTCGCCCCAGATGATCTACCAGAAACATTAGGAAAGGACCTGTCTTTCCTTCTTCGGCACAACATCTACCACACTCTCTCCCATATTGATATTCCACCGCCGTTGCGCACTGAATTCATTATCCTTAATCCGGGAGAACCCCTGTCGACCTCTCTTGGCACCCTTGAGAAAGTAGTGGCTGAGGGTCGGTTCCTCGTCGCAGCGCATTTCGCGGCAGCCATTTTGACATCGTCCTTGATCTCTCCGACGGACATCAAACTGATTTTCTCCCTATTTTACACACGACTGGCATGTTTGGAGCTGTCTGGAAATACAGTCCTCGCAGCACAAGAATCAAAAGCTCTCGAAGATTTGAGCTCCACATTTTACTATATCGACCTGACTCTAGAGAAGCCTGGGGCTGTTCAAAATGCTGATAATGAACAAGCCCATGCTCATGCGCCCGATCCTCGTCACATTGTCCCTTGGCCTCTGCGCGTCCTGGCTGTACGGCTCCAGAGTATTGGCTTTGGTGATTCACGCAGAAGCATTGGTGGACTGTATGAGATTGGCTTGGAAGCTCGCAGGGAAATAATGCGGAGCGAAATCAGTGAGTATGAGCGGAAAATATGGAGAGAGAGATTGGCAGATCTTGGTGTCAGAAGTGTGAACTCGTTGATAGAAATGGGTGATTTCGATGCAGCCAGACGATCTCTCGAGGCCTTGCGGGTACCTGGACCAGAGACTGAAACCACCAAATTCAGGAGAGCATTATTACTTCTACGGATTGGTGACCTTGATGCGGCAAGTCAGGTATTTGGCGCCTCCAATGACACCAAGGAGGCTGCTCTATTGGAGCCTCTTTTGAGTATGGCAGAAGGCCGTTACTCAGATGCTGTATCTCAATGGCGCACCCTTGGCGAAGATAAGACACGGACAGATGAGGCTCTGGTAGCTCAGAACATGGCAGTGTGTCTACTTTACACAGGACAACTGGATGAGGTATGTGCTTACTTGCAAGGATGCGTTGAAACCCTAGCCGTCGAACCTGCTGACTTTTCTCCAGTCCCGTCGGATTCTTGAGGCTCAAATCTCCGCCAACCATTCGTTTGCGGGGTTGATCTTCAACATGGCAACGGTCTACGAACTTTGCTCCGATAATGCAGGTTATATGAAGAGGCAACTGGCTGACACGATCTCGAAACAGCCTGTTACAGGACACACTAATCTAGATCGACCAAACTCTGATCTGAAGTTATAACGCTCGAATTTAAAGTGATTCGCCCTGGAGGCCAACGAATTGAATCTCATGTAGATGCCAATCTGAACACTGTCTAATGAATACACCATGAAAAATATCAATCTGCCAAAGACTTCCAACCAACGCCATGCATGTAAACAAACGCCACAAGATGCTTTTGTCCAAAAGAAAAACACAACTCCATGTACTCATACCGTCGTCGACTCCGGCTTCGGCGGGGCCCGCTGCCGCGGCCGTTTAATGATAATCTTGTCATCTTCCCTCTCCCAACCAAGCTTTTCAACGTCAACCAACTTGTCCCACGTCCAACTCTGCTCATCACCCGTGCAACCACCCACAATCCAACTGATATGCACGTTGAGATAAGCACTACCAACAGCCTTGAGCGCGTGCCTGCGAACACGGTCCGAGGCCCAATTCATCACAGCACGCGTGTATGAGTCGACGCTGTTGTGCAATTGCCAAAAGATAACCCAATTATCGTGCAACAAGGCCGCCAAGACTTTATCGACCGTCTGCGAATGGAACGCATGCTCCTTTCGCGCCCGGGCGCGCAGCTCAAAGGCTGCAACCATGTCCTGTTGGCGACAGGCATAATCCAAAATTAAATAAGTGACCAGTTCCTTGGCTTCGGAGTCTGGCAGTGGGTGTGATTGGGAGTGTAGTTTATCGAGGCTATATCGCAGAGAGGGGAAATACGACGGAGGGTGATGCGCGAGAATAGACAAGCGGATCGAAAATACGTGGACTCGTTGTGAGAATGTAGCCGTGGTATTTGAGGCCGTTGCTAGAACAGCTTCGCGCAGTTTGCGTAGGGACAGGAGGAGTGTGGATAGCTCTGTTGACGGGGGCGGGACACCCCGCTGTGCGAGGGTTGATGTTGAGGGTCGCTGGGCGGCGGGCGGATTGGAGGTTGCGTCATTTGAGGCACTTGTGGGGAGGGAGGCTAGTGCAGCATCGAGGTCTTTGGAGTGGTGGGCGCAGAATCGCATATACCGGTCGACTATCTTGTCAAAGTACTCGGTCTGGACTTTGGGGTCTAGCAGCCTGCGAATGCATATTAGTAGTGTTCTGAGAGGGTGCGCATCTCAGACACACTTCTTATCACCCTTTGACACGAATCCCACATTTTCCAGGGAGTCCGCCACAGGGCGTAAGCGGCTCATGTTTTCCGGGGTTGGTTGAACACATGAACGAGCGTCGTTGATTGATATACCGACTGTTTGCACTGTTTGCACAGGCTGTCCCGAGGCTTTTTCCCAACAGGGCGATTCCGCTGTTTTACCCCCAACTGCCCAACACTGTATCTCTCCTTTTTATTTGATCTTCTAGGATATCTTCTCTTTTACCAGTTTGATTGATTTGCTTTTCTGCTGATTTGTATATGTCCTGCTGGTCGACTTGAAAACTTCTTACCATCCTGCCATACTTGCATATCACATGTGATGTCTCGCCAACGTCGCCCTATTGACGAGCAGGTAAACAGTCAGCCTGCAGAAATAGCCAATTTCCTCGAGGTGCCTCCCAATGTCGTCAAGCGACTGCTTCATTGGGACGATCTACCTCATTGGCAACGCGATAATCATCACATCCATACTGGATATCGGCCCGCCTCGTCCTCGTTTTTAGGTTCATTTCAATCGCTGGGTTACGTTCACAATGAGACCGTCAACATCTACACCCACCTCTTACCGGCGGTGATTGCGGCACCTGCTGCGTACCAACTCTACCACTTGCTTGCTCCCCGATACCAGAATGCGGCCGATTCTGATATCATTGCCTTTGGCTGTTTCTTCGCGGGGGCGGCCTTCTGCCTCGGGATGTCCGCCACTTATCACACCATCTCGAATCATTCACCGGTGGTTGCACTCATTGGAAACTCACTTGACTATATTGGGATCGTGGGACTCATCGTGGGCAGCTTTGTTCCCAGCGTCTTCTATGGGTTTTATTGTGCACCCGAGCTCCAGCACAGGTACTGGACTATGATTTGTACTATTGGACTTGGTTGTGTCTTTGTGTCCATTTTGCCTCGGTTTCGCACGCCTCGTTGGCGTCCATTCCGTGCCGCCATGTTTGTCGGGATGGGCTTGTCTGCCGCCTTCCCTGTGCTCCATGGAGTTTCCCACTTTGGCTTCGACCAAATGCGACGACAGATTGGTCTCAGCTGGCTACTGCTCCAGGGCTTCTTGTATATCCTTGGAGCAGGGATCTATG
>ERZ1673737.4007-NODE-4007-length-10708-cov-3.777997_pt1 | contig 10708 bp, 11 predicted proteins | sample MGYA00580211_ERZ1673737 | MGnify/ENA primary metagenome ERZ1673737 (study PRJEB41218, sample SAMN15661789) | gut metagenome | host: Homo sapiens | place: Canada: London | collected 2015-08-20/2019-03-30 | study: EMG produced TPA metagenomics assembly of... | reverse complement strand
GACCAGGGACTTCGTATGATCGAAGTGTACAAGCATCAGTTCAAAGACCTGAATGATGTGATCGCACAGATTAAGAACCGGAATTACAAATTTATTATTTATATGGATGATCTTTCTTTTGAAGAATTCGAGATTGAGTACAAATATCTGAAAGCGGTGATCGAAGGCGGTCTGGAGAAGAAACCGGATAATATCCTGATCTATGCAACTTCCAACAGAAGACATCTGGTACGTGAGACATTCAAAGATAAAGCTGACAGAGATGAAGAACTGCACACCAATGATACCGTACAGGAGAAACTTTCGCTGGTAGCAAGATTCGGCGTGACCATTTATTTTGGAAAACCGGATAAAAAAGAATTCCAGAAGATTGTCACCACGCTTGCAGATCGTTACGGTGTCGAGATGGAAGAGGAAAAGCTTCTTCTGGAGGCAAACAAATGGGAACTGAGCCATGGTGGATTAAGCGGACGTACTGCACAGCAGTTTATTGATTATTTGCTTGGACAACAATAAAAGGAGAACCAATATGAAGTGGAATAAATTCAGATTAAAGACAACAACCGAGGCAGAAGACATTGTCAGTAGTATGCTGATGGACCTTGGTGTACAGGGAATCGAGATTGAGGATAAGATTCCGATGACACAGGCGGAAAAAGAGCAGATGTTTGTTGATATCCTTCCGGAGACTGGAATCAATGACGGCATCGCATATATCAGTTTCTATCTGGAAGAAGATGAAGATAAAGAAAGTCTTCTGGAAGCTGTGAAAAGTGAACTGGAAGATATGCGTGCCTATGTGGAAGTAGGTGAAGGAACGATAGAAGAATCCCAGACAGAGGATGTGGACTGGGTCAATAACTGGAAAAAATATTTTCACCAGTTCTATGTGGATGATATCCTGATCATTCCGTCCTGGGAAGAAGTAAAGCCGGAAGATGAAGGCAAGATGATCGTGCATATCGATCCGGGAACTGCATTCGGAACGGGAATGCATGAGACCACACAGCTCTGCATCCGTCAGCTCCGCAAATATGTGACAGCGGACACCAGAATTCTGGATGTAGGATGCGGAAGTGGAATTCTTGGAATGCTGGCGCTGATGTTCGGTGCAAAGTATTCTGTAGGAACAGACCTGGATCCGTGTGCGATTGATGCAACCTATGAAAATATGGAAGTCAACGGTATTTCAAAGGATAAATATGAAGTAATGATCGGAAATATCATTGATGATAAAGCGGTCCAGGATAAAGTTGGTTATGGATGCTATGATATCGTTGTGGCGAATATTCTTGCAGACGTACTGGTGCCGCTGACACCGGTGATCGTGAACCAGTTAAAAGACGGTGGTATCTACGTGACAAGTGGTATCATCGAAGACAAGGAGGAGACGGTAAAAGCAGCGGTAGAGGCAGCAGGTCTCACGGTCCTGGAGGTTCATCATCAGGGAGAATGGGTATCTGTAACAGCGAGAAAAGAAACGAAAGCGTAGGCAGAGAGGATCAGAAAAGATGCATCATTTTTTTGTAACACCACAGCAGATCTCCGGAGATAAGATCCGGATTGAAGGCGGAGATGTTAATCATATGAAGAATGTGCTCCGGATGAAGCTGCATGAAAAGGCTGAAATCAGTGACGGAGAAAGAAGAACCTATCTGTGCGAGGTGGAAGCCTATGAAGAAGATGTGGCGGTTCTGCATATTCTGGAAGAGATGGAAGCGGACACGGAACCGGCGTCAAAGCTGTATCTTTTCCAGGGGCTTCCCAAAAGCGATAAGATGGAGCTGATCGTGCAAAAAGCGGTGGAGCTTGGCGTGTATCAGGTGATTCCTGTAGCAATGAAGCGTTCTGTTGTTCGTCTGGATGATAAGAAAGCAGCGAAAAAAGCAGACCGTTGGAATTCCATCGCAGAAAGTGCGGCAAAGCAGGCCGGAAGAAGCCGGATCCCGGAAGTTACCATGCCGCTTTCTTATAAAGAAGCACTGAAAATGGCAGAAGAGCTTGATGTGACGTTGCTTCCGTATGAACTTGCAGGTGGTATGGAAGTGACAAGAGAAGTGATCCGCCAGATTAAAAGTGGACAGTCTGTTGGGATTTTTATCGGACCAGAGGGTGGATTTGAACCGGAAGAAGTTGATGCAGCAGTCAGTATGGGGGCGAAGGTCATCACCCTGGGCAGGCGGATCCTGCGGACAGAGACAGCCGGACTTGCAACGCTTGCTGTACTGATGTTTGAACTGGAACAGTAGACCGGCAGGCAAAGAACTGCATAAGATAAAGAGAAGAAGTGTTTGGGAGACAAAGAAAAATGGAAGTTTATCTGGATAATTCAGCAACAACGAGAGCCTATGAGTGTGTTCGGGATATAGTCGGAAAAGTGATGTGTGAGGATTACGGCAATCCATCCTCCATGCATAAAAAAGGTGTGGATGCAGAAGCGTATGTCCGTGAGGCGAAGGAGACACTTGCAAAAATTCTGAAGGTGCAGGAAAAGGAACTTTATTTCACATCCGGTGGAACAGAAAGTGACAACCTTGCATTGATCGGAGGTGCACGTGCCAATCACCGTGCCGGCAAGCATCTGATCACCAGTTCAATTGAACATCCGGCAATTCTCAATACCATGCGTTACCTGGAAGAGGAGGAGGGCTATCGTGTGACCTATCTTCCGGTTGACGAGTATGGACGGATCCGCCTGGATGCGTTAAAGGAAGCGCTCTGTGACGAGACGATCCTGGTATCGGTCATGTATGTGAATAACGAAGTGGGATCGGTTCAGCCGATTGCAGAAGCATCTGCGATCGTAAAGGCTTATAATAAAAATATCCTGTTCCATGTGGATGCAGTACAGGGATTTGGAAAATATAAGATTTACCCGAAAAAGATGGGAATCGATATGCTTTCTGTAAGCGGACATAAGATCCATGGACCGAAGGGAATCGGTTTTATCTATATCAATGAAAAAGCAAAAGTAAAACCGATCATTTTCGGAGGCGAGCAGCAGAAAAACATGCGTTCCGGAACAGAAAATGTACCGGGGATTGCAGGAATCGGGCTGGCAGCAAAGACGATTTACACAGACCTGGATGAAAAGGTGGCACATATGCGTGCCTTGAAACAGCACTTTATCGAAGAGGTACAGAAAATCGATCATACTGTGATCCACGGACTTTATGATGAAACAAGTGCACCACATATCATCAGTGTGGGATTTGCAGGAATCCGGAGTGAGGTTCTTCTTCATACACTGGAAGAGAAGGGGATTTATGTATCATCCGGTTCGGCATGTGCATCCAACCATCCGGCGATCAGCGGAGTGTTAAAGGGAATCGGAGCCGGAAAAGAATATCTGGACGCAACGCTCAGATTCAGTATGTCAGAATTTACTACAGAAGAAGAAATTGACTATACGCTGGAAACATTATATAATTGTGTACCGATGCTTAGAAAGTACACACGCCATTAGGAGGAAAGAATGAAGTTTCAGACTTATTTGATAAAATATGGAGAAATCGGAATCAAAGGAAAGAACCGTTATATGTTCGAGGATGCACTGGTAAGACAGATCAGGCATTCGTTAAAAGACCTGGATGGATTATTCCATACTTATAAAGCACAGGGAAGAGTTTATGTGGACTGTGACGGAGATTATGACGGAGATGAAGTGGTAGAAGCTCTGAAAAGAGTATTCGGAATTGTAGGGATCTGTCCGGTTGTCCGCGTAGAGGATAAAGGATTTGAAGAACTGAAAAAAGATGTGATCGCATACATGGATGAGGTTTATCCGGATAAGAATATCACATTTAAGGTAGAGTCCCGTCGTGCAAAGAAAACCTATCCGAAGAAATCAATGGAGATCAATTATGACCTCGGAGAAGCTATTCTGTATGCATTCCCGGAAATCCGGGTAGATGTACACCACCCGGATGTACTGCTTCATGTAGAGGTAAGAGAAGAGATTTATATCTATTCCGAGATCATTCCGGGACCTGGCGGTATGCCGATCGGGACCAATGGAACCGCGATGCTTCTGCTTTCCGGTGGAATCGACAGTCCGGTTGCAGGTTATATGATCTCCAAACGTGGCGTCGGACTGGAGGCAACCTATTTGAATGCACCGCCGTACCCCAGCGAGAGGGCCAAACAGAAGGTAGTGGATCTTGCAAAGCAGGTTTCCAAATATACAGGACCGATCAAGCTGCATGTAGTCAACTTTACCGATATCCAGCTTTATATCTATGAAAAATGCCCACATGATGAACTGACGATCATCATGCGCCGTTATATGATGCGGATTGCAGAGCATTTTGCAAAAGAAGACGGATGCCTGGGACTTATTACTGGTGAAAGTATCGGACAGGTGGCAAGCCAGACCATGCAGAGCCTGATGGCAACCAACGATGTATGTACATTGCCGGTATATCGGCCGCTGATCGGATTTGACAAGCAGGAGATCGTAGATATTTCAGAGAAGATCGGAACCTATGAGACTTCCATTCTTCCATACGAAGACTGTTGTACGATCTTCGTGGCAAAACATCCGGTAACCAAACCGAATGTAGAAGTGATCCGCAAATCAGAAGAAAACTTAAGTGAAAAGATTGATGAACTGTTTGCAGAAGCAGTGAATACTGTGGAGACGATCATCGTAAAATAATAAAAGAAAAAGGGGAGCTTTTTCAGGCTCTCCTCAAAAAAGGAAAGGACGCAGTACAGAAAATGTACTGCGTCCTGATACTTCACATTCTATTATACTAAGTATGGTTTCAGAAGTTCGATGATGTTATCAGCATCCTGGTTCTCAGCATGGATGTTCAGATCGATCGGTTTAGAAAGATCAAGACTGAAGATACCCATGATAGATTTTGCATCAATCACATATCTTCCGGATACCAGGTCAAAATCGTAATCGTATTTTGTGATTTCGTTTACGAATGATTTTACTTTGTCGATAGAATTTAAAGAAATTTGTACGGTTTTCATTGAAAACACACCTCCTTGATTTCATTTTCTATAGTTATATTAAAAGTTATACATAAAAAAGTCAAGGAACAAAACGCCGAAGAATGAATGAAATTTTCGTTAAATGTTATAAATATTGAAAGTAGGATGAATTTATGAAAAAAGCAGCATTACACAACCTGGGCTGTAAGGTAAATGCTTATGAAACAGAAGCGATGCAGGAACTGCTGGAAAAGAACGGATATGAGATCGTACCGTTTCATGATCTGGCAGATGTCTATGTGATCAATACCTGCTCGGTGACGAATATGGCAGACCGCAAGTCCAGACAGATGATCCATCGTGCCCGAAAACAGAATCCTGATGCAGTGATCGTAGCGGCCGGCTGTTATGTGCAGGCGCAGGCGGATATGGGTGAGCTGGATGAGAATATAGATATTGTAATCGGGAATAATAAAAAAAAGGATCTGATCCGCCTTCTGGAAGAATATTTTAAAGAAGACATTCCGGAACAGATGCAGGAGGTCATTGACATTAACCATACCTTCGAGTATGAGAGCCTCCATCTTTCCCGGACAGCAGAGCATACAAGGGCATATCTGAAAGTGCAGGATGGTTGCAACCAGTTCTGTACCTACTGCATCATTCCTTATGCGAGAGGACGCGTGCGCAGCAGGAAAAAGGAAGATGTAGTGGAAGAGGTGCGTACACTTGCGGAACATGGGTATCAGGAAGTGGTGCTTACCGGAATCCATCTCAGTTCTTACGGATTGGAATGGAAAGATGAAAATGGAAAGCAGACAGAAGGACTCCTGGATCTGATCCGCGCGGTACATGGAGTTGAAGGGATCAAAAGGATCCGTCTGGGTTCTCTGGAACCGCGTATCGTGACGGAAGAATTTGCAAAAGAACTGGCTTGCCTGCCGAAGATATGTCCGCATTTTCACCTGTCTCTGCAGAGCGGATGTGATGCAACCCTGAAACGGATGAACCGCAGATATGATGCGGCAGAATATCGGGAAAAATGTGAGCTTCTCCGGAAGTATTTTGAAAATCCGGCACTGACAACCGATGTGATCGTAGGATTCCCGCAGGAATCAGAGGAAGAATTTGAAGCCTCCCGGGACTTTGTAGACAGCATCAATTTTTATGAGACTCATATATTTAAGTATTCAAAGCGCCAGGGAACGAAGGCTGCGAAGATGGACGGGCAGATCCCGGAACATGAAAAAACGCGAAGAAGCAATATCATGCTGGAACTGAACCGCAAAAAAATGCAGCGCTATGAAGAAGGATGGCTTGGAAAAAAGGTGGAAGTTCTATTTGAAGAGATGACAGAGCGTGATGGAAAAAATTATGTCACAGGGCACACCAAGGAATATCTGCGGATTGGGGTTCCATGCGAACCGGAACAGGCAGACCGGTGGATCAATCAGTTAAAAGAGATAGAACTTACTTCACTTTCACAAATTATGCATTGAATTTTTGTATAGATTATATTAAAATGAATATGAAGTATTGGAGGTCGTAAGATGAAAGATATAACGAATACACAATTTTTTCAGGTAGAGAGTGCACCACAGATCCAGGCAAAATATATTATGGAAATTGTATATAATGCTCTGGTGGAAAAAGGATATAATCCGGTGAATCAGATTGTAGGATACATTATGTCCGGTGATCCTACATACATTACCAGCTATAACGGAGCAAGAAGCCTTGTGATGAAGGTTGAGCGGGATGAGATAGTAGAAGAATTATTAAAAGCTTATATCAGACATGAACTGTAGGTTGAAGATATGATGCGGATAATGGGACTTGATTATGGTACGAAGACCGTAGGTGTTGCTGTAAGTGATCCTCTGGGGATTACGGCACAGGCAGTGGAGACAGTTACGAGGAAGGACGAGAACAAGCTTCGGAAGACACTGGCAAGGATTGAGAGTCTTGCAACCGAATATGGAGTAGAGAAGTTTGTGATCGGTTTTCCGAAACATATGAATAATGATATCGGAGAACGGGCAGAGAAGGCACTGGAATTTGGAGAGATGCTGAAGCGGCGTACCGGCATTGAGATCGTGATGTGGGATGAGCGCCTTACAACGGTGGAAGCGGAACGGACACTTATGGAATCCGGCGTAAGACGGGAGAACCGCAAGCAGTATGTGGATCAGATCGCGGCTGTATTTATATTGCAGGGATATCTGGACTCTCTGGGTATGCAAAAGTAACAGGCTTTGGAATACAATCAGACGATAAGGGGAAAGTATATGAAGAATGAAAAATTAACGTTTACATGCGGAGAAGGCGGCGAAGCAGAAGAATTTTTTGTTGTGGAGCAGACCAGACTGAATGGAGTGACTTACCTTCTGGTTGCAGATTCAGAAGAGGATGATGCAGAGTGCCTGATCTTGAAGGATACAAGTGCGCCGGAAGAGAAGGACAGCGTTTATGAGATGGTAGAAGAGGAAGTAGAGCTTAATGCCGTACTCAAGGTGTTCGAAGAGCTTCTGGAGGATGTGGAGATTGAAGTGTAGACGGAACTGTCAAAAGAATATTTCTGACAGATAAGAACGGGGTTCGCACACAGAGGCGGACTCCGAATTTTACGATAATTAAATGTACGGATAAGATACATAAAATATATGGAGGTGTGAGATTGAAGAAAAAAAGCAACTCAAAACTTAAGATCATTCCGCTTGGAGGTCTTGAAAAGATCGGAATGAATATCACTGCCTTTGAATATGAAGACAGTATTATTGTAGTAGATTGCGGATTGTCGTTCCCGGAAGATGATATGCTGGGAATTGATCTTGTAATCCCGGATATCAGTTACCTTAAGAGCAATGCGGATAAGGTGAAGGGTTTTGTGATCACTCATGGACATGAGGATCACATTGGAGCGCTTCCTTATGTGCTTAAAGAGATTAATCTGCCGATTTATACAACAAAGCTGACTATGGGAATTATCGAGAAAAAGCTCACAGAGCACAATCTTCTCCGCTCAACTAAAAGAAAAGTAGTGCGCCATGGACAGTCGATCAATCTTGGAAAATTCAGAATTGAATTTATCAAGACGAACCACAGTATCCAGGATGCATCGGCACTGGCAATCTATTCGCCGGCAGGTATTGTTGTGCATACCGGAGACTTTAAGGTAGATTATACACCGGTATTTGGAGATGCCATTGATCTGCAGCGTTTTGCAGAAATTGGCAAGAAAGGGGTACTGGCATTGATGTCAGACAGTACCAATGCGGAGAGACCTGGTTTTACACAGTCAGAAAGGACAGTGGGAGCTACATTTGACCGGCTTTTTGCCGAACACTCCAATACAAGAATTATTGTAGCAACCTTCGCTTCGAATGTAGACCGTGTACAGCAGATCATCAATACGTCTTACAAGTATGGACGTAAAGTAGTTGTAGAAGGCCGCAGTATGGTAAATATCATTTCGGTTGCATCAGAGCTTGGCTATTTGAATGTGCCGGAGAATACGCTGATCGAGACAGATCAGTTGAAAAACTATCCAAGAGAGAAGACAACGATCATCACAACCGGAAGCCAGGGAGAATCTATGGCGGCTCTGTCACGTATGGCAGCAGATATCCATAAGAAGATATCGATCATGCCGGGTGACACGATCATTTTAAGCTCTAATCCGATCCCGGGTAATGAAAAAGCGGTATCGAATATCATTAATGAACTCTCTGAAAAGGGAGCGAATGTTATTTTCCAGGATACGCACGTATCCGGACATGCGTGCCAGGAAGAGCTGAAGCTGATCTATTCACTGGTAAAACCAAAATATGCAATTCCGGTTCACGGAGAATACCGTCATCTGAAAGCGAACGCAGGTATTGCCAAATCTCTTGGGATTCCGAAGGACAACATTTTCATCCTCAAGTCAGGCGATGTACTCGCACTGGATGATGAAAGTGCAGAAGTTTTAGATAAGGTACACACAGGAGAAATCCTGGTAGATGGACTCGGTGTTGGTGATGTCGGTAATATTGTACTGCGCGATCGTCAGCATCTGGCAGAAGACGGAATCCTGATTGTTGTTCTGACACTGGAAAAGCGTACCAACCAGCTTCTTGCCGGACCTGATATCGTATCCCGTGGATTTGTTACGGAAGCGGTTGAAAAATGTCTGATGAGCCGTCATGCTGACTGGAGCAAGATTAAGCTTGTGATCCGCGACACAATGAATGACTTTATCTGGAAAAGAACCAAGAGAAAACCAATGATCCTTCCGATCATTATGGATGTATAATATAAAGATGCCTGTGGCATTTTTATGAAAATAAGCAGATGCGAAGATATCTGTATAAAGAAGCGCAGTCAGAGTTGAAAAGAAAATAAACTTTGTCTGCGCTTCTATGATAAATGTATAGGATAAGAATTCCCTTGGAAGAAAAGAGGAAGATATGATAGTAGAAGAACGACTGACGACTTACCTCCATTCTCTGGAAAGCGCGGACATTCCCGTTCTCGATGAGATCGAACAGGAAGCCCTTGCGGACATGGTTCCGATCATCCGCAAAGAGACAAAAAGTTTTCTGAAAGTAATGCTGGAGATCAAACGTCCGGTAAAGATTCTTGAAATTGGGACAGCAGTTGGATTTTCGGCAATTCTGATGGGAAAATATTCTCCGGAGGAATGTCACATTACAACAATCGAAAATTACGAAAAAAGGATTCCAATTGCCAGAGCCAATTTTGCCAGGGCAGGTATGGAACAGAAAATTACGCTGCTTGAAGGTGATGCACTGGAGATTATGAAAGGCATGCCGGATGATGCAGGATTTGATTTTGTGTTTATGGATGCCGCAAAGGGACAATATCCGGCATATTTAGAACAGGTGATGCGTTTCCTTGTGCCGGGAGGGATCCTGATCACGGATAATGTGTTGCAGGACGGAGATATTATTGAGTCACGATTTGCGGTGGAAAGAAGAGACCGCACGATCCATAGCCGGATGAGGGAGTATCTGTATACTCTGAAACATCATCCTGAGCTTGAGACGTCTATTCTTCCGCTGGGAGATGGAGTGGCACTGAGCGTGCGAAAATAAAAACAGGAGATAACAGTAACAGAAAGGAAAAAAATAATGGCAAGACATCCTGAATTATTGATACCGGCAAGCAGCCTGGAAGTGTTGAAGACTGCAGTCGTATTTGGAGCAGATGCAGTTTATATTGGAGGAGAAGCATTTGGACTTCGTGCAAAGGCAAAGAACTTTTCTAAAGAAGATATGATGGAAGGAATCCGGTTTGCACATGAGCATGATGTAAAAGTATATGTAACTGCAAATATTCTGGCACATAACTACGATCTGGAAGGCGTGCGGGAATATTTTAAAGAGTTAAAGGAAATAAAACCGGATGCATTGATCATTGCTGATCCGGGGATATTTGAGATCGCAAAAGAAGTATGTCCGGAAATTGAAAGACATGTGAGTACACAGGCCAATAATACAAATTATGCAACTTATATGTTCTGGTACAGACAAGGGGCGAGCAGAGTTGTATCTGCAAGAGAACTTTCCATGCGTGAGATCAAAGAAATCCGTGCACATATCCCAGATGATCTGGAGATTGAGACATTCGTACACGGTGCAATGTGTATTTCTTATTCCGGAAGATGTCTGCTCAGTAATTTCTTTACAGGCAGGGATGCAAACCATGGCGCATGCACCCATCCGTGCCGCTGGAAATATTCTGTTGTGGAAGAAACCCGTCC
>ERZ1673737.4006-NODE-4006-length-10709-cov-4.251455_pt1 | contig 10709 bp, 6 predicted proteins | sample MGYA00580211_ERZ1673737 | MGnify/ENA primary metagenome ERZ1673737 (study PRJEB41218, sample SAMN15661789) | gut metagenome | host: Homo sapiens | place: Canada: London | collected 2015-08-20/2019-03-30 | study: EMG produced TPA metagenomics assembly of... | reverse complement strand
GAAGTTGGCGTCTAGCACACCGTCTGTAAACCACGCTCCGCCTGTAACCTCCTCTCTTGGGGCGAGGCCGGCCAGCATGTACATTTTCCGGCTGGGGTATTTGACATTGTGTAGAGATTTGATGTAGTTTTTGCCCTCGAGGGATTTGAGACAGCGGTCGAGGATTGACTTGTGCAAGTTCGTGCGGCTTCCGATGTGTCGCACCCAAATGCCTGTCCGTCCTGTCGAGTGAATGACATTGTAGACCATGGCCTCGTCGGGAGAGAGGTTGCGGAGTCTGGAAGGGAGACTGGGTTAGCCGAGGTCGATGAGCCAGGGTAATACCATGTAATGCCTACTTTTCAGCGTCCTCGCGGTCAATCAGCCTCCAGGTCAATTTTCCATCTTTCTGGAGGAGCCGGAAGAGATTTTGATCGACCAAGCTCTGGGTGCATTGCAACAGTAATGCTACGTCATTCTTCGGGATCACTTTGAGATTGAGGAAATCGTTCTGGTAGAAGAGGTGGTCCGGGTCGAACTCGCTCACGCATGCATCGTAGAGCTTGGAGGCAAGCTCGGCCACTTGGGACCCCGCGGAAGCCATTGTTGAAGATGCGGAGAGATCAAGGAAAGTCGAAGTTCATGCGAGAGGGCTGAGATCTCATGTTCAAGGGCGCATGGTTGGTTAGAGCAGCATGGTCGAAGTTGAGTCACGAATGAATCACAAACGATGTTTTTTGGACTTTTTCGCAGCGGGGAATGACTTTGGCCCGAAAGGGTTTAGCCCCGATAGCTTCAGTGTCAGCTTGGTGGCCTGAATGGTGAGGCTGCAACTACCTTGGAAATTTCGAGAAGCTGCGGGCGACAAAGCTCAACTTCTGTTCTGGTCTTGCTCCTTTGACCATATCACTTTATTTTCATATACCATACTTTAATCATGGCTGACGCTTTGAAGGCAGAGGGCAACAAGGCCTTTTCTGCTAAGGACTATCCTACTGCTATGTACGCGCTATACCCCACCTTTGACATTTGACTCCGTGGACCAAGACTGATACATCGCAGCGAGAAATTCACCGAGGCTCTTGCTATCGAACCTCAGAACCATATCCTCTTCTCCAACCGCTCCGCTGTCTACTCCGCTCAGAACGAATACCAGAAGGCTTTGGAGGATGCCGAGAAGGCCATCGAGATCAAGCCAGACTGGTCCAAGGGTCACGCCCGTAAGGGAGCTGCCTACCGTGGTCTCGGAGATCTCTGTACGTTATTTCGAACAATATGCACAGTGATGTTGCTAACAGATGGTAGTGGCTGCATACGATGCCTACAGTGAGGCTTTGAAGATCGAGCCTGGTAACGCCCAGGCCAAGTCTGGTCTCGATGCGACTCAGCGTGCTATCAACGCGGAGGCTACCGCAGACGGTGTTACTGGTGACCCAACCGGTGGTCTCGGTGGCATGTTCAACGACCCCCAGCTGTTCCAGAAGCTCGCCAACAACCCCAAGACCGCCTCCCTGCTCGGTGACTCTGAGTTCATGGCCAAGCTGCAGAAGATCCAGAAGGACCCCAACAGTGTTGGAGAGGAGATTCGCGACCCTCGCTTCCTCCAGGTTATGAGCGTGCTTCTCGGTATTGACATGAACTTCGGTGCTCCTCCCGAGGGAGCCGACTCTCCCATGCCTGATGCTAAGCCCAGCTCCTCCCAGCCCAAGAAGGAGCCTACACCCGAGCCCGAACCCCAGGATGAGGAGGCTATTGCCAAGAAGAAGGCCCAGGAGGCCGGTGATGCCGAGAAGAAGATCGGTAACGACTTCTACAAGAAGAAGCAGTTCGATGAGGCCATTGAGCACTACACCAAGGCCTGGGAGCTGAACAAGGATATCACCTACCTGAACAACATTGGTGCCGCCAAGTTCGAGAAGGGTGACTACCAGGGCGCAATTGAGACCTGCCAAAAGGCCATTGAGGAGGGCCGCGAGCTCCGCGCTGACTTCAAGCTGATGGCCAAGGCTTACACCCGCATTGGTACAGCCTACGAAAAGATGGATGACCTCACCCAGGCCATCGAGTTCTACAACAAGTCCCTCATGGAGCACCGCACACCCGATGCCCTGACCAAGCTCCGCAACGCCGAGAAGGCCAAGGTCACTGCCGAGAAGAACGCCTACATCGACCCCGCCGAGGCCGAAAAGGCCCGCGAGCTCGGCCAGCAGAAGTTCTCCGAGGGTGACTGGCCCGGTGCCGTCGAAGCCTTCACCGAGATGGCCAAGCGTGCTCCCTCCGACCCTCGTGCCTACTCCAACCGTGCCGCCGCCCTGATCAAGCTCATGGCTTTCCCCGGTGCCGTGCAGGACTGTGACGAGGCTATCAGCCGTGACCCCAAGTTTATCAAGGCCTACATGCGCAAGGGTACTGCTCTCATTGCCATGAAGGAATACAACCGGGCTTTGGACACTTTCGCCGAAGCCTCTGAGAAGGATGATGGCACCCACGCCCGCGAGATCGAGCAACAGCAGCAAAAGTGCCTGGACGCTCAGTTCAGTGCTCGTGCTGGTGAGACTGAAGAGCAGACCATGGCTCGTATCCAGAATGACCCCGAGGTAAGTTTCCACCGTTTTGACATCTTTCGTCCGATACTAATATCCCTTCTAGATTATGTCCATCCTCCAGGACCCTGTTATGCAGAGCATTCTCCAGCAGGCCAAGAGCGACCCTGCCGCACTCCAGGAGCACATGAAGAACTCCCAGGTGCGGATGGGTATCCAGAAGCTGATGGCTGCTGGCGTTATCCGCATGGGACGGTAAATCCGGCCTGAGGATTGAAAGTTTTGGAAACGATCGACACGAGACATTTGCCATCATAGTTTATTCCATGTTGCTAAAATTCGATGACATACTTAGCATGCTATATTTTGACACCATGCCCTGGCTTTGGAGATCTATAAAGTGAAGCAATAAGTGACCTACTCGTAGTATTTCAGCAGCAGGCAGTGTCAATATTGAGCATTGAACATTGGCCTGTCTGCAATGGCCGAATATGACAAGTAGTACAGAGGTCCGTACATCGTATAACAAATATCAAACATGTACAGCCCCTTGCCCGTGTACAAGTTGGAATTGAGTCGAGGCAGATGCTTAAAATATTCCTGTGCAACCCCGACAACAAACAAGCCAATTCTCACATGCGATCTTCATGGTATATACTTTAGCAGATCTCAGACAGTCGCCGATCCAACCCAAAGAAGAAGAGTAGTAAAAAACGCGAGAAAAAAGCGCCACATATAAGTGGGCGAGTGGGGGGGACACGAAGAATCAGATCCCACCGAACACCTTATCCAACCAATCGCAACCAGAGATATACAATTCCCTGGCACGGACTGAATCTACAGAGCCACAAAGTGTACAGACTAACAAATAATCGAAGGTAAAAAAGGAGGGAAAAGAGGGAAACAAGCAAAGTTTATGTGGCACGACAAGTCCTGCAGTGGGAATAGCCTCTGCATCAAGATCCCCGTAGCAAAAAGAGAGCCCAGGTCCAACTCGAACAAGAAAAAGTCTCGGCGCGGAATGGGGTGGGATGGGATATGATAGATCAGATCATGCAGCATGCAATGCGGGTAGTACACAGTATGTTAGCAGAGCACAACCGCAGGTTTAGTTTTTCGTCAACACCGCTGGTATATTATAATGCTGTACAGTACTAGCACTGCATTTCAAGCAAGTTGTCTGTTGCATCCTGTTGAGGTAGTTTAGACCGACAGGATGTGTTCTCCGTACAGCATCACAAACATGCCACCAAGGTGGATCACCACCGAATCGGGTATAGATCGGAGTATAGCCTGTGATGTGCGGTCGATAGTCGGTGATTTTGGGGGATTATATTGATTTCTCTCCTGGATGCAAGGTGCATGCCACGTGTACTCCATTCTGTATGTGTAAGATATGCAATTGGCACTTGGAATAGGAATGGGAGGGTCTCATGTTGAATCCCGATATTCTCCATCCGGAATTAGTGAGTATTGTCGCTGCCTGGAGCTGTAGCATGGAGCTGTAGGGCTGGGGGGATTTCTGGCGTTTGCCTGTTAGCCTCGGAAATAGCGATCCCCACTTGACTCTCTTGGGGATTGGTCTTGTGGTGGGTTCTGTGGGCTTTTTTGAGGCATCCACGCAATGTGAAGGGGGGATTGACCCTGTGGCGGTGCTGCTGTCCCACAGCTCGGGTCCAATGCAATAGTCGCTGTTAGTGGCTGGAGCCCCTGATCAGAAGGTCAGGGGAATGGTGTATTTGTTTGAAGTGTGTATACTGAGTACAGTAAAAGGAATTGGATGATATGAAGAGTGAATTGTGAATTGGTGAAGAAGAGAGAGAGAGAAGAGTATAAGTTACCCGATCGAGGTACGTCACTGATCTCCGATCGACCTCGGAGCTCGCGATCTTCCTGTGTTGCAACTCCAATGGGAACTCTCTGCTAATTTTTCACTCTGTGATTTGCTTGTAAAATATAGTACTAAATGCTCGGTAATATATCATATCATATCAATATCCAGCACACGTAATTACCAGCCACAGTTCTCCTTGACGCAAGCGGCTGGGCAACCTGGGCAGCCCCAACTGGTCTCTCCACCTTTTTCTCTTCTTCTCTTCTCTCTCCTCTCTACAGGTGCATACACCCTACAGGTTACTACCTCTACTAATTCTTCAGGTCCAGTAAGCATGTCGGCATTCTTTCCCTCCCCCTCACCAATTCCAGCCACACCCACCTATTGGAGCTATCTCCGTCTAATCACTCTCCAGCCTAATCGAACCTCACCTGGCGACCACACCCCGATCCCCTGAGGGCCGTATTCGACACCAACCGGCGACATGGCGTCCGCCGACGCGGAGAAGACGGAGATGAAGATCGAGGGCACGGTCGAGGCCGCCGAGGAGCTGTACAACGACCCGGAATCCCATGTGAACCCAGAGAAGATCGAGGAGAAGGTCGTCGAGGATGCGCAACAAGCGGGCGTGCCGGCATACCAGTTCGACCCCGATGCTTCACCGGAAGACAAGGCCAATGCTGCGAAAGGGGTGCGTGAGATTGTTCGAGTTACGTCTGGCGCATCCACATTGCTGACATGTTTCTAGCACTTGCCGCCGGATTTCCATCACCCCAAGAAGCCTGCGGGCGTTTCAGTAATCACGGATAAGGTGAGAGTGCTGTATCCCCTGCGCGTTCCATTACATGCTAATTCGGTCTAGGTCGATGGGAAATCAGATTATGATCTGCCTCCCCCGCAATCCGCGACCGCCATTATGGCCGAGGATGCGACATTGGCTGCGGAAGGGGAGAAGCCTGACGATGACGATCTACGATGGGCGCGCAATCGAACAGGGTGGGCTCCGAAATTCGTTACGGAGAAGCTGGCCAGTCTCGATGAGGAAGGCACGTTGCTTGATCACCAAGATTTCCTGGAGGGCAGACTCCCTGATAAGTTCTTCGGGGACTGGTATCACAATGCCGCAATCATCGTGTTCGCCTGTCTGTCCTCGTGGATGGTCGCTGTTCTGGGAGGTGGTATCGGGTGGGTGTTGATGGTCATGGCAGCATGCAGCACCTACTACCGTACCTCCATTCGCCGAGTGCGCCGGAACTTCCGTGACGATATCAGCCGTGAAATGTCCAAACAACGCCTGGAGACCGACACTGAGAGTCTCGAGTGGATTAACAGCTTCTTGGTCAAGTTCTGGCCTATCTACGCTCCGGTGCTCTGCGACACCATCATCAACTCCGTCGATCAGGTCCTCAGTACCTCTACCCCGGCCTTCCTGGATAGCTTGCGCCTGAAGACATTCATCCTTGGTACCAAGCCTCCCCGTCTGGAGCACGTCAAGACCTACCCCAAGACCGAGCCCGACACTGTTATTATGGACTGGAAGTTCAGCTTCACGCCCAACGACACCATGGATCTGACTGCCCGCCAGATGAAAGACAAGATCAACCCCAAGGTTGTATTGGAGGTCCGTCTCGGCAAGGGTGTTGTTAGCAAGGGCCTCGACGTGATTGTGGAGGATATGGCTTGCTCCGGTTTGATGCGCGTCAAGGTCAAGCTCCAGATTCCATTCCCGCACATCGAGCGTGTGGACGTTTGCTTCTTGGATAAGCCCGAGCTTGACTACGCCTGCAAGCCCCTTGGTGGTGACACCCTCGGATTCGATATTAACTTCATTCCGGGTCTGGAGCACTTCATCAAGGACCAGATTCACGCCAACCTGCAGCCCATGATGTACGATCCTAACGTCTTCCCCATTGAGATTGCCAAGATGCTTGCTGGAAACCCCGTCGACCAGGCTATTGGTGTTGTGGCCATCACTCTGCATGGTGCGCACCAGCTCAAGAACCCCGACAAGTTCTCCGGTACTCCCGACCCGTACGCCGTGGTTTCTCTGAACAACCGCGCTGAGCTGGGCCGTACCAAGATCATGCACGATACGGATAGCCCCCGTTGGAACGAGACCATCTACGTTATTATCACCTCTTTCTCTGATACCCTGTCTATCGCTGCTTACGATTGGAACGAATACCGCAAGGACAAGGAAATGGGTACTGCTAGTTTCGCATTGGACAAGCTTGAACAGGAGCCTTCCCACGAAGGCATTTACTTGGAAGTGCAAGCCAGTGGCCGTCACCGCGGTGCCATTCAAGCCGATATCCGATTCTTCCCCGTTCTCGAAGGCCGCAAGTCGGAGAGCGGCGAGGCGGAGCCCGCCCCTGAACTCAACACCGGTATCGCTCAGTTCACTGTGGAACAGGCCAAGGATCTGGATGGAAGCAAGAGTCTGGTTGGCAAGCTGAACCCCTACGGTGTTCTGCTTCTGAACGGCAAGGAGATCCACATCACCAACAAGCTGAAGCGCACCAACAATCCTATCTTCCAGAATGCCTCCAAGGAGTTCCTCGTCACGGACCGCAAGAATGCCCGTCTGGGCCTGATCATCAAGGACGACCGTGATCTTATGGCCGACCCCATTATTGGCCGCTACCAGATTAAGATGAACGATATGATTAAGATGATGGACCGTGGCCAGCAGTGGTTCCATCTCCACGGTGCCAGGAATGGTCGCGCCAAGATGATGTTGCAGTGGAAGCCTGTTGCCCTGGGAGGCATCGGTAGTGCCGGATACATCGACCCCATCGGTGTCATGCGTTTCCACTTCAAGAGTGCTTCGAACCTGCGCAACCTGGAGGCCATGGGCAAGTCTGATCCCTACGCTCGTGTGCTGCTTTCTGGTATAACTCGCGGCCGTACTGTTACGTTCCGCAACAACCTTCATCCCGAGTGGGATGAGGTTGTGTACGTGCCTATTCGCAGTGCTCGCGAAAAGCTGACTGTGGAGGTCATGGACGAGGAGAGTATCAACAAGGACCGAACTCTTGGTTGGTGCGATCTCAATGCCTCCGACTTTGTCCGTGAGACCGAGACCGGCGAGTATGAAATAGATGATGAGAAGCAGCCTATCAGCAGCCCTCTCAAAATCAGCGGTGGTTCCCCCAAGGGTGTACTCCACTACACTGTTGCTTTCTACCCCACTATTCCTGTCGTCAACCCCGAGGACGAGGAAGAGGAGGAGGAAGAGTCCGATGCCCTTGGTGCTTCTGGCCCTGACGATACTCGGAAGAGCATCGACTCCAAGGTTAGGAGCAAGCACGCTAAGTCTGCTAGCGTTGACTCCAAGGCTTCCAAGGCCTCGAAGGCTCTGTCCAATGGCACCGCTCCTAACGGCACTACCAATGGCGATAATAGCGCTAGCCGTAACAGTCTGGAAACGAATGGATCGCGGCCTGCTACTGGACCCTTGTCTGAGACCGCATCTGTGCGGTCGATCAAGTCCATTCCCCGGACTTTCGTCAGTGCAGAGGATCTGGAGAAATATGGTATGACTTATATGATTGGCTTTCGTCTTTTCACTGCTAACTTCTATAGAATCCGGTTTCATCGTGTTTAAGTTCCACGAGGGCCAACTGGCTCATGCTAATGTCCAGCTGGAGGTCGTGATGGATGACTACATGTTCCCCGCATATGTCTCATCGAAGATTCACACCACAACTGCCAAGTTCACTGATGTCGGCGAGGCTTTCGTCCGTGAGCTCGAGTTCTCCAAGATCACCCTGCGTCTCGTCCACAAAGATGACCCCAGGGATTCCAGTGAGGAGCACACTGTCGCTAAGCTCACCGGCGACACCCTGCCCACCCTCATGCGCATCCTGTACACTCCGACTGAGCTTGTCCTCCGCTCCAACTCCGGTGAGGTGAGCAAGGTCACTGTTAGTGCCCGCTACATCCCCACCCAGATGAAGCTCGACCCAATTGAGAGTATCAACAATATGGGAACCCTGCGTGTTGACATCCTTGATGCCGCCGAGCTCCCCGCCGCCGACCGCAACGGCTTCAGTGACCCTTACTGCAAGTTCCGCCTAGGCGACGAAAGCATCTTCAAGACAAAGGTGCAAAAGAAGACCCTCCACCCAGCCTGGAACGAGTTCTTCGAAACCCCCATCAAGTCTCGCATTGGCGCCAACTTACACCTCGATGTCTACGACTGGGACTTTGGTGACAAGGCTGACTGGCTTGGCTCTACTCCAATTGATCTCGAAATGCTCGAGCCCTTCCAAGCACAGGAAGTTTCCCTGCCCCTGGACGGCAAATCCGGCGTTATCCGGCTGAAGCTCCTCTTCAAGCCCAGCTACGTTATACGCTCCCGCCAGGGCTCCTCCACCTTCTCAGGCACCTTTGCCGTCCCCGGCAAGATTGTCGGCGCCCCCGTCAAGGGTGTCGGCTTTGTTGGCGGCAACGTTGTCCGCGGCGCCTCCTTCCTGAAGCACGGCCTCATGTCCCGTCTCCACAAGGACAAGGGCGAAGACCCCGCTGCAATTATGAACAGCATCGAAGAGCCCGAAGCCAAAGGCGACCGCCTAACTCCCGCTGCCTCCATCGCCGAAGCCCCCACCCCCAACGCCAACGGCGCCTCCTCCCCAAGCAGTCCGAAACGGGAACACAGCCGCAACCGCAGCACGGCCTCCCAGTTTGGCGACCGTCTCAGCGTCTTCGGTGGCAACAGTAGCCGTGCCGACGCAGGAACGGCTAACATCACCGTCGTCTCGGCATCCGGATACCCCACGTCGGCCAATGTGCGCGTTATCGTCAGCCGCCCAACCTCACGGGGCACAAAGGAACTCCACAAGACGAAAGCCCACAAGAACTCCTCCGGCAGTGTAACCTACGACGACTCTTTCCGCGTCCCCAACATCACCGCCGACAAGCAATACTCCATCAAGGTTGTCGACCACGCCACCTTCGGCTCGGACGAGGTTCTCGGCGAGGGAGTCTTCTTCGTTGACGATCAGGGTTCAGTCGCCGGCCAAGATAAGATCATTTCCGCGGGCGAGGGCGAGGTTATTATTCGCTCTAGCTTCGTGCAGTCCGAGTCCACTGTCAGACCAACTACCTCGCATTCGACTGCCGGCGCTGGTGATATCTCCGAGGGTGCCGAGAGTCCTGATTCTCGGAAGATGCCTCGCAGGAGTTTCTTGAGTAAGAGGGGTGGCGAGAGGAGTGTTAGTGGGGCGTAAGCCTCAAATGAGTTGGGATGAGATGAGACGAGAAAGTCTCTGTTGGTGGAGAGTATATGAAAACATGATTTTCTTTTTGTCACATTGTTTACGTCTTTGCTTGTTGTTACTGTTTGTGTGCTGTTCTGGTGATATCCTTATTTCTCTTGTTCTTTTTGGCTGGGTTCTTACTCTTACCCCCCTTTCGCTCTGCTACTGTGTTGAGCTAGATTATAATCTAGAAAGTGAAATGGAATGGTATAAGAACCTTTACGAGTGTGGCTTGAGATCGGATATGGAATAAAGTAGATAGAGGGGAGTATAGCCCTATTTTAAGATACTAATACGGAGTTCGGCCCCAAAAAGAAAACCTCACTATGGAGTACTGTATTGACTATTGAGGCTCTAGAGCATTATGTCTCGTCCTCCCTGATCGGCAATCCACGATGCTATACAAAAATAGTCGGGTCTTACCCCCTAAGGCTGAAAAAGCCAAGACCTAGAAAAAAATGATCAATCAACACCCAGTGCTTCAACGCCATGTCTCAGACATTTCACACACTAACGCGGAACCCATCGTCCGCGAGGCTAATGTCAACTAGCTTGTTCTATTTGACCCTAGATATTACTGTATACCACTAATATTGTAACTAATAATAATACTAACATGTACAGTGACGCAGCAAAAGTTTTAACACCCCTACCGATACCGCCTTCCAACATAGGTATACCGCTCGCCAAATACAAGCCCCCACTGGTCGAGGATTGTACTGCCAGCAGAACCTTTTATTGGGGTGTTAAAACTTTTGCTGCGTCACTGTATATGTATGTAATTTGGTACATCATCACATACTGAAAGCAGATATTGACTGTTGACAACTTGGACCCCGGCGTGAACCCTTTCCCGAAAGTTTCCTGCACAGCCCAGAGATGATCTTTGATCTGCGGGGGTACGTGTTCTCTACAGTATGTATATGTAGATGTGTAGTTGAGCTGAGCAGAGGATACGAGTATAGATACGAGGATATGATATGTACGGGTGGCCATATGTACAGTACATGTACATTAAAGTCAAAATAAATTGAAGAATTCTGACATGAGACATATTCCAGAATGAAAATGAAAAAGAAATCAAGTATTTTT
>ERZ1673737.4005-NODE-4005-length-10709-cov-4.816407_pt1 | contig 10709 bp, 12 predicted proteins | sample MGYA00580211_ERZ1673737 | MGnify/ENA primary metagenome ERZ1673737 (study PRJEB41218, sample SAMN15661789) | gut metagenome | host: Homo sapiens | place: Canada: London | collected 2015-08-20/2019-03-30 | study: EMG produced TPA metagenomics assembly of... | reverse complement strand
CGGGCTTTTTTTTAGAAGAACCCGAGTTTTTTAACTCGGGTTTTTTCGTTTTTAGAGCCAAGGATTTGTTTTGGCTTTATCTCCATATTAAAATATCTCTATATAATCAAACAATAAGAGGTCATCATGGCTGGTGTTTTTTATCAATACGTGGGTAGTCAAGCCCTTGAGATTAAGCCTTTTTTAGAAGAGCCTGTAGAGTGTGTTTTAAGCCTTTCTGAGTGGAATAATTATTTAGGAGAAAAACAGGTCTCTAAACTAAAAGAAGATGGGGATCTTGTTAGAGTTATTCCTTGCCGTATGGATATGAAGACTGGTAATTTTGTTGAGGTCAAGAGCGTTGCTTCCTGTAATACTATGGAAGAGGTTAATGCCTTAAATGAAAATGATGAATTTGGCTGGATGATTATGTAGAAGGCATTTATGGATAAGCATGATCGTAGCTGTTTAAAGAATTTAAATTTAAAAAATCCTTGGCATCAGATTGCAGTTGGTTTTGGTTCAGGACTTGTTCCTAAAGCTCCTGGCACTTTTGGTAGTTTAGCTGCAATTCCTCTGTGCATGATCTTAATCTATCTGCCTTTTGAGGTTAATTTAATTATCATTGCACTTACTTTTTTCCTAGGTTGGAAAGCATGTAGTGAAACTGAGAAAGCCTTAGGTATGCATGATTGCTCATCGATTGTTATCGATGAGTTTATAGGCATGTTTGTTTCAGTTTTATTTTTTCCTAAAGCTTGGTTTTTAGCTTTTTTAGCTTTCGTACTCTTTAGAGTTTTTGATATTTTTAAGCCCTATCCAATCTGTTTTTTTGATAAGAAAATAGGCGGTGGTTTAGGCATTATGGTGGATGATGTGGTAGCTGGTGTTTTTGCTTGTGCTACAGCTCACCTTATATTTTATTTTGCACCAACTGCTGTAGGTCTTTAATCTTATTAAAAGCCTCCATATTGAGATCTCCTCATATATAGATAGGGGCTTTTAATATTTTTACTTAAGGCGTGAGATCTCAACGCTATCAATAATAGTCTTACAATTACCTTTAACTAAATCAAAAATTTCTTTGGTAATTAAAACTTCTTGTTGTCGTCCTTGTACGGTACAGTTTGCTTTGACTATCTGATCATATTTAAATAAGTATACCTCATGAATTAGACTATAAAGATCTGGGGTAAAGCCGTCTTGAGGTTTTTTAAGATAACCCTGATATTCAAAAATCTTATCCTGTCCTTTTTGATCATCTTTTAAAATTTCTACTTCGCCGTAAAGATTATTTTCTTTATCTCCAAAAGGCTTGAGGATAAGTTCTTTAAATTTACCATTAACAATTTCTTGATAACTATGTTTTGAGGGATTTATAAGCTGTAGATTGACCTGAAAGCGATTTTCTTCACTTGAGTAGGTATAGTTATCTAAAACTGGATTTTTAATATATGTTTCGTGCAGATCTTTAGGTACCATCATAGAGATAGTAATATTTTGCTCTTTGAAATTAAATGTTTTCTCTTTTAATTGAAGCGGGAATGTCAAAGGCTCTGCTAAGGTTAATGTTGGAATAAGTATAGCTAAAAGAGCAATGTTTTTTAATTGCATAAATCACCTCTAAGGGTGATTTTATCAAAAAAGAAAAAGCTCTAAAACGAGCATACGTCAGAATTCAACAAAATATTTACAAAGATTTTGAATTAGTTAACTTAATGATCCCCCATAATAAACTAGCCAAACTTTTAGGTTTGGCTAGTTTAATTTAGTCTTTGAGACTTTCTCTAAGATTTTGCGCTTTAGTATCTAAGTTTTTTTTCTCTTCATAGCTGATATTTAAAGCCTGAGCTAAGCCATTTAAGTAGCTCTCTTCCATAAAATTATCGCAATAGATAATTGTAGAGGATAGGGTGTAGATATCTAAAGCCTGTTCTTTAGAATTTATCTTTGAGGCAATTTCCCTAGGATCTAAAGGGCAATTCATAAATTTTTGAATTTCATTTTGTAAAGCCGGGGCCCCTAGTTGCGATGAGCATTTATCGATAAGAGCTCTCTCCTCATCATCAATATGCCCATCGGCACGAGCTGAAAAAATCATCGCTTGTAATAAGAGTAAAGCCTGAGAATCCTCAGTAGTCTGTAGAGATTGAGATCTTTGGATATTTTGTGGATCTGTAGAAGAAAAGGTATTTGGGGTATTTATACCTTCTGGGCTTTGATTTTGACGCCATTTTTGTAGCATCTTATAAGCTAAAGTGGCTGCAGCAGCTCCAGCTCCGACAACAGCTACGTTTTTAGCTGCATTTCTAAGACCTTTTGACCCTCCAAGTAAAGCCCCAAGCAAGCCCCCTACAGCACCAGCGCCTAAAAGTGAACCTAAATTATTATTGTTTGGGGAGGTATTAGTAGTTAAGCTTCCTAAGCTATCTTTTAGATTATCAAATAAGCCTTTCACTTTTTTTCCTTATTTTTTGTTTATCGACAATTAAGTTTAACGGATAAGACTTAGAAAAAAATTAGAATTTACTAAATTTTATCGATAAGTTTTAAATCTTATAACAATAATATGAATATTGTGATATATAAATATTTTTTATAATAAAATTATATTATAATAGGCTATTAAATAGTTTATTAAAATAATTTGTGTAGGGTTAAAATGGAAATGTATATTGTTCATATAAATAAAAAAAGTTTATCTCGTTTATATTCTAAATATAAAAATTTTGATAATGGGATAATTTCAGCATCACGAGCATCTTACAGTAAAGATGAAAATAAACATCGCACCTTAGAACTGAAAACAGCTTTAATTAAATTAGGCTATTCTGTTACTACAATTAATAGTACTTATATTGAAAATTATAATTCCTCAAATGCCGTTGAAGTTCATGACAAAACTTTTATTGTTTTTGATCAATATGGCAAAGGAAATTTAAGAGAAAATTTGATAAAACTAGGTAAGAAATATGAGCAGGATTCTATCACCTATTGCAATGCAAATAATGAGGAATGCGTTTTAATAGGTACTAATAAAACAGGTTATCCAGGATTAGAAATAGAGAAAAAACTAGAAAAATCAATGTTTGAAAATAGTGGTGAATTTTTCAGTCCGATTGAAGGAAGACCTTTTATTTTTGAGGTAACTGTTGGGGGTAAACTTGATTATGACTGTGCAAGAACAAGTTATAATCTTTCAGCTATAATGGCGATGATTCATTTTGATGATTTTGTTTTAAGAGATTGATAATCTATCAGGATAAAAACTTAGGATACAACGGTTTGAATCTTTTCTTTTAAAACATCAATAGCTTTTTTAAGTAAGCTTAAAGAGAGTATTTAAAAATTTATTTTTAAGACAAGGAAAGATAAAAGAAGAATTAGATCCTCTCCTTGCGGAGAGGATATGATTTATTATTTAAGGGCAACAGCTAAATCGTAAGTACTTCTCATGAATTTGTGTTTCATGTTGGTAATGCAATCGATAATATCATAGTGAACAAGTTCACCACGCTTTACACCAATGCAACGACCGGAGTGGCCTTCATGGAGTAATTGTACTGCGAAAGCACCCATACGAGAGGCAAAAACACGATCAGTAGCGCTAGGAGCACCACCACGCTGAATATGACCTAAAATGGTAGCACGGGTTTCTAAACCAGTATAGAGTTCGATTTCACGAGCCATCTGATAAACATCAGTTTGATTTTCACAAACAACGATAATAGCATGGCGCTTACCACTCTCAATACTAGCTTTGATGTCGGTGTAAACTTCTTGTTTGTTCCAAGAAATTTCAGGGACTAAAACAGCTTCAACACCACAAGCTACAGCAGCACATACAGCTAAGTCACCACAGTGACGACCCATAACCTCAACAACACTAATACGTTTGTGAGAGGAACAAGTATCACGTAATTTATCGATAGATTCAATAGCTGTATTTAAGGCAGTATCAAAACCGATGGTAGCATCAGTACCAGCGATATCATTATCGATAGTGCCAGGTAAGCCAATGCAAGGGAAACCTAATTCAGAGATGAGTTTAGCACCCATATATGAACCGTCACCGCCGATAACTACTAAAGCGTCGATATTTTTCTGACGCATAATTTCAACGCATTCCTCGCGTACGGCAGGTTCCTTGAACTCAGGGAAACGAGCTGTACCTAAGAAGGTACCACCACGATTTAAAAGATCGGATACAGAGTGGCTGTTTAACGGAATGACATTGCCTTCATGGAGACCTGCATAACCATCACGTATACCACAAACTTCATATCCGTAGTCTAAGGCAGTACGAACAACGGCACGAATGGCAGCATTCATACCTGGTGCATCACCACCTGAGGTTAGGACACCGATTTTTTTGATATTAGCCATATGTTTTTTTGTCCGTTAAATTCTAAGATTAGGCGTTAGCAACAGCAGCATCGATGATTGCTTTGAAATCATCAACCTTTAAAGAGGCACCACCGATTAAACCGCCATCAATATCTTCCTGACAGAAGAGACCTGCGGCATTCTTAGCATTGCAAGAACCACCGTAAAGAATACGAACACCGGCAGCAACTTCAGCATTGGCCTGCTTTAAGAACTCACGGATCTCGTGATGAACGTTTTGAGCGATCTCAGGGGTAGCAGTCTTACCAGTACCAATAGCCCAAATCGGCTCATAAGCGATAATAGCATTGTTGAAAGCTTCGATACCGCATAAGTCGATAACAGCCTGAAGTTCAGCCTTACAAACTTCAACAGTCTTACCCTCATCGTATTCTTTCTCAGACTCACCGATACATAATACTGGTACTAAACCATTGTCTTGAGCGGCTTTGAATTTCTGAGCTACGCACTCATTGGACTCATTATGATACTGACGACGCTCGGAGTGACCAACAATGGCATAGGTGCAACCAAATTCTTTTAACATAACCGGAGAGTTCTCACCGGTGAAAGCACCCTGAGTGTGAACGTCACAATCCTCAGAACCCCACTGAAGTCTAGAACCTGCGGCATTGAACTCTACGGTACCAATAAATACAGCAGGAGCACAAACTGCTACATCAACTTTAGTTGCAGCTTGATTGGCAGGAGCTACAAAGGCTTGTACCAATTCGGTAACAGACTGCTTGGTGCCGTTAAGTTTCCAGTTTCCCATGACGACAGGCTTTCTCATAATGTACATCCTCTTTACTATATCTAAAAAAAATTCTGTGTTTTATGTGCTTGTGAAAATTGTGCACATGAACTTGTACTCATTTTACAATATTTCTGAGCATAATGATCAGCTTTTTTGAAAGCGCTTACAATTTTTTTTGATAAATTGTAATTTTAAAAAAAAGGCTTAAAAATCATATTTGAATCTAAAAATAATTATAAAATTAACCATGAATTTTGCTTTATATTGGGGCGGTTTTGATCTGATCTTTTTTCTGTATAGTGTAAATTTCTTTCTTTTTATAAAAATATCAGTGCAACAAACAGTTACTGTTTTTATGACTTTTTTTTAGTGAAAAAAGAGTTAGGATAGGAGAGATTTTTTAAAAATTTTGAACCTGAATTTGATTTTTATTTTAGATAAGCGTAGCTGTTGTCAGATGAGTTTTGTTAATTTAGGTGGTAAAAAAATATTTTTGTGTAATTTTTAATATAAATATACAAGCCTAATGAATTTAGGTTTATAAAATTTGTTATATAACAATATAAGGAAGGGTAGCTAAGCTACCCTTATCATTAACGTTGTGTTTTAATAATTTAGAAAGCTAGCTACTTATATATTAGTGAACGTAGCTTTTCCTTATAGATGTAGGACTTCTGACTGATTATGTTAAATGCGACCGTATTTAGCTAAACCTTCTTTTAAAGAACCGGAGGCAATAATGAGTTTTGCTTGTTCTAGTTCTCTTTGATCAATTGATTGGGCTTCTTTAAGAACTGGCTCAACAAAAGCTTTTGGCACGCAAACAACTCCATCAACATCACCAACGATGAGATCATCTGGATATACAATTACATCACCAAACTTTACTGGTACATTAGCATTAACTGTTTTAAATCTGCCAAGAGTGGTTCCTGGCGAAACTGTTTTTGCATATACAGGGAAATCATAATCGCGTCTGATTTCACAGGTATCACGCATACCACCGTTTAATACAGCACCTTCAAGTTTATTAGCTACAGCTCCAGCGGTCATAAGACCTCCCCAAACAGCAACATCTTGAAGGGAGGCATCACCTGAAATGACAATGACACTTCCTGCCTCACATGAATCGATAAGATCTAATGCGTGTTGAGGAGGTACTTTTTCTAAGCAAATTTGCTCTTCAATGGTAACTGCTGGGCCAACAATTTTCTTTTCATTAACACGATTTTTGATCTCAAAAGGCAAGAAGGTTGTTTTGCCAATTACTAAATCACAAGCGTCAGCAATAGAAGCTGTTGAAAAAATAGATCTATAGCCTTCTATAATTTCTTTTGAATACATAATATTCTCCTTAAGTTTTATTGATTGACCCAATGCATAGGATCTTGATTTAAAAATACGCGTTTAATTTCTAAAGCTGCTTTTTTCTGTAATTCGATTACAGACTCTGCTGTATACCAGGCCGTGTGATCTGTAGTAATTACATTTGAAAGAGTTAATAATTTATTGTCTTTAGCAATTGGCTCTTGATTAAAAACATCTAAACCAGCAGCATAAATTTTATTTTCAACTAAGGCTTGATAAAGGTCGTTTTCATTTACTAAACCACCTCTACTTGTGTTGACTAAAACCACATTTTCTTTCATAAGAGATAATGTGTTTTCATTAATAATCTCTTTTGTAGACGGAAGTAACGGTGCATGTAAGGAAATGAAATCAGCTGTTTTACAAAGTTCTTCTAAAGAAACTTGTGTAACTCCAAGTTTGTTGCCAATTTCTTCATTAAACATAGGATCAAAAGCAATAATTTTTGAAAAACCAATTCCTGAGGCTTTTTTTATAAAACATTGAGATATACGACCAAAGCCAATTACACCTAGAATTTTTCCACTAAGTCTTGGCATTACTTCTTTTTGACCAACGCCCCATATACCATTATGAACATCGTTATTACGAGAAGGGATTCTTCTGGAAGTAGCAAGTAATAAAGCTAAAGCATGCTCGGCGACATCTTCAGAGCCGTAATCAGGAACATTAGCAACTTTGATGGATTTTGTTTTTGCATAATCAAGATCAATGTTATCTACACCAACACCATATCTAACAATGATCTGGCAATTTAATGCAGCATCGATAATTTCTTTATCAACTTTAGCTTCTCTAACTAAAATCGCATCGGCATCTTTTACTTCATTTAAAATTTCACTTTTTACTGTACCAAGTTTTACTACGGATATAGAGGGATCAAATTCTTTTAAAACCTCTAATTCAGAGCTGTACTCAAGGTAACCAGGTTCAATTACAACAATCTTTTTCATGATTTCCTCACGTTGTGTAAAAGCAGATATTTTTTTAGTTTTTACATGTTTTCGTAACATGTTAGATTTGCTTTTAAATTTAAATTCTAAAATTTTAGTTTTTAATTTTATTTTTATAAAAATGTGACAAAAATCAATATTTGATTGCAAAAATTAATAAAAAAAGCCATTTTTTGATCTTGATCAGATCTTATTTTGTGTTTTTACTTTAATTTTATATTAAAACTGACCTGTTAGTTAATTAAATAATACCTAAACAAACCTGTTAGTTTTACTAATAATCGCAATCAAACAAAGGAAGTAATTATGAAAAAAACTAAATCTCTTTTTGCTTTAAGCGCTACTTTTTTAGCGGTAATGTCTTGTTCTTCAATGGCACAAGCTGAAACAGTTATAAAGGTTGGACATGGTGCAGCTGAGACTTATCACATGCATAAAGCTTGGGTAAAGTTTCAAGAAATCTTAAAGAAAGAATCTAATGGAGAGCTGGTTGTAGAGATTTATCCTAATGGTCAAGTTGGTGGTGATAGAGAGTTAACCGAAGCTGTTCAACAGGGTATTGTGGATATGACAGCCCCTGTAGTTGAGGTTATGGATGGTTGGGATCCTGCTTTTTCTCTACCGGGATTGCCTTATATGTTTAAAGGAAGAGCTGATGCCTTAAATGCTTTATATGGTCCATTTGGTGATGCTCTATTAAAACGTGTAGAAACTTTCGGAATTGTTGGTTTGGGATATATGGAAAATGGAATAAGACATATTACTTCTAATAAATGTCCTATTGAAAAACCTACAGATCTCTCAGGAGTAAAGATGAGAACAATGCAGGTTGAAGCTCATATGGCTTCTTATGGGGGCAAACCCAACTCCTATGTCATTTAATGAAGTTTATTCTGCCTTACAACAAGGAGTTGTTGATGCAGAAGATAATCCTTTAGGTCACATCTATTCTTCAAGATTCTATGAAGTACAAAAGTGTTTAACACTTTCAGGTCACGTCTATTCAACTCATATGGTTTTAGCTAACCCAGATTTCTTCTATGGACTATCTGCAGAAAATCAGGACTTGGTGAAATCTGCTTTAAAACGAGCTATTGATTATCAGCAGGAAGTTATTAAGAGTGAGGAAGAATCACAAATTAAAGCTATTGAAGATTATGGTGTAACAGTAACTAGATTAAACGATAGTCAAGTTAAAGCTTTCCAAGATATAACAGCTCCTGTACGTGAAGAGTATCTTAAAAAGGCAGATCCTGATTTAGTTAAACTCATTGAAAAATAAATAGTTACAAAAAAAACAGGAGGAGAACTTTAGTATGACTCCTGTTTTTTTTAAGATATTGTTGTAGGTAAACAATGGATATTTTGAAAAAACTTAATGAAAGATTTGAAGAAGCTATTTTAGTGTTTCTTCTGGCAAATATTACAATATGGGTTTTTGTCCAAGTAATTATGCGTTATGTGTTTCACAATAGCCTTACTTGGTCAGAGGAATTTGTTAGATGGTGTTTTATTTGGTTTATCTGGGTTGGTGTAAGTTACGGGTTTAGAGTTAGAAAGCACATTTCAATTACAGTTTTTGTCGATAAATTATCTGGTAAATATAAAAAAATTGCTGAACTTTTAGTAAATTTCATTGTTCTGTGGTGCATGCTAAATCTTTTTTATTTTGGCTATGAACAAATATCAAATCCGATTATATCTAGGCAATCCTCTATTGTTTTGAAATGGCCTCTTTTTGGAAGCAATGTAAGTATGCTCTGGTTATATGCGTCATTACCTTTCGGTGCTTTTTTTAGTTCTTTTAGACTTATTCAAAATATTATTGTTGATATAGCAACCCTAAGAAAATAAAAGGAAAAATCATGGTATCTTTATCATTATTTGGTGTTTTTTGTATTCTTGTAATACTTGGTGCACCTGTGGCAATTTGTTTGGGTGTAGCTTCATTAGTAACTCTTCTCTATATACCAAATACCCCAAATATATCTCTTTTAGCAAAGAGTGCTGTAACTGCAGGCGACTCTTTTCCTTTAGTAGCAATTCCTTTGTTTGTCCTTGCAGGTGAAATTATGTAACGCGGAGGATTGTCATCAAAAATTGTAAGTGCAGCTTATACCTTAGTAGGAAAATTTAAAGCAGGACTTGCTTATGTAAATGTTTTAGCGAGCATGTTTTTTGCTGCTATTTCCGGAAGTTCACCGGCAACAGTTGCTGCAATTGGATCTAATATGATCCCTGAAATGGAAAAGGCTGGATATAAAAAGGATTTCTCTGCGGCTTTAACTGCAGCTTCAGGAATTACTGGAGTTATGATTCCCCCATCTATTCCTTTTATTATTTATGGCGTATCTGCAAATCTTTCTATAGGAGAATTATTTTTAGCAGGAATTATTCCGGGAGTACTTTTTGGTATTGGATATATGATCGTTTCTAGAATAATTATCAATAAAGTTACTATTGAAAATTATGTATCAAATATTCCAGGTCAAGTAGTAACCGAGAGTAAGACTATTTCAGAGAAAAAATCTTTAAGGAATCATTCTATTTGGGCTTTAATTGTACCTGTCATTATTTTAGGCGGTATTTATCTTGGTATATTTACCCCAACTGAAGCTGCAGGCGTTGCTGTAGTTTATGCTTTATTTGTAAGTATGTTTATTTACAATAACTTAAAATTTAAAGAGCTTTGGGATGTGTTTGTAAATACTGGTTTGACCTCAGCAACTGTACTTGTAATGGTTGTTATGGCTTCAGCTTTTGGAAGACTTTTGACATTAGAGAGAGTTCCTGTAGAAGTTGCTAATTTTATTACCTCGCTATCTTCAAATCCTATTATTGTAATTTTCCTTATCAACATTATGCTTTTGATTGTTGGTATGTTTATGGAAACAATTGCTTCGATTATTATCTTAACTCCAATATTATTACCTGTAGCAACAGCTGTTGGTATTGATCCAATTCACTTTGGTGTAATTTTGGTAGTTAATTTAGCCATTGGTTTTTGTACTCCACCATTAGGTGCTAATTTATTTATTGCTACAGGCGTTGCTAATGTTTCTCTTGAGAAATTAATTAAACAAATTATTCCATTTTTAATTTCAATGTTTGTTATGTTGTTTATTGTTACATATGTGCCTTCATTGTCATTATTTTTGCCGTCTTTAATGGAATAAAATAGCTATTTTCTAAATCTATATATTTTTTAGGTTCTCGGATTTTGTAGATTTTTTATGAGACACTAATCCGAGTTCATTTTAAATCCG
>ERZ1673737.4003-NODE-4003-length-10717-cov-5.680266_pt1 | contig 10717 bp, 8 predicted proteins | sample MGYA00580211_ERZ1673737 | MGnify/ENA primary metagenome ERZ1673737 (study PRJEB41218, sample SAMN15661789) | gut metagenome | host: Homo sapiens | place: Canada: London | collected 2015-08-20/2019-03-30 | study: EMG produced TPA metagenomics assembly of... | reverse complement strand
CCACTACATCCTTAAACTTAAGTACGAGGTTTTGTGTGCCCAAAATTTGATAAAATGATAATAGAGAAATGATAACTTAATAATTTTTTTATAATTTTATAGTGTAATCAGTATTTTTTTCACTTATTGTCTACCAAGCTATCTCCAAAGCAATTACTTACGTAAATTATCAAGCACCGGCTTTAGTCCTCAAAGGTAGACGTCTTTTAGAGGATTATGTTAAAAAAATTTTTGCTTTTAATTACGCCTTAAAAGATAAATTGCCAATATGCTAAAAATTATAGTTGCAAAACTTGCTCCTATAATAGGATAGATTCCATACACAAGACTAAACGGGGCTACAATTTGATTTAAAACATAATAACCAAAACCTAAGGCAATACCTGCTAAAATACGGGTACCCATATTTATCGATCTTAAAGGTCCAAATACGGTTGAAAGCGCTAATAAAAGCATGACAATCATACTAAAAGGAGCAATCAGCTTTTGATATAACTCAAGTCTAAATCTTGAGGCATCCTGATGGTTATCTTCAAGATAAGAAATATAGTCCATTAAACCTTTAATTGTTTGATTTTGATTGATATTTCCAATAACCTCTACACGCTCACTATTTAAATTCAGATGCCAAATCTGAGTGTCATCATGATAGGTCTTAATTTTTTCTTTTGTAAATTCTTTAGTGGTGACGTTATGCATAATCCACGCACCATTTTCATAGTTACCACTTTCGGCATGGATTTCCTTAAGCAAACTATTACCATCAAGTTCATAACGTATAATTTTTGACAAAGAACCGTCTGTAAGCGTATGAGCCACGCCAATTATAGAATTGCCTTCTTTAAGCCATACACCTGATTTTGTAACTGCAACACTACCGCTATTTGATAAATAACTTAAACGAGTTTCTGCATGGCGTTCTAAAGGAGCGACTCCATACTCTGACACTAGCATTACCACTATAATCAAAGGAATGATGCTCTTTAGAGAACTTAAAGCAATATTCAATCGTGATAAACCGATTGACTGCATAACGGTAATTTCAGAATTACGCGCCATAAAGCCTAAACCGATTACGCCACCAATTAAAATCGCTACTGGAGAAAATGTAACAAAAATACCCGGCAGATAATATCCTACATATTCACAGACAAATAAAAAGTCTACATCTCCTCGACCTATATACCGCATCTTATCAATAATAGTGATTATGGCAGTAAAAATGGTAAGACCAAAAGAGATCAAAATTACCGAATATAAAATGTTTTTGCCAATATAGCGATCTAAGATACCGTACATAAATTGCCTCAAAATCAGATTTTTTCATTATATCATTGAGGGCAATAACCGCCAAAAAGCATTTTAAATACTTACAAAATAATCGATGGCCCTACATCACTTGCAAATTCATTGAGTTCTTTAATATAACGAGCATAGATCTGTTTTGGAAAACGTAAACTTGGACCTGTAATTGCAAAAGCTCCAACAAGCTTTTGTTTTGCATTAAATACAGGGACTGCTAAACTTTTTACACCATAGACGTATTCCATACTCTCGACACTATAACCACGCTGTTTGACATCAGAAAGCTCCTTTAACATTTTCTGATTATCAATGATGGTGTATTCAGTAAAACTCTCTCTCTTTTTTAAAACAAGCTCTTGGATTTGTTCATGAGACAAATTAGCAAAGAGAATTTTTCCTACGGCTGTACAATACAAAGGATATGTCTGTCCCACTATACTTTGATTTAAAATTCCTGAATTATGCGGAAAAGCACCGTCTAAAATCAAAGCTTGGTTATCTTCAAACACGCCAAAATAGATTGCCTCTCCTAATTTTTCGCATAAACCTTGAAGTTTAATGTGCAACTGTTGCTGAAAACTAAAGCGCTCTCTAATCAAATGAGCAATTTGCAAAAACTTTAAAGCTAAACAATATTGATGTGTAATAGGATCTTTTTTGACATAACCAAAAGCTTCAAAGGTAGTCAAAATTTCATGTACATTACTCTTATAGAGATTTAAAGCAGAACTTATCTCAGTAATTCCATAATATTTCTTCTCGCCAGATAAAAACTCAATAATCTGCAAAGCCTTGTTAAGTGATTTCAGCACTATCTTACCCTAATCAAAAATTACTAATGATAAATATTGTTCACTATTTAAGAACACTTATATAAAAATATTATGCAAAAATCAAAATAAATTCTAGATCTTTAGAACATATAAACAAAATTTCTTAAAAAATAAATTTCCATGTTTTTTTTGCATAAATCCTGGGTAAAAATTCAACAAACACATAGACAAACATTTGTTTTATTGAATTTAGATCACAATTTTGAATTTATAACCTCTAATAAATGAAATTGAGAGAATATATGATGCCTTATAATTAAGGAATCTTAGATCGTTTGTGTATACAAACAAACGTTTTTTTAAATAGATTTTGTTCTTTAATTCTGAACAAATATAAAGGAGCATCAATAATAATGGAGCTCAATTTTCCAAGCGGTATTTGGCCGGAGATGTTGACCCCTTTTAAAGAATCAGGTGCGATTGACTATGCCGGACTTAAAGCTTTAACTAAATGGTATATAGATCAAGGTTGTAGCGGTATCGTTGCTGATTGTCAGGCAAGTGAATCATTTTGTTTAAACTTACCTGAACGTATCGGTATAGCTAGTACTGTAATTGATGTTGCCAAAGGCAAAGTTCCTGTGATTGTCTCAGGCCATGTTGCTGACGACAAAAACTTACAAATTGAAGAATTATTACAAATTGTTGCTCTAGATCCTTCTGCAATCATCCTCAATACCAATCGTTTTGCCAACGAAAATGAAGATGATGATACCTGGAGACGTAATTGCGCTGAAGTTATTGAAGCTTTACCTGAGGATATGCCTCTAGGACTTTATGAATGCGCTTATCCATATAAAAGACTAATTAGTGATGAAAATCTAAAATGGTGTGCACAAAGCGGTAGATTCTACTTCCTGCACGATAACTCTTGTAGCTTACGTTTAATCAAAAAGCGTCTACAGATTGTTAAAAATACAGAATTAAAAATTTATAACGCTCATAGTGCTACCTTATTGCCATCTTTAAGAGCAGGTTGCAACGGCTTTTTTGGTGAGATGGGTGCTTTTCAGCCAAAGCTTTATGCTTGGTTATGCAAACATTTTAAAGATGAAAATGCTGAGAAACTTCAGGAATTTTTATCTAAAAGCGCCAATCTCGTAAAACACAATTTCCCTGGAAAAGCTAAATATTATCTTAAAGAATTTGAAAAACTTAAAATCAATACTTACAGTCGCATGCATGATGATCTAACCGAATTAAATATCGCAGAAATGCAAACTTTGAGAGACTACTCTCAAGAAATGAGAAAGAGCTTCTCCTTATAAATTGAAAGCCCCGAACCTTGGTTTGGGGCTTTGTTTTTAGCGTTTATTACGACGTGCTATTTCCGAACGGAAGCGATTACCAAAGTTTAATGGAAGCACTACAAACAGCAAGAAAAATATCGGCACTATATATAAGCCAGGCATTAAAGAATAAGATTCTGATTTTAAAAGATTATATAAAGCTAATAAAATTAAATAATAGCTTACATAAATAGCCATTGCCGGCCCTAAACGAGAAAAACGACCTTGTCTTGGATTAGTCATAGACAAAGGCACAGAAATTAAAGTTAAGACAAATACCGCTAAAATCGGTGCAATTCGCCACTGTAATTCAATCTTCATCTCATCTTTATCAGATTTTAAAAGCTCTAAAGTCGACACTCCAGAAATAGGCTTATCGTAGTAATCAGAACCTTCTTCTTTTTGTACAGGAATTGAGAACTTATCAAAAGCTGAAACTCTATAGGAATGATCTGGTAAAGGTCCTTGATAAGATTTGCCTTCGTTTAGATGTAACCACTGTACCCCGTCTTTATCAAAGCTTACACTTCCTGAATTTGAGATGGCTATAGAACGATCATAAGCTGACATAGGATGTGCAATTACCACTACATTACCTAAAGCCTTATCTTTTTTATTTGATTCCACTTGCTGTACATAAACAATATAATCAGCAAAATTAGAAAAACGTCCGCTTTCAATAGGTAAATATTGAGGATTTGTTTCAGCATCACTTAATAACGCTTTTTGATTAAAAGCGGCATAAGGCATAAAATACAAACTGTTAATACCGGTAATGATGGCAGTTAAGAAAGCCAAAACCATAGTGATTTTGACGATATCATGTCCCGAAAATCCCACCGATCTTAAAACCACCATCTCAGAGTCAGAGGAGATTCTTCCCACTGCGACTAAAACTGCAATAAATATGGTTAATGGGAGCATGATAAAAGCTATAGACGGTATAGAATAAATTACCATCGAGGAAACAATATCAACCGGAACTCTGCCTACTGTTGCTCGCCCAATGTATTTTATTGTGCTTTGACATAAAAAGACTGCCAACAAAATTATGGTAGTTGCTAGCTGTACTTTAAAAATCTCTTTGAAGATATATTTATAAATAATCAAGCTAAATACCTTAAGATTTTAAATTATCAATCCATGAGCGCATAAAAATCTGCGGAGCTCTTAAAGGTGCCATATTATTACCTCCAAGTAAAAACTTTAAAGCATTTTTAGCAATAAAAATTTGCTTAGCTTTAATTTTCAACAAAGAATTTAAATCAAGTCCTACAAGTAAAGGTAATTTTTCCTCAGCAATATGAGCTTTATATTTTAACAGCTCTAATAAAAATTCCTCCAAAATTGCTACACGTTCTTGAGGTGTAAATAGAGGAACTTTTAAATCCTTTTTAAAAAGTTTTTCAATAAAATCCCGAGGATCTTGTTTATTACACAAAGTATCGCCTAATGATTTTAAAAGATCTAAAATTTTTTCAATTTTCTGCGATCTTATAAGATCTGCTGCAGCAAAAGGAGCATCTGCACTTAAACATAAAGCTTGAGCTGCATATTTAGTATCAACTTGCATATTCTCAAGCTCTCTGCAAGCACTCTCAAAGTCAGGTCTTTTTATATAGATTTTAAAAGCTCGCGATAAAATTGTGGGTAACAGAGCATCCGTACTCTTTGTAAGCATGATAATTAAAGTATTCTCAGGAGGCTCTTCAAAAGTCTTTAAAATTGCATTGGCAGCCGCTTCAGGCATTAAATGTGCATTTGAAATTACCGCAACTTTTCCTCGTGCTCCCATTGAAGATTGCATTATCCAATCTTGAAAACGACGTAAAGTATCGATACGTAAAGATGTACCATCAGATCTTATAGTATTTTCTAATAAGTCTAAGGTCCTATGACTAAGGTCTTCCTCGTGATCAAAAGCATCCTTTGTTGAGCTTAAAACCGCTAAAAAATCGGGATGACTTAAATTTTCACCTGTCAATTGCATACAGGAATGGCAATGTCCACAAGGTTGCTTACCTTGGCGATTTTCACATAAAAAAAGCTTAGCTATAGCAATTGCTAAGCTCGCACTTTGTAAACGTAAATCGCCAGAGATAATTATAGATGAAGGTAAACGATTTAACTCTAAAGCTAAAGTTACTTCATCATATGCACTTTGAAGCCACGGCTTTAAATTAGACATGCAATTTCCTCTAAAGCACAAGATACAACCTTTGCAAAAGGTTCTTCAGCATTGATAACTTTAACATCTTGTGGGTGAGCATGAGCATAATCAAGATAAGCTTTACGAACCCTCTCAAAAAAGGCATATTCAGATAATTCAAAGCGATCTAAGCTTCCTCTTTGCCTGACGCGCTCTAAACCAATCTTAGGACTTAAATCTAATAACAAGGTTAAATCAGGTTTAAAATCTCCCATCGCGACTTGGCGTGCCTTATAAATAAGATCTAAATCCATACCTCGTCCACCACCTTGATAGGCAATTGAGGAGAGATCATGTCGATCACAAATAACATCTATATTTTGAGCTAATAGAGGTTTTATCTTAGTATTTACTAATTGAGCTCGAGCTGCATACATAAGCAATAACTCACAGCGGTTGCATAAATCCTCATCATCTCGCTTAGTTTTTAAAATCTGTCTTATCTGTTCTGCAACAGCCGTACCACCAGGCTCACGAACACATTCAACTTTGCGGCCTTTAGCCTCTAAAAACTCTTTAATCTTAATGATAAGCGAGGATTTTCCTGCGCCTTCAACACCCTCTAATGTAATAAACAAACCTGACATTTTTTTATCTTCAAATAATATTAAAACAAAAGTTATTTTTCAGTTGCTTGATTATCAGTTACAGTCACAGCTTTATTTTCATCTGTAAGTGTAGACTCACTCTCTTTTGCATTTTTTTTAAGCTCGCTCTTATATTTGCGTAGCTTACGACGGTAATCAGCGACTGCCTGATTATGTTCTTTAAGCGATGAGGAAAATACATGCCCATCTTTTGGTGATACCCCAGAGGCCACAAAATATAAAGCCTTAGTTTTAGCTGGATGTAATACCGCCTCAATTGAAGCCTCTCTTGGCATTGCAATAGGGGTTGGGGGTAGGCCATCGCGCGTATATGTATTGTATATGGTGTCTTTGTTTAAATGACCTCGCGTTAATTTTCCTGAAAAAGTTGGAGAAAGGCCGTACATTACCGTAGGATCTGTTTGCAAACGCATCTTTTTTCTTAAACGATTATAAAAAACTCCAGCCACTTGCGCTCTCTCACTATCTAGCATAGTCTCGCGCTCAACAATTGAAGCTAAAATTAAAACTTCATAAGGAGTTTTTAAATATAAATCAGGGGCTCTCTCATCCCAAGCCTTACGCATATAATTTGCCATTTTAAATAAAGACTGTTTGAGTACAGAACTAAAAGGAACCTCCTCTACCATAGGATAGGTTGCCGGCAAGAGTAAACCTTCAAAAGAATCATGAGAGCCGCCTAGAGCTTCTAATAATTCTTTGTCATCCACAAATAAAGACTCCATGTATTGACGAGGATTTTTTACCTCCTCAAAAAATTTATCTTCTTTTAGCTCACTATTTTTGAATTTTATTAGCAAACTCTCAAAGGTACTCCCCTCTACAATTGCAACTGTGGGGTAAACCTTTTCAACCACATTACCCTCTACCATATCCTTAAGGATCTGCCCTAAGGTCTTGCTACCATCAATTGCATATTCACCGCGTTTTAAATCCAAAAGCTCTGGGTGACGTTTTAACCACAAACTAACTAAAGGCTTATAAAATTTATTATCTACAAGATCGTCACAAACCTTTAAAGCACCTGAACCTTCTGTTAATTGATAGACATTATCTTGACGCTTAACTTTAAGATCATAAATTCCATAAAAGGTCTCGTAAACTAGAGTTAAACTCATAATTGAGACTATAAGCAATGATAAAAATAAACCTAGATAAAACTTATGTTTTCTTTGCATAAACAATTTCCCACCAATCTAGATTGATTTTAACAAATTTTGACTAAAGGCTCTCTTTCAAAAAAAAAATCCTTTAAGTTTGACACAAAAGGTCTTGGTCTTCTGGCTTGGCATAGTTAAAAATAACAGCTCTATTTTTTTAACCTGTAAGTTATATCCTTTATAGTGTAAAATGAATAGTTTGTATCAGCATTTAAAGCCCAATTTTTACAGGTTTCTAATTTATGGAAATGGAAAAAACCTATCAGCCAGAAAAATTTGAAAACGGCATCTACCAAAAGTGGGAAGCCGATGGCTTATTTAAACCTAGTGGCGACAACAGCAAAGGGGCCTATTCTATTGCCCTGCCACCACCTAATGTTACCGGCTCTTTACATATGGGACATGCTTTTCAGCAGACCATTATGGATACCCTCATTCGTTATCACCGTATGCAGGGATTTAATACCTTATGGCAGTGTGGTACTGACCATGCCGGTATCGCAACCCAAATGGTTGTAGAACGCAAATTAGCCAAAGAAGAGCAGTTAACCCGCCATGATTTAGGTAGAGATGCCTTTATCGATAAAATTTGGAAATGGAAAGAGCAGTCAGGTGGTACCATCACCAAGCAGATGCGTCGCTTAGGAACCTCCGTAGACTGGAGCCGCGAGCGCTTTACTATGGATGAAGGCTTATCTCGCGCTGTATTAGAGGTTTTCGTCAGACTTTACGATGAAGATCTTATTTACAGAGGTAAACGTCTGGTTAACTGGGACCCGAAATTGCGCACTGCAATTTCCGATCTTGAAGTTGAAAACCGTGATGTAAAAGGCTTCATGTGGTACATGAAATATAAACTTGCCGATGGCGTTAAAACTGCTGATGGCAAAGATTATTTAATGATTGCCACTACCCGTCCTGAGACTATGTTAGGTGATACTGCAGTTGCAGTTAATCCTTCTGACGAACGCTTTAAGTCTGTAGTTGGTAAAGAGCTTATTTTACCGCTTGTAAATCGTCGTATCCCAATTATTGCCGATATTCACGCCGATATGACCACAGGTACAGGTTGCGTCAAGATTACCCCTGCACATGATTTTAACGATTATGCTGTAGGTAAACGTTGTCACCTGCCGATGCTCAACATCTTAACTGAAGATGCTCATATTAGAGAAAGTGCTGAGGTTTTTGATAGCGATGGTATCAGTACCGATGTTGTATCTGCATATATTCCTGAGGCCTATCGTGGACTCGACCGTTTTGAAGCCCGTGATCGCATCGTTGAAGACTTAAAGACACAAGGTCTTTTAGACCATATCGAAGATCATGCTCTATCTCAGCCTTTTGGTGACCGTGGTGGTGTACCGATCGAACCGATGTTGACCGATCAGTGGTACGTACGTGCTTCTGTATTAGGTAAACCTGCAGTTGAAGCTGTAAAAGATGGTCGTATTAAATTCGTCCCTGCACAGTATGCAAATATGTATTACTCCTGGATGAACGATCTCCAAGACTGGTGTATTTCAAGACAATTATGGTGGGGTCACAGAATCCCTGCTTGGTATGATGATAATGGCAAGGTTTATGTCGCTCATAGCGAAGAAGAGTGCCGTAGCAAATACAATTTAAGCGAAGACATCAAGTTAACTCGTGATCCTGATGTTCTTGATACCTGGTTCTCTTCAGCTTTATGGACTTTTTCTACCTTAGGTTGGCCAGACAATACCGTTGAATTACAAACTTTCCACCCTACCTCTTGTCTTGTTACCGGTTTTGATATTATTTTCTTCTGGGTTGCACGCATGATCATGATGACCATGCACTTTATGAAGAATGCTGACGGTACACCTCAAGTTCCGTTTAAGACCGTTTATGTAACCGGCCTTATTCGTGATGAAGAAGGCAAAAAGATGTCTAAGTCTAAGGGTAATGTTTTAGATCCTTTAGACATGATCGACGGTATAAGTATTGATGAATTAGTTCAAAAACGTACTGCTAACATGATGCAGCCACAAATGGCTGAGAAGATCGCTAAGAGAACTCGTAAGCAATTCCCTGACGGTATTGCCGCTCACGGAACTGACGCTTTACGTTTCACTCTCTGTGCGCTTGCTTCTAACGGTCGCGATATTAACTGGGATATGAAGCGCTTAGACGGTTATCGCAATTTCTGTAATAAGATTTGGAATGCCTCTCGCTTTGTGCTCATGAATGTTGGATCCATGCAGCTTACCAAACCTAATCCTGAGGATTTAAGCTTAGCAGATCGTTTCATTCGTTCTCGTTTATCTAAGACCATTACTGAAGTTTGTGCCACTATCGAAGCCTATCGTTTTGATCAGTTAGCCAATACTCTCTATGAGTTTATATGGAACGAATACTGCGATTGGTACGTAGAGTTTACTAAAGCTATCTTAAAATCTGACGAGACTAGCGACAAACAAAAGAACGCTACTGCCTATACTTTAGTTGAGGTACTTGAGGCAATTATGCGTTTAGCTCACCCTGTAATGCCTTTCTTAACCGAAACTATTTGGGCGCAAACTGCTCCGATGGTAGGTAAATGCAACGCTCAAAATACAATCATGGTAGCACCGTTCCCAAATAGTGCAGACTTTGATATCGATGCTCAAGCTGAAGATCAGATCGAATACATCAAAGATTTTGCTACCACTGTACGTAACTTAAGAGCTGAGATGAAGGTTGGACCTTCCGTTGTCTTATCTCCTATAATGCGCGGTGCTAATGCTCAAGAACAAGAATGTGCACAAAAGAACTTTATTTATATAAAGAACTTAGCCAATATTGAGCCGATTACGTTTATCTCCAAGGATGAAGCTGTTCCGCCTTGTGCATCTAAACCTTTACATGAGGCAGAAGTCTTAATTCCAATGAAAGACCTTATCAATAAAGATGAAGAGATTAAACGTCTTGAAGGTATGATTGCTAAGCTCATGGGTAATATCAGAAGTGGTGAAGCTAAGCTTTCAAACGACGCCTTTGTCAAGAAAGCTCCGGCTAATATCATTGAAGGAGCTCGCGCTCAGTTAGAGCTCAATAAGACCCAATTATCTAAAGTTCAAGCTCAATTAGAGCAGATGAAGAATCTCTAATATCAGATTGACTTCCTCCCCTTGCTAAAGCAAGGGGATTCCTACTGCTTAGATTACTACCTAGCTTCAGTGGGTTCGCAGTGCTGATCCCTATCGGAATTCACTTCCTGCGCTAGCCGGGCAAGCCCTGCCCTTAGGATATTTTCCGCCGCGTTTTCATCCGCATTGGCTGTATATCCACAGTTTGTACATAAGAATTT
>ERZ1673737.4002-NODE-4002-length-10718-cov-3.719872_pt1 | contig 10718 bp, 9 predicted proteins | sample MGYA00580211_ERZ1673737 | MGnify/ENA primary metagenome ERZ1673737 (study PRJEB41218, sample SAMN15661789) | gut metagenome | host: Homo sapiens | place: Canada: London | collected 2015-08-20/2019-03-30 | study: EMG produced TPA metagenomics assembly of... | reverse complement strand
CTGCCGGCATTTATATCGATATTATCTGTCATCTTTGCATAGGTTTCAGGATTTCCCGTGACTTTGATAACGGGCGCAACCGGACTGCCTGTAGGAGTTCCTCTACCTGTAGTAAAAAGAATGATCTGTGCTCCACCTGCAACCATACCGGTGATGGAGTCAATGTCTTCCCCCGGTGTATCCATGAAATAAAGACCATGTTTTTCCGGATCAACCGCTTCTGAATACTCCAGAACACCGATCACAGGACTCTGACCTGCTTTATGAATACAGCCCAGGGATTTTTCTTCAATCGTTGTAAGTCCGCCTGCAATATTACCTGGCGTAGGCTGTGTCCCCCGAAGGTCTACTCCGTAAAGTTTTGATTTATCTTCAATACGCTTGACCATAGCTGTAAGCTTATCACCCATTTCTTTGGTCACGCAACGGGCAGCTACCAGATGCTCTGCACCTATAAGTTCTGTGGTCTCGCTGAGTATACTTGTACCTCCAAGCTGGATCAGCTTATCGGAAGCCGCACCTACAGACGGATTACCTGCAATACCACTGGTAGGATCACTGCCTCCACACTCCAGTCCTAAAACAAGTTCGCTGATATCAAACGCAACCTTATTCTGAACGGAAAGTTCCCTGGCCATTTTAGCTGCAATTTCAGCACCTTTGGCAATGCAGCCTAAGGTACCGCCACATTCCTGGATGATAACAGTTTCAACCGGCTTTTTACTTTCGCGGATCTGATCTGCTACTACTTCCGGCTGTATTCCTTCACAGCCAAGACTGACAACAAGTACAGCACCTACATTCGGATTTTTGCCAAAGCCAACCAGGGTATTTACAGTCTGAAGATAATCTGCGCCTACCTGACAGCAGCCATGCTGATGAGGAATTGCAACTGCTCCCGGCACTAAAGCAGCAATTCTTTGTGCAGTCTCGCTGGAACAGACGGAAGTTGGCAGGATCAACAGATGATTTCTTATTCCAAAAGTACCATTTTCTCTTTTGTATCCCATTAATTTCATAATTATGTTTCCCTTTCCTCTAACGGTCACCGCGGCCTCTGCCTGACTCTAAATTCTGGGTATGGACCCAGTCACCTATGTGGATATCACAGCTGGCAGTACCGATGCTCTCACCATATTTTACAACCGTCTCCCCTGTTTTTATTTCTTCGATCGCAATTTTGTGGTATACAGGAATATCCTGGTTTGCTTTGATTTTTACGCCATCTACCTCGATTGCTTCTCCGGCATTTAGCTGGCGGATCATGGTTACTACATTATCCTTGTCGGTCATGTATACATAATTTTTCATTCTTTCATCTCCTTTGAACGGATCGTCTTTTCGTACAGCAACAAAAATCCCCCAAAATCACCGGAAATTCTTGATTTTCCCGGCTTTTAGGGGGTAGGATCAATTTTATTTAGATTGTAATAACTATTCATTTGCTTGTCAACGATAATTTCAGATATTATTTTAACGCTTATATAGACTGTTCTTTTTCCTGTATCTGTGCTAAAATTAAAGAAGTGTTTTGGGATGGAGTAGGTTTTTATGGAGGGCTAATGTTATGGAGCCAATATATTTATCAATCCAACCGGCTGAAACCGGAAAACGTATCAAACAATTACTTCTTGAGCAGGGTTATACGATCCGTGATATCCAGGGTGCTTTTGGATAAGTACCGTAGATACCGCTCCCATCATTCCAATAAAAACTGACTTTCTTACCCTTGATGATCTGTCCATGATCTCTCTATATACCAGCTGGTTTTATTTTTCTTACAACTACTTTACATCTCTTTTTGAAAAATGCAATTCCATAAGCCCAGATATCATTTCGTCCTTCATTGTAAAAACGCTGTTCATATCGTTTTTCACAAATCTGAGCCATGGCTTTTTCGCAGGCATGATCCAATCCGGAAAATGTCTGGGCATATTTCAATTCAATAATAATACCCATATTCGGATTTTCCGGTTCGATCAGAATATCCGCAAACCCATCTCCTGTTTCTGCATTAGACTGAACAGACCAATCCGGATCACAGCGCAAAAGCCCCAAAAGAATTCCATGATAAAAAATTTCTTTTTCCTCACTTCGTGCTTTTGTATCAAAAATGCTGATGGTATTTCCAAGGATTTTCGTAAGCTGCTGCTCCACTGTTTCCGCATCCCCATCTAAAAAAGCTTTCAAAAATACTTTTAATGGCTCTGTATCCTGTAAAACCTTTTGAGTAAACCACTCCTGTATCTGGAGTGTATAAACTTCTTTTACTTCCTTATTTGGAATGATCAGCTTATATATTCCCCGTTCTGTTTTGCCTACCTGAGTAAGATAACCTGTTGTAAACAAAACACTCCAAAGATTATCAATACTGTTATCGATCTCGTCATAAGTCAATTCCAGGCGGATTGCTTTTTCAATAGCTTCACCTGAGATCAAACGTTCTATTTCGTCTCTGGTTGTCTTATCCGCTTTGTTCACAAAACGCTTTACCAATTCATTTCCGCTGGTATTGATCCAATAGGATTGTGGCTCTGCTCCCGGTTCTCCCTGTAACCGGTCAACATGATTAATTACATCCCAGGGACAATATACATCCACATCCCCAAAATGATAACCATCATACCACTCTTTTGTTTCTTTCATATGTTCTTCCAAATGGTACATTTTTAGAAGTTTTTTTACTTCCCCATCCGTAAATCCAAACTGTTCATCAAAACGAGCATCTGTAATAGATAAAACCTTAAAGTTATTCAGACCTGTAAAGATACTTTCCTTTGAAACTCGAAGGCAGCCTGTTAATACTGCAAATTGAAGAAAATCATTTGTCTTAAGAGCCTGTCCAAAAATCCCACGTATCAATGATACCATTTCTTTATAATAACCATGCTGAAATGCTTTATCCAGCGGAACATCATATTCATCGATCAAAATAATGGTTTTCTTTCCATAATGCTTATATAAAAGACGTGACATCGTCTGTAAAGCAGATCTAAGGATATCTTCATCCATAGAATACCGTCCATTATAAAGCATAACTAATGCGCGATAACGGCTTTTTTCGTTCTCAGTCAGCTTATCACTATCCAGCAAAAAAGAAAATTTCTCCGCTTCCACTCCTATAAGCTCTGTTAACCTGTATCGTGCAGCTTCAAACGTTGGACCATCTACATTTTTAAGTGAAAGAAAGATTACCGGAAACTTTCCCATATATGTTTTACAGAGTTCTTTGTTTCCGGAAATATAAAGTCCCTCAAACAATGACGGATCTGCACCTATTTCAAAAAAGCAGCGGAGCATACTCATATTTAAAGTCTTTCCGAAACGGCGTGGCCTGGTAAACAGATTTACTTCTCCCCACTGTTCCAAAAGCTGCTCGATCAATCTTGTTTTATCTACATAATAAAATCCTTCTTTCCGGATCTTCTCAAAATTATCCACTCCCACAGGTAGTTTAAATGAATTTTCCATATTTTGTATCCTCCTTTCCTGACGCTCTACTTCATATTTATTTTAATTTTAACATTCAAGATGGTAAATAGCAATGAAAAGGATCTCCCAAATAATCAGTACACAAAATACAAAAAACTTAAAAAACCGGTCTATCCCCTGCCAAAAGGAATAGACCGGTACTTTACCGCAATATATTTTATATCAATCAGACTCACTTTCCTCTTTCTCACGCCATCTGCATCTGCTCTTTCCGCTTTCTTTCTTCAAATTCTTCTTTCATTTTCTGAAGAAATTCCGGGTGTTCCAGAATATCCATACAGGTTCCGGCTAAGATCTCAGAGCCGGAACGCAGGGCTTCGTGGGCTTTTTGGTTTTTTCCGGCTTCCAGATATTCTTTGGAATGGGCTGCAGTTCCTTCTGGTACAAAGGCAGTGCGGATACAGCAGCCTGGTACTTCATACATGACATTTCCAAAATCGGTGGAACCTGTTTTTTCTCTTGGGCCTGTGATCTGGGGGGCCTGGAAGAAATGGGCATTTTCCATGATCAGGTCATTTAATGTTACACAGGGGATCTTTGCCTTAAACGGATAGCTGCGCTCAAGATCGCAGGTGGTTCCCGTCATCAGGCATGCACCTTTGATAATATCTTTAAACCGGGGAACGATCACATTTTCCAGATAATCGGTGCTGTAAGAACGCAGTGTATACTCTGCTTTTGCCCGTCCCGGAACAATATTGGATGGACCGCCTGCATCCAGAATTGTATAATGCATCCGTGAGTCTTCTAATACATGCTCACGCATAAATTCAATGGCCTGGAAAGAGAGAAGAGCTGCGTCGAAAGCACTCTTTCCCTTATGTGGGCTCATAGCTGCATGGCTTTCTACCCCGTGAAAAGTCACATAGAAGCACTCCAGTGCCATGCATCGCAGATCAACACAGGTTGAAGGCGCTGCATGCATCATCAGTGCAATATCTATATCCTTAAAACAGCCCTTTTCCTGCATAATGATCTTGCCGCCAATGGTCTCTTCTGCAGGTGTACCATATATAACGATCTTATAAGGCTGGTCTTTGCAGGTATCGCGTAGTGCCAGGGCAGCACCGATCACAGATGGCCCCTGCATATGGTGTCCGCATGCATGTCCAATATCTTTCAGGGCATCATATTCTGCCAGAAGGCCAAAAGATGGTCCTCCCTGTCCCTGCTCATAAACAGCCCGAAATGCGGTTGGAAGTCCTGCGATCCCTTTTTCTACCTGAAATCCCATTTTTTCCAGATAATCAGTCAAAAGGCCGGCTGATCTTACCTCTTCCATTCCCGGTTCTGCAAGATCATATATTTCATCTGCTATTTTGACCAGTTCCGGCAAATACTGGTCAACCGCCTGTTTTATGACTTCTTTTTTCATGTATATACTCCTGTTAAAATTCCTGTTCTATTTGTTTCTGTAATTTTCTCAGTTCCGTTACCATTCGATTTCTCTGGCGTATAAATGTGGTATGGTAAAACAGTTCCCAGTCTTTCGGACCTTTTTGAAAGTCTCCTTTTGCTGATGCGCCAAGTAAATGTAACGGACCGTATGCAAAGGAGGTATCCTGTTCATATGCAGATCCGGAAGAATGCATGAGACGGCTGATTACTCCGCCTGTTATCCTGCAGAGGCGGTTGTGATCTTCTAAGTGTATTGGTTCACCTTTCTCCTGTTCTTCTGTGTTCCATTTTTTCTCCAGATCCACGCATAACTGGATCACTGTTTTTAACTGCTTCTGTATTTCCTCAATTTCTTCCCCATACTTAGAAGAATTTTTTAACGGTTCCAGATACCCATTCCATGTATGAAAGTATTCAGAAAAATCTGCAGGAAGCATTTCTTCATTTAAAAGTCCGCATAAGAGAGAACGAACCACTGCCCCATCCCGCATCAAACCATCAAAATCGATCTTGTCAAAGGTATCTTCCGCTGTATGCCACCAGTACACACCAGGTCCAGGTGCATCTGACTGTTTTCTTTCTTTTCTTGCTTCATATCTTGGATTGATATGATAAGGGATCTCTGCTCCCCAGAAAGACTGATCCGCACCGCGGCCAATCCGTCCGATCTGAATCTCTGCCAGTGGATCTGCTTCCATTACATGTTCTTTCAGCCATTTTGTTCCTTCCAAACCGGCGGTCCGGATGGCAAGGGTATGGTCCGCGCCTTTTGAACCAAGAAGATCCAGATTTACATGGGCAATACAGTTTTCATATAATTCATCCCAGTGGTGATCACAGTACCAGGTTGAACCCATATACCGTCCATTGGAATGCCCCGGCCACCAGGCAATTTTTAAAGAATAGGCAAGCTGTTCCTTCCTATCCTGGAAATATCTGACAAGTTCCAGAGCCAGTGCATTGGCAGTACAGTTGTCAAAAGCACCTCTGTACCAGGTATCATAATGGCAGGAAAGCAGGACAAAATCCTTTTTTCTGCCTGGAATATCTGCTATGGGAAGCTGCACGCTGCGTACTCCCGTATCTACCTGGCTGTCCAGATCGGCATAGAGGATCTGTCCATTTTTCCAGGCATTTTCCAGTTTCTGGATCAGATACTCTCCTTTCGGACCAGATATTGCTACCACCGGCATCTTAAGCTGAAACAGGGACGAATCCATATCCGGAGTCCCCCAGACAGGACTGACTGTATCCTCATGGATCACATCTTCTCCGGAAGTCCAGATCTGGATCCATCCGGCAGCTCCATACTGTTCCAGCATTTTTGCATACCGCTCATCATAACCATATCCCAACACCAGCTTTCCGGAAACATTTTCTAAAAACTGCTTCTGTCTGTCCATAGAAACTGCTTCTCTGGTTCCAGGATCATACACCAGCGGAACATGAAGGGATTTTCCTGTACTTTCAGAAAAAGATCTGGGACGACTGGGAATTTCTTTTCCATCTACGGTCAAAACACTTTTTACCGGATTACTTAAATAAGCAGGAAATGTTTCTGTATGGCAGGAGACTCCGTATTTTTTTAATACGTCTGAAATATAGGCAACTGCCTGAAGTGCTTCCGGTTCTCCTGTCAGTTTATCAAAGGAACACAAATATTCCAGATGTTTTTTTAACCGTTCATTCTCTTCCATTTTTATTTTCCCTCCTGTTACCGTTATCTGGTTCCGTTATTTCCCAACTGTTTATTAATAACCAATTCCAATGGCGCCCAGCATAAACAGGCAGCCTGCAAATGTCCAGATCAAAAACAGAGGCATCATAAATTTCAGCCACTTTGCATAAGGAATCTTGGAAACGATCAGATATCCCATTAATGCAGAGGAAGTTGGCAGAACAGAGTTGGAAAATCCATCACCTAACTGGAATGCAAGAACAGCTGTCTGTCTGGTAATTCCGATCAAATCTGCTACAGGTACCATTAACGGCATGGTAACAGCTGCCTGTCCCGTACCGGATGTGATGACGCAGTTTACCAGTGACTGTGCTAAAAACATTCCCACAGCCTTTAAGGACTGAGGCATTGTATTTACAAGACTTGCAATGGCATGAACGATGGTATCTAAGATCAGGGCATCTGAAAGTGCCATTTCCACGCCGCGGGCAATACCAACGATCAGGGCGCCTACTACAATTCCTTTCGCTCCGGCGCCAAAGGTTGAAGCAATCTTATTCGGACTGTAACGGTTAATAATGCCGCAGACAACTCCCATGGTAATAAAGATCGCTGACATTTCTTCAAAATACCAGTCCAGTTTACTTAAACCATAGATCAGGGCGGCAAAACCTACCACGATCACTCCCAGTGTAAGACCGTGTGTCAGAGTCATTGCCTCATCTTTATCATCAAAAACAAATTCATTATCATCTGGTTCCCCATAAATAATGCTCTTGGTAGGGTCTGCTTTTACACGTTTTGCATACCAGGTAATATAAACTGTATTAATGACCAGCAATACCACAAGGATAAATAATCTGTATCCCATACCGGAAAACATGGGGATTTCCGCAATATCCTGGGCAACACCAACATTAAATGGATTTAAGATACCAGCAGTAAAACCGGAAGCCGCACCCATAGCGATCATAGCCGTACCTGTTACTTTATCCAGTCCCAGTGAAGTGGCCAGAGCAATTCCGATCGGTACAAAGATCATAACTTCCGTTGACATTCCCATGGTTGCGCCAAAAATGAAAACAGTACCAGAAAAGCCGGGATAACAAAAAATTCTCTTCCCTTAAATGCTTTTGACATTTTTTTGCATAAAACAGTCAGCACCCCTGTGGAGGTAATGATCTCAAAAGAACCTCCGATGATCAGGATAAAGGTTACTGTACTTGCTGCTTTAACGATCGCCCGGTAGATCAGTGAAGGGATTGAAAAAAAGCTTACCGGGGCTGACTCTACATAGTGGAAACTGCCTGCTTCAACAAGGGTTCTTCCTGTTGCCTCATCTGCATACCGGGTATACTCTCCTGCCGGTACAACATAGGTTGCTGCTACTGCGATCAGGATCAGCACTACAAGGATAACAAATGTATGCGGAGCCTGAAACGACCTTTTTTCTTTTGTCTTTTCCATAATTCATGCCCTTTCTTGATAATTTTTATTTCTTAAACTATAATGAATAAATAAAATTAAATCAAGTTTAATATTTTTAATATTTCATTTAATATTATTTATTTTTATGCATAGTATACAGATATTTATACATTGGAGGGAAAAACTATGGATATGAAGGAACAGGTTTACATGCTTGCTATTGAAAAATATAAAGGAATAAAAGATGCAGCCCAGTCTCTGCATATTTCCCCGCCTGCACTGAGTATTTTTTTAAGTAATCTGGAAGAACGCAGCGGTGTGCATTTTTTTGACCGGATCGGGAAACAGTTTATACCTACCCAGGCAGGAAAAATTTATCTGGAACATGCAAGAAAAATGATAAACATACGAGATGATTATGAAGACGAATTAAAGAAATATATACACGGTTCCTCTGGAACGATCCGCTTCGGGATCCACCCAAGACGGACTCTTTATCTTCTATCCCAGGTCCTGCCCCGTTTCTCTGCCAGGTATCCGGATGTGGAGCTGATCCCTTATGAAGCTTCTTCGGAGCGTATGGTAGAACTTCTCTTAAATGGGGAACTGGACTTTGCCATTATCAATCTCACCTCGGATCATCCGCTTTTAGAATACCACTTATTATATGAGGACTATATGGTTGCGGTTGTAGCTGCCGATCACCCGGTCTGTAGAAAAATGGGATCCGCTTCCACCGATGATGATCCTGTATTGATCGATCTAAAAGAATTTAACGGTGAACGTTTTATTCTCCAGAAACCGGAGCAGTCTTCCAGACATTATACAGATCTGGCAATTGCCCATGATCACGCAGAACCCGGAAGCATTTTTCTTTTGGAAAATCTGGAGTCTTCTGCCCAGTTAGCAGCAGAGGGTTATGGAATTTCCTTTAATTTTTACCAGTATATGAGACGTTTCCATTATCCAAAACCAGTACGCTGTTTTCGGATCGGAGGTTCCGCTGAAAAAACCATATATTCTATTGTTACATTGAAAGGAAAACATACCATTGCCCCGATGCAGGAACTGATCGGACTCATCAAGCAGTTTGCTTAAAATCGTTAAGCAGATGGATCGGGTATAAACTACCAAAAAGGAGCCGCCAGGGGGCGACTCCTTTTGATATGCATGTGCAGCAACCATTCGGTTGTCAATAATCCGCAAAAACGGATCAACTACAGCATAATATACTTCAATATAAATAATACTGCCAGAATATAAAGCAGTGGACTGATCTTCTTCTCTTTTGCCTTACCGCATACCAGGTTGATCACTACATAGGAGATAATTCCCATAGAGATACCTTCGGAAATGCTGTACATGAAAGGCATTGCGATAATACCGATATATGCAGGAATGGACTCGGTATAATCATTAAAGTCAATCTTCAGGATAGAGGAGATCATTAAAAATCCTACTACGATCAGCGCCGGTGCAGTTGCAAAGGACGGGATCGCAAGGAAGATCGGTGATAAGAACAGAGACAGTCCAAACAGGATTGCTGCTACTGTAGCGGTCAGTCCGGTTCTTCCGCCTTCTGCTACACCAGAAGCACTTTCTACGAAAGTAGTTACTGTAGAAGTACCAAACATAGCACCTACGGTAGTACCAACAGCATCAGATAAAAGGGCACCGCGGATCCTTGGAAGCTTTCCGTCTTTGTCCAACATGTCTGCTTTGGAAGCAACACCGATCAGTGTTCCCAGTGTATCAAACAGGTCTACAAACAGGAATGCAAATACAACTGCAAAGAAATCCAGTGAGAACATGCTGCTGAAATCCATCTTCATCAGGGTTGGTGCCATACTTGGGATAGCAATACCATTGGAAAAATCTGGAAGCAGACTATAGGCTCCTGCTTCTGGATTTACCTGATAGATACCTGCTAACTGGCAGATGATACCTAAGATCCAGGTTGCAAGGATACCCCAGAGGATACCGCCTTTTACCTGTTTTACCAGTAAAACAGCTGTGATCAGGATACCGATCAGTGCTAACAGGACTGTGATCCCTTCTGTAGAAAATGTACCATTCTGAACAGCTGCCTTAAAGGAATAAAGACCTACCAGCGTAGCACCGTCTACTACGATCTTTGCGTTCTGTAAACCGATAAAAGCGATGAAAAGACCGATACCAGCGGATACAGAGTGCTTTAATGTCATAGGAATGGCATTAAAGATCTTCTCACGTACATTGGTCAGTGACAGAAGGATGAAAATGATACCTTCTGCAAATACGGCTGTTAAAGCCATTTCCCATGAGTATCCCATCTGTAAAACTACGGTATAAGCAAAGTAAGCGTTTAAGCCCATACCTGGTGCAAGTACAAATGGGTAGTTTGCCATAAATGCCATACATAAAGTAGCAAACAAAGCTGACACTGCGGTGGCTGTAAAGACTGCACCGCTGTCCATACCGGTAGCGCCTAAGATACCCGGGTTAACAGCCAGGATATAGGCCATAGTCATAAAGGTGGTGATTCCTGCTAACACCTCTGTTTTGACGTCTGTGTGGTTCTCCTTCAGGTGAAACAATTTTTCCAGACTCATATAAGATCCTCCTTCTCATATATTGATCTCTGATCATTAATCTTTGGTGATCACCAAAGATCAATTCTTCTTTCCGGCTTTTTAAGAAGTCCCCTGCCTCCTTTTCCCCGACCGCCAGAAATCAGAATTTT
>ERZ1673737.4001-NODE-4001-length-10718-cov-4.348495_pt1 | contig 10718 bp, 17 predicted proteins | sample MGYA00580211_ERZ1673737 | MGnify/ENA primary metagenome ERZ1673737 (study PRJEB41218, sample SAMN15661789) | gut metagenome | host: Homo sapiens | place: Canada: London | collected 2015-08-20/2019-03-30 | study: EMG produced TPA metagenomics assembly of... | reverse complement strand
TGGTAAGTCATATCTTCTTCTTTTTCTTCTAGAATATGTCAAATCTCCACAAACGGCTCGGGTTTCGGGTCCAGCTTCTAAAGCCGTTCTGGGTACTTTGTTGACGTGGGTATCGCGCACGTCCCTGTACGGCTTTTGGAGCTTGCGGGTTTTGGAGCTATGCTGGAGCTGTTTGGATTTGGACTGACTGGGATAATAGGTACTTACTATTGGTATATGTACCTGCTTGACTTGAATTCTTTGCCTTTGTATGGCAAGAAGCATTTTGATAGCCCGCTTCAGTCGGAGCAGGCGACGCTGAAGGAGACCGATATTGAGGCTTCGGCTGGTGTCATTGATCATGAAACGCGCACAAATGCGTAGAGACATTCAGTCGCTGAAATGGAGTTGGACGGTAAATTTGCATTGCAATATGTCTTAATACTTATGACAACTTAATATAATCACGATCGCTCGGCTTTTTGAGATCTTGGAATTGCCCATTTTGTGTGAATGCCGAAGTCGTGGCTAATTTAACAATCCAAAAGACCCGGAGCATAGTTACGACTAGATGTAATATTTAGTTAGCAACACACATCTGATATTGGGCAATTCGCATCGGTGACTAGAGTGTGTTGGATGGGTATTGTGGTTTCCAACGGTGTTTGATGAATTTCGGGAGGCATTGGGTTGATCCCCAAACAAACATTTCACCCCTGAACACTCAATTTCCGCCGAACAACACTCGCGAGTGATATGAGTCGCTCGTGCTTGCGAGTATATGGCAACTTGTTGCGCAATACCTTCTCTGCCATATGTTGAGGTAGCAGCCGACCAGCCGTGACGACAAGCCGTCACCGAGTGTCGTTTCACTAAAGCATCAGACGGGCCAGATCCTATATTTCAAGCTAATATGACACGATATTCACCAAGAAAAAATGTCTCTGTATCCCAGTCACACCAAAAAGAAATTACTATGCGTGTGTGAGGCGATTTCGCCCACCAACAGCGACCGGCCGCGGCCGCGGCCGGTCGACACGACGAGCCGAGAAACTACAACCCTACGACATCTAGAGAAATGCCGAGTTGCTGTATATATAAGGATCGAAGTCCTCTCCTTCGGAGAATTTAAATTAACTATCTAAGCCACGAGGATACATATTCCTCTAACAACAGTCTACCTAGTATCACATCTCTATCATCATGGCTCCGGGTCTCGTGGATTCAAGTGCTTTCCCACAGCCTACACCGAAGCCAGTCAAGTTATCTGTCTTTCCAGATGGATTCAAAACATCTGGACAACACCCGCCTATCTATTCACAAGTCCGCCCCTACGCCGACTTCCCCAAATTCCAAACGGGACCCACATTGTGGAAGGCTGAGGACTATCGCAACAAACCAGATTTATGGACGCATACATTCACAGCCGAAGAGATCGAAGAGATAAGCAATGCCACTGAAGATTTCATCAAGAGCGGAGCTCCTTTAACTGGCATTTCAAAGGTATGATTGACTACAGACAGCGCGGACAAAACTAGTATTGACCTTGTCCAGGCGAACTTCCACCTCCCAAAGTTATCCAACCGAATGGAAGAGCTTCGAAGAGATCTCATTGATGGCAAGGGGTTCTTCCTTTTCCGAGGTCTTCCGGTCCAAGAATGGGATCTCCAAAAGTGCGCGACAGCGTATATGGGCCTAGGCACATACCTAGGTTACTTTGTCAGCCAGAATGGACGAGGCCATGTCCTGGGACACGTCAAGGATCTCGGAGAAGATCCCACCAAAACCGATAGAGTCCGCATCTATCGAACTAATGCTCGGTATGATAGGCCGAGAAACACCCCAGTTCCAAAATCTAACGATCCCTCAGGCAATACTTCCACACAGACGGAGCAGACTTCGTCGGCCTCCTCTGCGTAGCGAAATCAATGTCTGGCGGCGAATCCGACATTTCATCCACCCACCACGTCTTCAACGTCTTACAAGAACGCTACCCAGATGTAGCCCAAACAATGTGCGAACCAAACTGGTACTTCGACCGCAAAGGCGAAGTATCCGAAGGCGAAGAACAATGGATTCGCGGTAGTATCTTCTACCTCGAAAACGACCGCAGCAGCAACCCCCGCGTCTACGCCAAATTCGACCCTATGAACGTGACCTCACTCGCACGATTCAACTCTGGTCCTGACGCGCGCATTCCTCCGCTATCTGATCAGCAGAAGTACGCACTGGAGGTGTTTGAGAAGGTCTGTGCGGAGCTTTCTTTGCATATGATTCTTGCGCCTGGTGATATTCAGTTCTTGAGTAATGCGCAGGTCTTCCATGCGAGAACTGCTTATACGGATCATCCTCCTGGCGCTGTTGATGAGCAGGGTCGGCCGGCTCGGCGTCGTCATTTGATGAGGCTTTGGTTGGCTGCGCCTGAGTCTGAGGGTGGTTGGAAGCTTCCTTATCATGATACGTTGGAGAAGAAACGGGGCGGCATTCAGGTCAATGATACGCCTCCTGTTTGTCCTTTGGATGCGGAGTGAGGGCTATTTGTGTATTTGTTATAGTATATGTTGCCATGCGATAGCTCTTCCGCTCCATAATGGTCGAACACAAAATGAAGTTGCATATAGTCCTGTCCCATAAGTCCTTTCACACTCCCACTTGTATATAACCATCCGTAAACCGAGGCACTCGAAAATGCACAAAAAGGAGGTCAAGTCTGGCCAAAGTAGGGCGAAAACAATTGCGTCGACGATGGGGTTGGAGTAGAGACCAGCCAATACTTCATGTCACTGTATACACACTTATGACCCCTGTTGTAGTATTGCGATATGATTTGCAGCGATTACAAAATAGCACAGATAGGAAGCAGAATACTACATCAATATACATCTCGCCAGATACGTACAAAAACCGAGTCGTAAGCCCCCAACGAATCCAATCACCCCTGCTGCGGAAACGGAAAAACAGGCAACCAAGGCTCCGTCTGCATAACAGGATACCCACCAGCCCAAGGCAAAAGCCCGGCGCCGTCAATCCCAGACCCAACAGCCGTGTCAGCAGGCTGCCACGCCCAACCCAAATCAGACATGAAAAGAGTCTGTAACTCCTCAAGACTCGCCTGCCCAGCATCAAGCTCATTCCCACTTAACACTCTCCCATCACTGACTCGCGCTGAAGACCGCTCGATATCGGCATGCGGGTCTGAGCGGACACTGTTCGGTGCGGAGGATGTGCCGGATTTTTCGGGTGCGTGGCGTTCGGGTATTGTTTTGCGGGCCATGCGGAAGATTGTTAGTGGGTTTAAGACGTAGTCTGGGGCGCTTTGGACGGGTGTTCCTGATATGCTTTCGCTACAGGTTGAGTGTTAGTATGTAAACTTCGGGGTTGGGATGGGGTTTGTTAGTACCTTGTGTCCTCTTCTTCGTCTGGGTGGTATGGATCATCAGGGATTATGTTGTGTGTTACCACCTCTGACTCGATACCAGATCGGTCCAGCATTGTCTCTGCTGCGCATCCCTGGAAGATTGAATGTTAGTAACTTTAACTTCGGTGGTAGCCAATTGTGGCCAATGAGCAAAACAGAGACGGTTTCAACTTACTAGCGTGTTGGCAATCGCATTTAGAGAACCCATAGATTTAAGAGCAGCGATATTACTCCGCAACAAAGGGATAGTCGTCAAAATAAGCGACTTTGTGCTCTCCTCTCGGGGATCAAGAATCTGAGTAAGGTGATAAACAATAATCCGACAACTGTCATAGGTGATAGTAGGAAGCCAAGAATCCGCCAGCATCCGAGGACCATGGTGCGCCGTCTGACCAACGATAGTAGCCAAAGCGCGAGCGGCATCAAACAGAACCTGCTGCAAATGTTTAAGAAACTCGTGCTGTTCTGGGGGGAAGTCGAAGGCTGCTCGGAGTTTGTAGAGAGCTGGTGCTCCTAGTCGATACAAGTCACATATCGTTTGATAATGCGCACAGTGTAAAACACACAGAGCGCCTAGTTGGGATGTGTCTTTGCGGATGTAGATTGCATCTGGTGTGAACTGAAGACTGGCTGGGAGGGATTCGTACCATGCCCGGCAGTCTGCATCCAAGAGGGCGAATTCGGATTCTGGGGACCATGGCACCATGGCATCTCCTAGGTGTTTGATGTATCTATTTAGATGTTTGTCAGATTTATGTGATGTTTCATAGAAGACTTTGTTATACATACCGTAGAACCCTCTTACGAAGTGCGATATGTCGAATGAAATATGCCATTATTCCCATGTTGGGCGACAGAGAGTTATTATCTGGATCTCCGGGAAGAAGTTTGAGTCGATTTCCCGGGTTCAAGGTTTCAGTAAGGCATGGAACTTGTTGAGTGAAGTTTCGCTCGTTGCATGGAAGCTGAATTTTGATGTCCCTCTCGTCCATCAGTGTGAGTTGGTCAACTCCGCTGCCGACGAGAGCGTCCATTATATAGCAACTCCACATCAGCCGACGGCGAGACTCTCTTGCGGTCACTGGAAGATTGGATTCAGCTTCTTGACACAGTATGTCTGTGTTGTATTCGAGATTGATTTGCAAAGCTTGTGTCATCCTCGTGGTGATTCCACTTAACATGAATGCGTTCGAGAAGTTTCCTAAGCGAACGGCATAATCATGGAGAAGGACGGCTGCCTAGAATCATGTCAGGAAAGCTCAAACTCTTCTCATGCTGGCACATACCATTAGATTTTCGATGGTGACAGAATCTAGGGCCTCCAGGATGATACGTTGGGCTATCTTGGCCCATTCAGCCCCTGCATGGAGAACGAACTTCGATGCAAGAGGAGCTATAGTCTCACTGTATGTGAGGGCAAAGAATCTTTCACTTTGTCAGTTTGCGGCCAGCTATCGGAATGAAGGGCGTGAATCGTACTGGGCTCCCAATGCACAGACAATATGCAGCAAAGCATGATTGTTACGGCTCTTCACAAGTTCCCCATCTAGCCTTTGTAGAAATAAGGGCTTATGCATAAAAGCAAAAGCGCGTAGAGGATGAACATTGTTAAAGTATTCCTCGACCAGCACCCTCGTCCGTGACAGGCTGGGTAGATGACGTGAAGACAGCCTGAAATCTGTTAGATCAAGTTCAAAATTTGCTCCAGAGCACGTAAGTATCCCACCAGTCTAAGGGCGATGATGGACTCTCAGTAGGTGTAGGTTCAACTATCGGAAAAGGCTGCTGCGAGATTGGCGGAGTTTCCAATAATCTCCGTACATCCTGTCGAGTCGGGGTATAACTAGGAGACCGATCAACAGGCGGCTCTAAGGATGGCGACTTCTGACTGTGCGTTGATATCACATTAACCCTCCGCACCCAAGTAGGCTGCGAAGCCTCAGCGAAGACACATCGTAAACTCTTATCCAGGCATCGTTGACACGTTGGTCTCTCGCCCGAACATTTCGTTTTCGATACACGACAAGCGGCACAAGAACGATACGTTCGCTTCCTTTTCGAGCGGTCCAACTGATCGATCACACTCTCCGATGCATGCGACCTCTGCGGCGTGGAATAACCCGAGCAGACCAGTCGTAACCGAGCACAGTTGCCACATTCGCCTGGTCGTTCATCACACTTGACCTGCACAAAGTAGATTTGATTATCAGAATGCTGCATCACCTCGCGCATAGGGCTCATCTCTCACTTTGCGGGCGCGACATGTGCGGCAACCTATGCATGTTAGCTGCATGCCTTGTATTCGGCGTGATCACTTACCAAACCGCGATCGTGAAGACTTGCTTGAACCCATACCATTCAGCGAGGGGCTGTTTCTCAGCCTTCAACAACATTGTAGAAGCATAAAAGTTTTCGGGCTGTCGGCTGGGTCGGCTCTATTGCGAGATCTGCACGTTGAATGACGAGATCGAAAGTGTGGGGTAATGTCAATTCGAAACAAACATGTCAAATTGGATATCTATAAGTTAACTTAAACATTAAGATAAGTTATGCTGTAAAGTTATCTCGACTTCCTGCAACTCGGCTTTTGCGTGGTTTGGGATCATGCATGGGTTACTAACGGGTGTTTACTTCGGCTTTTGCGGTCGCAACATGAGCCAAGCAGTCGGAGTCGGGCTTTGGCCGAAGCTCCGTCTGCTGTACAATAAACAAACGCATTCTTTCTACAATGAACAAAATTAGTGTTGTTTGATCCAACCGAAGTGACAGATATACTCTCGAGAATGGCCAAGCAACCCCAGTTGACCCTTTACCGAGGGTTTCCAGGTTCCGACGAATATACCTGGTCGCCCTTCGTCACGAAAATTGAGCTTCGTCTACGCTTTTCTGCTCTCAAATATTCCAAGCAGGCTGGTTCGCCTCGTGATGGTCCTCGTGGCAAGATTCCATACCTTACACTCGCGCAATCCGATGAATCGGAAATCCAAACACTCTCCGACTCAAGTCTTATGATCAGAGATCTTGTTGAGAAAGGGTTAATCGAAGATTTAAATGCATCCTTGAGTCCCCTGGCAAGGACACACGACCTGGGTTTGCGTGCCTTACTAGAAGAACGGCTATATTTCCTAACGGCAAGTAATGGACTAGCTATGTGATCCGTGAAGCTAACCATCGATATAGTGTCATGAAAAATGGTTCGAGAATTACTATACCATGCGAGACCACGTCCTAGGATCGATACCTTACCCGTTGCGTGTCGGAGTAGGATTGTTGGTGTATCGAAATATGGTCCAGACACTCTATGGCCAAGGAACACTTCGCTTCACGGATGATGAGATTGCCTCGATGCGACGAGACATCTGGGAAGAGATAAGCTCGTTGCTTATCTCTTCAAAGTCTGCATCAAATAACGCAGAGCAAAATCAGGTCTTCTGGCTGCTTGGTGGAGATACACCGACTGAGGCAGATGCGGCCTGTTTCGGCTTTATTGTTGCGGCTTTGACTTCTACCGCGTAAGTTCCTGTCCTCACACTTTTGTGCAATAGAAGCTCATTATTCCAGGTGTCCCAAGGCGCAGAAGGTTGTCAAGAGTCTGCCCGTTCTGGTCGAATATGCACGCCGTATTCATGATCGATTCTTCCCTGAATATATGTTTTGGGAGTGAGTTGAAGCGATCTCAGGTACTGTTTTGGGGAGGGAAGGTTATGAGATTCGGTGCATAGTAAATCCCTGTAAAAAAGTCGAGCCTGATATTGTGTTGATGTGGCGAGGTCTTTTCAGCATAGAGTGCTGTCCCTGATCGGTTGTGAGAGCAGGTTTCATAAATCAGCGTATAATGTTGATTATTAGTTAGCCTACTTAACAAATTTCAGCCAGCCAATATCAGTTTGTTTGTGTCATATCCTGATGAAGTAAAGGGACAACACGACAGCGTGGAGATAGATGTACTGCCCGATATATCCAGACCGACAGACACACCGCCCTGTCCGGCCCCCACGCACAACATTGACAGCTCCACCGCGTGGTCTCCATTGCAGATCACAAATTCCAGTTCTTAATGTCGAGATGGGCTCTAAAACACTTGAAAATGAGGGCCAGGGAGGCGAATGTGAGTCCCTCACTACCCCACACTGTCTTAGACTAGATACTGATTCCCAACAGATGCTCCTCCCAGCTCTACTAAGCCCAATGCCACTGGTGGAGAACCGCGTGGAACCCATCTGTCCCGCGATGGCGATGGTACCCTCGGGGATGACGATGGCGGTGACGACGGCGACAGCGACCATGCCGCCGGTGCTGTTACCTTGCCGTTGACACCCGACTCCGCATTTCCGGCTAAATCCCAAAAGAAGAAACGAAAGAAGCCTAAGAAGAAGTCTTCTTCCAAGCAATCTTCACCACCACGAGTCCCTCTCACCAAACTATTCCCTGCCGGCAACTACCCGACCGGTGAATTGCTGAAATATGCGCCTGTCGAGAATACGGCTCGCACCACGGGTGAGGAGGTCCGATATGAGTCTCGTAATCGCCTTGAAGACGAAACTTTCCTGAACGACTACCGCAAGGCAGCGGAGATTCACCGTCAGGTCCGACACTGGACGCAGCAGAACGTCGCCCCGGGTCAGACACTCACGGAGATTGCCGTGGGCATCGAAGACGGCGTGAGAGCGCTGCTCGATAACGATGGCCTTGGTACCGGGGATTGTCTCGTGTCTGGCATGGGATTCCCGACTGGTCTTGCGCTGAACAATTGTGTTGCGCATTACACACCAAACCCCGGTCAGAAAGAAGTGATTCTCAAATCGAGCGACGTGATGAAGGTCGATTTTGGAGTTCATATCAATGGCTGGATTGTTGACAGTGCTTTCACCATGTCATTTGAACCAACCTACGACAATCTGCTTGCTGCTGTCAAGGATGCAACGAATACTGGCATTCAGGTAAATCAACCTTTTTCCTCACGGCCAAGGTTATGACTGACAGTCCCAGAATGCTGGAATTGACGTTCGTATTAGCGATGTCAGCGCTGCCATCCAGGAAGCGATGGAAAGCTACGAGGTTGAGATCAATGGTAAATCGATCCCGGTTAAGGCAGTGCGAGGCCTCAGTGGACACAACATCGATCGATATCGCATCCACGGTGGTAAATCCATTCCATTCGTCAAGAACAACGACAACACCAAAATGGAAGAGGGAGAGGTTTTTGCTATCGAAACATTCGGCACAACTGGCCGCGGCCACATGTTCGATGGTGTACGCTTTTCCTCCTGGCTTTGATCATTTGATGCGTCCACATACTGACAATAATCTAGATCGGTATCTACGGGTATGGAAAAGACCCGTTCGCGCCGAAGAAGATCAAGACCCATCTCGCCAGCGCCAATTCCCTGTATCAGAAGATCAACGAGAACTTTGGCTCTATTGTCTTCTGTCGCCGTTATCTCGAACGGCTGGGCGTTGAGCGTTATCTGGCTGGCGTGAGTTCTCATATTTATAGCTATGAAGCCAGACAATCCTCTAATTCTCAGCAGATGAACACTCTTGTAAACAATGGAGTCGTTGAAGCCTATAAGCCGCTTATGGACGTCGAAGGTTCCTATTCCGCACAGTTTGAACATGTGAGTGCGCCATTGATTTATACACTCATCCAAAGTACTAACCACTCCAGACAATTCTGCTGCGCGGATCAAACAAGGAAGTCATCAGCCGCGGCGATGACTATTGAGCCCTCTAAGGTGCTCACCGGAGCATAAAGCTCCTGCCACTCATTTACATTTGCTATTCCAGTTTTGTACGCCGTTCAACACGCGTCATCGCATTTCAATTCTACTGCATCTATTCAACATGATGCAATTAAATCAATTTTCATCAAATTTTGCCTCGGTTCAAACTTGAATTGTCCCAAATTCAACCCAAACTCAGCAGCTATCGCTATCAAACTTGATTGGAAGATTTAGTAGAACTCTTATCTCAAGACATAGTGCCAATACTCAGATCCACCACTGGAATGTACATGTCCCTGCAAAAGCCAGAAAATTACGACATAGCCACACGCTACTCCGACGCCCAGAGAACCTGGGACAGTGAAGAAACAGCTCGCACCAATCAAAGCCGATCAACGGGGTTACAGGCTTGCTTTGCATGGCCAGAAATCGTAACATTCCGGCGGGCTGGCTGCATGTCAGCGCCACATTCTTGGATGTGCGGGGGCGTAGCCTGGCATCGTCATAATGGTAGCACGATACTGAAACTATTGGCAAAAAGTTTGACAAAATTTCCACGAATTGTCCTACTTGTGTATGATATCCTTGTCCATTTGGATGCTAGGCTCTCGCCGCTTTTTGCTTACTTGTAGAATTGATCACGCTTCTAAGCGAGTTGGATTGCCGTGATTCATGCCGGTGGTCGCTTAGGTCCGAGTTGGATTTAACGGCTGAGTGATCTACGTTTATTTAGGTGAAAATTTTGTTCAATAGATGCATGTATTGTTTTGGGCCACTACATGATTCAACCTGGCTCACCCATGTAGCATAGTTTCGTTCTTTAGATACACTCAGCCTTCAAGCTAACAAGAGTGACATCAGCCTCAAAGCACTGCTTCTTACTATCCACACTGAAAGTCTCAAAGAGGGTAGACTCATTGCAGCCAGCGGCAGTGTAGGTGTTCAACACGGCAGAGGTACCGTCGCCGCAGGAGCCGGACTCAACGTAGGCAGAGAATGATTTGATCGGGAAGTTCTCAACGTTGATGCAGGATCCGGCGTAGGCGTTGGCGGCGTCGATGCTTGGGATAGCGCAGTCGGCGTAGAAGTAGCCTGCGTAACCGATTGTTGGGCTTGCGACTCCTGCCACTATGAGGGCGGAGATGAGAGTGATTGCCTACTTGTTATGTTAGATTTCAATGTTTCTATTGTAATTGAGTGGCTCTTATCGTTTTGATATTGTTCAATGCATGCCTTGGTCATCATCTTGAAGGGAAGTAAAACTGTTATTCTATATTCCCACTAAAACGCAGGGGAACAGTTAACTCTTTATATGTCCCTCCTGATCCTCCTACTTCTTGTACTAGATTCGATAAGAAACACTAGCTAACAAAGCTTGGCCTCGTTAGGAAACTGTTCGATTCTCAGCTGAGGTGAAATAGCTCTAGATCACGGGGAGCTGACGACTATCGTATGTTCAAGGCTGCGATGTTTCCGCGTCAAGGCCATGGAAGTGTTTGCTACTGCAGATCTACAAGGTTTATAGCTTCTTATGGTTAGTGGTTTGGTCTCCTGTCAGCGTATGGCGTTGTGGGGACGAGCTGTTGCGTTTTGCTTAC
>ERZ1673737.3999-NODE-3999-length-10724-cov-6.147436_pt1 | contig 10724 bp, 14 predicted proteins | sample MGYA00580211_ERZ1673737 | MGnify/ENA primary metagenome ERZ1673737 (study PRJEB41218, sample SAMN15661789) | gut metagenome | host: Homo sapiens | place: Canada: London | collected 2015-08-20/2019-03-30 | study: EMG produced TPA metagenomics assembly of... | reverse complement strand
ATGTACTGATCACATAAACCTGCGCTGCATGTTTCATTATAACATAATTCTTCCAGTTTGCAACGTCCTGTAAACCCTTATTTTTAAGGATTTTATAAAATGTTCAGTCCTTGTAAATCCTCTAGTTTCTTGCTCATTTAGTAACAAATTAGTAACAAGGATTTAGATAGCAATCAGATCATTCCAAGTCGCAGTTCCACAGATACCGTCAGCTTCTAATCCTCTTGATTTCTGATACTGTTTCAGGGCATAAATGGTATTGTCTCCTGCGGACCGGTCAAGGTCAAGTTCTTTCTTATCCTTTCCTTTGAATCCTCTTGCTCTCAGGATTTCCTGCAACAGAAGTACAGAAGTATTTTTATCTCCTGCTTTTACAGTTTTTGGTTCAAACATATATTTCTCTCCTATCTGTGTAGTATTAGATGATGTATTCTCAGGTTTTGCAGGTGCGGATGCATCAGATACAATACTATAATCCGGTGTACAGAACTTAGTTCCGGGCATCTGACTATTGAGGTAACTTTTAGCACATACACCGCCACCATTTGCGATAATACCGGATGCTCCACTTGTATTACCTTCAATCGTATAGAAACGATCACCGATTACGGCGGTAACAAGTCCTGTATGGGTAAATGTACCGTTATGATAAAAGATAACAATGTCACCGATTTTCGGGTTTGCGTTCCGGGTAAACAAATTTCCCAGTGTTGGACAGTACACGTAAGGCCAGTGTTTCAGCAATTTTTTAGCTTTTTCCAGACCAAAGGCTTTCATGAAACACCAAGATACGAACGCCGCACACCAAGGCTGTCCCTGATAGGATGGTTCTATATCTCTCCAATATTTTGTATAGTTAGCAGATCCTGCATTTGCTGTTTTACTGTCAAGCTGACTGTTTGATTTTTTCTCCAAATAGCCCTCTTCGTTTTTCGCAATCAGGATAACTTTTTCAATAGCTTTATCCATTGTCGTTTCCCCCTTATTCTCATTTTTTACAGCAGCAGTGTAATCTTTATAAAATACATTTCTGTCTACTGTTCCAGCAATCCCCGGTATCTTTGCTTTGCTGGAATACTGCCAGCCAATACCAGCGGCAGGTTTTAATCTGATCTGCATTGTTCCATCATCCTGTGACGGATAAGCAGCTAACCAACAATCATACTTTTTCGCATCCTCTGGAAGCTGGTACTGATACCAAGAGTACCCGCAATAAATGCCAAACTGATAACCGGCTTTAATGATGATTTCTCTGAATGCGTTAATCATCTGCATCATAAGATGTTTTGACAGATTCTCCTGACACTTATCTTCAATATCCAAAAACACAGGATAATCCAATTTTCGTCCATTCAGGACTTCAATTACTTTTTTTGCTTCATATTGAATTTCTGAAACATTGACTGCATAACTATACTTGTAAACACCGACAGGAATACTATTGGCAGTACAGCCTTTATAATTGGCTTCAAAGTAGCTATCTATCACGTTTCCCGCTTCTGTGATTCGCAGGATAGCGAAGCCCATACCGTAGTTTGCTACGGTGGGCCAGTCAATAACTCCATTCCATCTGGAAACATCAATACCCTTAATCTCCACAGTCCTACCCCCTATTTTTTCGGTTCTGTATATTCAAGTGCCTGTGTACTATCGGTGATTCCAGCAGTAGTAGGGTCTGTAACTACTCCAAGAATTACCAGTATACTGAACACTGCATTGACCACTTCTAACAATTTATTTCCCAGATTACCCAGATCAATCTGGATGCCAAACACAGATGCAATTACCTGAATTAACAGGAGTACCGCCGGGATAAATGCAACCCAGAACGCTTTATTCTTAATTCTTACCAGCCAGTTAATTTTTTTCATGACTATTCCCTTCTTTCTTCTTTAAGCGCAATTCTTCAATCTCATGTTTCATTTTTGTAATCATACCATTACCACCAAGAGCATGATATGCATCATACATCTCACAAAAATTTTGATAAGCGTAGGATGGAATATCACCATCTGTCATATAACGGTCATGGTATTCAATTAATTGTACTTTCAGTAACAGCATGGTCCCTTTACTGTTCGCATCCCTATCTTTTTTCTGATTCTTTAAAAGCCACACAATGTAGCCCATAAGAGCAGTTAAAATAATAGGAAGTGCAACAGAATAGGTTTCCAGTAGAATCTCTTTCATTACTTCCTTTCTGTACACAAAACAACCGCCTGTGACATTATATAAATGTCATATGGCGGTCGTTTTTGTACCTATGGTCTATTTTACTTCTGTGACTGTACCGTCTTCATTTACGACATACCCATCTGCAAGAAGAATCAGATCAATATCTTCCTTGAACTGTGGATATTTCTGAACTACTGTGTTGTAATTCAATTTGCCTTTTTCAAGACGCAATGCAAAATATGCTCCCATAAGTCTCACCCCTTTCTATCATTAAGCATTAAATAAAAGGAAATCAAGTGCTTCCTGAGTGGTTTCCACCTGTTCCTGCAATGATTTATTTGATGTTGCTTGTAATTTGATATACTCATCTTTGTCATATCCGACAAGATCAAACTCATACCCAGCAAATCCTGGCTGACTATCTGTACCTTCTTCTGTAATTTCTGAGATTCCAGATGCGATAAATACCATATTCTCTGTAATCTCAATTTCCTCTGGTTTTACTGTACTTTTCTGTCTTCCATAATCAATCATGCTGCTTTCTGTCCTTTCTTAGATTTTGGTTTTATGTTGTATTTATAATAATCATCTGCATAGGGTAATAACGGTTCTATGTATTTCTGATACAACCGGAAGGAATCACATGATATAAGCCATCCTTTATAGCTGTTTAAGCTGCACCATTCTGAATAGTTCATCATATTCCCTGATTCCACTTTTACACGCAATGCAGTTAATTTCTTAGTCATATCTATACAGGTTGTTTTTCTCAACAAAGTGTATTTGTAAAATGTTCGGTATCCTAAAAAGTCAACCCCTCTGACAAATGTTGGGAACACCTGCCAGTTTCCTTTAATGTTTAGTTTAAGTTCATCTCTAAAGTAAACATCAATTTCTTTTCTTAACTCAACAAGTTCTTCTTTTGTCTTTGCAAAAATAACAATATCGTCCATATACCGAAAGTAATACCTGATGTGTTTTTGTTCCTTTATCCAATGGTCAAATGATGAAAAATAAAAATTTCCTGAATACTGTGATAAATAATTGCCTATCGGTATTCCAGTTTCAGGATCAACATCTTCTTCCAGTAAATAAATTGCCGTCAGATCTTCAATGTCTGCGGTCTGTATGCTATCAATAATTTCAGTCAGTAACCATACCAGTTCAGAATCATTGAACATTCTGGAATATTTTTCTTTCAGAAGATCATGGTTGATTGACTGATAGTAATGTCTTGCATCCAGTTTTAAGCAATACTTACATTCTTCTGGATGATTCCACATTGCATCCTGCATTTTATGCAGAGCCTTATGTATTCCTCTATCCGGTATTGCTGAGTATGTGTCAGTAGTCAGGTTATTGATGATGCAAGGTTCAATTACCTGTAAGATAGCCCACTGACAAATTCTGTCAGGAAAGTAAGGCAACTTATAAATCTTTCTCTTCTTTCTGCCATCATCCTTATAAAACACTTCATACTCAGATGTTCTATAAGTATGATTGATGAGCATTTCCTGAATCTGCTCCAGATACTTATCTGGATCTTTATCTATTTCCTGAACTTCTTTGTACCACCCTTTTCCTTTCTTTGCGTTCTTATGTGCTTTTCTCAGATTTTCAATATCACAAATTTTCTCAAATAGATGGTCATAACGTTTCATTTTTGGTATATTGCAGTTCCGAATTTCAGTCAGCATACATCAGATGTATGCCCGGTAAATACGGTTGACATTTCCTCTTTAGTAATTAAGTAAGGCAGTATTATCATTTCTGACTTGTCTGCACCGCCTATTTTTCTGTTTTGCCGTGTGGCAGGGTTGAAAGAAATGGGATTAAAAATCAGCCGGATATCTCACCCGGCTGACAATGCAAATATATTAAGTGACCCCTGATATTACGATTCCGATTACTGACACTGTTATTCAGATTCCAATAGAATGGCCTGGTATTAACGTCATTATTCCAATTACTACCTAATTGAGTAATTGATTTTTATGTTAATCAATACAGGTAAAAATATCAGCGATTCTTTCAACCCATTATTTAGTTATTTAGTTATTTATTAAGCGGCTGCCATTTGAGCCTTCCATGACGCAATGGCAGCAAGATAAACATCTGAGTCCTTGGTTGGGATATATACCAAGCGACCCCCGACATTACGATACCGATAACCGACACCGTAAGCCAGACCCCAATAGAAAGGCCCGGCACTAACGCCATGACTCCAACTACCACCCAATAGAGCAATTCTATAACCATTCAGAAGTTCAGTAATATAGGTGTAGTCACCAACAGGAAGTGCGCTGTTTCCAAGACATTCAGAAGCCATAAACAACCAGTCGCATTTTGTTGAATACCCCATTGCAGAGATATAACCAGCTTTTGCGGCTACGGTGAAACCAGCAGCTTCATAGTTATCACTATTCTTGTTTTCTGCAAAATTGAAGTCTTTGCAAATATATGGCTGACCCCCTGCCATTTTGCCATTACCCCAAATATTCACACCGTATACAAATTTCCATATGTTACCCCAGAAGTTTTCTTTTCCGCGCCAACAAATTGATGTTTTACCGTTATCTGTATATTCTGTTGCAACATTGCTTGGATAAACAGTTGATTTTGCAGCCCTACCTGTACCGTTTCCAATACTGGAAGTACTACCTGTTACTGCGGCATAAGAACAGGTTTTATTATCGCCAGTTTCCCACGGAATATTGACAACACCTAAACCAATCGGTGTCTGTAATTCCATAACACCCATTTCAATAATCATCAGCAGCTGTTCGGCAGATACCTGTTTGATGAGATCACCATGCCAGTTTGTACCTCTGTTTTGTGCCAACTGTTCAACGGATGTTCTTGTGAGATTCTGTGAGTACCCAGATGCAGGCCTTGCACCTGAAATACTACAAAACTTATCTTCTGCCGCATTTAACACCTGTTCATCCTGTAACAGATAAGCAGATGCAGATACATCATATACAGAGCCTTCATCTGCACTGGTCAGGAAATAATCAATCTCATTTCCATTTACATCATAAAAAGCAGGATGCAGTCTGAAACCTGGTCTTGGTTTTTCTGATACATAGTAATTTGCTTTTCTCAAATGGTAACCAATACCTGTATCAATTGGATCATATACGACCGGGCATACCAGATAATAGAACTTAGGCTGATATACCATAACCTGTCCATTTGAACCATCTTCCGCATAACTTTCATCACCAAACCAAGCACTGATAGTTCCATCATCAGCAACATTACATTTACGTCTGCCACCATACATGGAAAATCTGTCAAAGTCAGTGCCGGGTGTCAGGTTAGTGGCACCTGCCAGTCTCTTAAAAGTTTTATTCCTGTAATCTACCTGTAAACCAAGAATATCATCATCTGACAGTCCAAGATATGCCCTCAGGTCAGCAACCCCTGCCAGAATTTCCTGTGAATTAAAGTTTTCACCTCTCAACTCTTCAAGGTTTGATGCGGCTGAACTATTTTCACTCTGTAATGCCTGCAATGCATTGTTTCCAGTAATCGTGGCAGTATCTAATGCAGTCTTTGCTGTATCAGCATTTTTGATACTGGTATCAAGATCTGATTTTTTGCCGGCACTTGTTTCAATACTCTTATCCAGATTATTTTTGGATGTGACAGAATTGGTAATACTACCGTCCAGAGCTGTTTTTGCTTTTTCTGAATTTGATATGGACTGTTCTAATGCAGTCTTTGCTGTACTTGCTGCTTTATTCAGTTCTGTAATCTTATCAGATGTATGTTTATTAATCTGGTCTTCTGCTACGCTTTCTTTTTCTGTAATGTAGGACGCAATCTGACTTTTTGCTTCCTGAATAGATGCAGTCTGCTGATCTGTCACAGCTTTGACTGCGGCATCTTTCGTTTTATTTATTGCTGTGTCTGCTTCGCTTTTCTTTTCTTCGACATGACTATCAAAAGCTGTCACGGTATTGTTGATGTTCTGTTCAGACTTAGCAGCGGCCTGTTTTGATGCTTCTGCGTTACTTGCAGACTGTTTTGCTTTTTCAGCGGCTTCGACAGCTGTTTTCATATTGGAAGCCGCAGTCTCCTGTTTTTGTGTTACATCTGACTGCATTACTTCTACTGATTTCTTTGCAGCTTCTACCGCTGTCCTGTCTGCTGCAACCTGTGTTGCAGAATCTGCAAAATTAGCCAGCACCTGACCAAATTCTTCACGGGTTCCTGTGTAACCCTGTGCCACTGCATCAGCATAGGCAGTCACACATCCTAAATCTGTTTCTATCATGACATCATAACCCCCAATCTCCCTTTATCATTTATCTTGAAATTCAAACTCTGTACAATATTTTCTGTACGGGATAAATATAGGTGTCCATCTTCCCGTATTTCCATACGACAGAAACCATTTTGTGTGGCAACCTGTTTTGCCTGATCTGCATAATACTTTGCATTGTCTTTATCCCGTTCTGGATAAAGCTTATGCCCATGTGCCCAGGATTCCGACTCGGTTGCTCTGGTATCTGCTATATGTGCAGCTTCTTTTGTCTGCCTTGTATATTCCCCAACAGCGGTCAATGTGTGGTGGAATAAATCAATGTCTTCGGGAATTTCAAATCCTTCAGGCTCTGGCCGTTTATTTACAAACATCATCACGGTATTTACAGTTTTTCCTGTTTCAGGTGTTGATAGATAAATATAAACAGTGATAGCTTGTCTCTGTTTAAGTGACTCGTTTGGAATATCAACATAAAACTTATTATTCTCGGTATAACCTGTTACAACTTTTGCTTCTTCCAATCCCTTCCAGAATAAATGAACCTCAAATACATCCGGGAGATTAAGTCCATTAATTTGTAATCTTTGACCATAATCATATTGCCAAAGTCCGTCTACTGTAATTTCTTCACCATAATTGGTGAAATTCGCAATCAGCATTATTTAACCACCCCTTTCAACATTCCCTCTAATTTGTTCAGTCTTTCGTTCAATGCGTTCACTGTATCTTCCAATGTATTAATTCTTTCATTCTGATCCTGAATAACTTTCATCATTGCCGGAATCATGGTTCTGTAATTCCAGTCTTCTATCTGCCCATCCTCATTGAATATTACTCCTTCAGGATATTGTTTATACACGTCTTCCGCATAGAATCCCGGCACTGGTTTGTCTTCAAATGAGTCTCCTTCTTTCAAATAGCCTTTTTTATATTGAAACCATACCACTGGAACTTTAAGGAGTTTATCCGCTTCAGAGCTATCCATATTTCGAACATGGTTTTTGTATCTTTTTGAAGAAGATGACAACTTATATACGATATTACTCGCGATGCAAAGAGTTTGATATCCCGATGAGACAGTAGTCAAGTTGATTAGTTTAAATTCGCCTGAACCGTCTGTGAATTGTCCAGATGATCTTTGAGTGTGCACCTGCATGCCATATTTGACGCTCAGAGACTTTTTATCAGATGCTTCCGCAAGAGTTACATTGCCTAATTTGATAGTACCGCCTTTTATTTGCAATCCTACACTAGTGTTCATGTTAAAATAATTGCTCGTGTCTTTATATACGCTAAATCCGTTTATTCCTATGTATACGCCTTGCGTAGTTGACGTCATGGAATTGCGGCCGCTGGTATGTATACTGTTAGACCCGACCACAAATCCGCCTATTTTTGCAACAATCGCATCAAGTGTATTCACGTCGATAAGATCGGCCGTTATGGTTTTAGACTTTATGTATTCGCCATTAATGTACAATTTCCCGTCTGAGCCATAGGCTATAAGTTGACGATCGCCATTGTCAGTCAGAGCGTTAAAAACAGCTTCTCTTCCCCTACAAAGGGGACCCCTGTTCCCCATTCTTCTGTTGAACACCCCTCTTTATCTTTCTTTGAGATTCTCTTTTTCAGATAAAATGTGTTTAGTCTACTTCTTTTTATTCTCATAAACCTTACCACCTACCCGGCAAATACGATAACGATTAAGGGTGTCAAAAATCTGCTTCGGTGCGTCATTGAAGTTATAGGTTTCTCCACCCTCTGACCTACTGTTTTCACCCTCTGTCCCCATACGATTTAGAGCAATCACGGCAAGATCACGAACAGGCTTTTCAAGTGGCTGTATGATTTTTGTACGCATTGTATAAGCCAATACGAAAGATTCTGCATCATCAAGAAGAACAGCAATCAGTTCTTCATCCTGTTCACCTGTCAACTTCTCTACAATACGCACATCAGACGGTCTTACCATCCGCATTCACCCCAGTTTCTGTTTTTCCTTTTCTTTTTGGTTTGGAATCAGTTACAACAGGGACTTTTGACCAGCCATCTAATAACAGCTGGTCAATAATTCCCTGTGAATCATCATCAATGATTCTTTCAACATTTTCCTTAATCAGAATCATTTACATCTCCTCACTCAGCGTCTTTGATTGATACAAATACAGAATCAATCTTGTTTTCAAGCACCCACAGATCATGATGTCTACGATAATTCATCTTCCAAGCATCTGCATCCTGGTTCTGATCCGGTGTAAAGATTTTCATTTTGTCCTGTTTTGTTACCGCAATCGGTGTAGTTCTTGCAGTAACGATAAAGTTGATGTCTTTTGCAGTAGTGCCTTTGATATAACCACCTGCTTCCTGACCTTTTGTTTTACCGTCATACAGGGTAATTGCAGAATACATTCTGTTTGACGGTACAGAAATAAATGGTACACCGTCAATAGATGGTACCTGCGTATTGATTCCACCCTGAGAAAATGTCATTGCTGTAATCTTACCAGCGAGTTCCAGTTCCAATTCAGTAATGAAATCAGAGGTTGCCATAATAACGAGCGGACCATTGTATCCGCAATCACGAACAGCCTTGATACCTTCTTTTGCTTTTCTGAGGGCAGATGTGTTTGCTGCTCCAGGTGTATAACCATAAGTTACCATACCTGCTTTTTTTGCAGTGACCGCAGTAGATGCCAACTTAGAAATACGGTATGCATCAATCTCAGGTACCACATGCACTCTCTGAAATTCTCCCATAACCGCAGCGGCAGTTGTCACAAAACCAGTTTCGTCAATATCCATTGCGTCAAGCTGGAATTTACGTCCTCTGTCCTGTGTCATTGTGAGTGTTTCGTATGCCATAGTAGCACCACCCATAACATACCCGTTGTCACGGTCATAGTTTGCGAGTCCCTGAACAGACAGTTTCGGAATCTTTACTTCTTTACCGCCGTTGTAAATAACCTGTCCTGAATTGGCATCCATCCAACCAGTCACAGCTTCCTGTACAGCTAACTTGTCAAGAGTACGCTGAAACAGGGTTTCAGTTGCTAATGTATTAATAGCCATATATGTTCACCTATCCTTTTTTCTTTAATATCCACGCATTAATGTTTCAATCTGCGTTTCCAGTTCTTTGTTACCTTCTGGTGCTTTTTTCTGAGGGTCACCGCCCTTTAATTTTTCCTGAACAGCTGCTTCAACAGCTTCCTGAAAAATCTTTTCGACAGTAGCAATAGATTTATTGCAGCTGTCAGCATCTGTATATACCAGCAAGTCAGCAAGGGAAGCTGGAAGTTTCTTTTCTGCAAGTGTGTTTTTAGCTTCTGCTTTCAACTCACTTCTTGTAATTGCCGCTTCTCTGTCTGCAAGTTCTTTTTCCTTTTTCTGCTGCATATACTGCGCTTTTTCATCTTTGTTCATTTTTGCCAGCTTTTCAGCTTCTGACAGTTTGTCATTTGTCAGGGCTTCCCATTTCTCCTGGGCCTTCTGAACAGCTGTGTGAATTGCTTTGTTGACTCTTCGGTCAAATTCTGCCTGGTTCCCTTCCCCTTTCAGGAAATCGTCAAATGACTGTGGTTTATCATCACCAGATTTACCACTATCATCACCTTCACCACTACCGGATCCACCGCCGTTACCAGAATCATCACCGGAACCAGCACCGTCCCCTTCTGCGAAAAGCTGTAAATTCATAGGAACCTTGCATTTGCACTGTGTAAGTGCTCTAAAAACTTTATTTCTCATATTTATCCTTTCCGCCCAACCTATTCCCGTGATGGGCCTGGGTCATTCGTCTTAGATTTACAGTTCTTTAACGTCTGTCTGAAAAAGACAAAATAAAAAGACCTTTCGGTCTTTATTTCTCTACTGCTTTATTTTCCACTGCTTTTGCTGTGGTTGTTTTCTCTGTTACAATTTCAACCATTCCTTCAGCCACAAGGTGTTTTGCTCTTTCTTCTGATACTTCCCAAACTTCATCAGGAAAACGCTGCATCTTGTCAACTGGCTGAGTCACATCATTAAATCTCTGAATACATTTAACTTTTACCACTGGTTTTTCCCCTTTCTGTTATTTTGCAAATACCCAATCTTCTGCAAGCATATCAGCCTGTGACGCTAACCATCCCATCTGCACACCGGATGTTCCGACAAAAGCCACTGCCATGTTTCCAATTGCGTCATGTTCACAATTTACAATTTCACCATCAGCAGTTTTATATGAGATTCCCGTAGCAAGACCTTTTTCTTTTAACCAGTCAAATAACTCAAATCT
>ERZ1673737.3998-NODE-3998-length-10725-cov-4.327835_pt1 | contig 10725 bp, 9 predicted proteins | sample MGYA00580211_ERZ1673737 | MGnify/ENA primary metagenome ERZ1673737 (study PRJEB41218, sample SAMN15661789) | gut metagenome | host: Homo sapiens | place: Canada: London | collected 2015-08-20/2019-03-30 | study: EMG produced TPA metagenomics assembly of... | reverse complement strand
GATAGCTATGGGAGACACACGTCACAGGACAAAACGTCAGGTGCGGGGGACTGTTATACTGGGCCAAACCGGAAGGGGTCTGAGCCTATATACTTCGTTTACTATACGTCTAGCCATTCTATAGACCGAGAACCCTTTCCGAGCCGGCTATGACATCCCCTTCACCCGATAGCCGCTAAGATCATGGCCATGGAGAAAGTCGACGATCTGGGGCCGCGATGATTTCCCGGTAGTTTTGAAGCAGACACTTTCCCCACTAGTTAGACAACCAATTACAGGGCATTTAGACAGGCGATTCTAAGCGGATTATCAATGCGCCAGCGTGGACACCCGTGCAGGCTACGGAGCTTGAAATGCGGGGATAGCTTGATTCCGGAAGATATTCGCGAGTCCGGATATCCGGACTTTAGTATGTGAGGGATATCTGAGGGATATCCAAAACGAGGTAACTTCTGTGTCGTGTCTGTATCATGTCTGTGTCTCTGTCTGTGTGTTTGTGCTTCCTATAGAAATAACTTATAGTGCAACTCCACTCTAAGCTTGGACTCTCCACTCCCCACTATCCCCCCAACTCCCAACTCCCAACTCCCAACTCCCAACTCACCACCTCAGAAGACTCAGATATACTCATAACCATCCATACTGATATCCGAGGGAAATGAATATCTCATTTCCGATGACCTCACCTACCTGCATGCGGCCGCCTCAACAAAGCCCACCATCTCCCAACGGTGTCCCAGCGCACCGATTAGCTCTCCTAGCTACAGGAACCTACTGGCTTACCTACTGGCTCCTCCCTACACCAATAACGAGCCACAATCCCATCCCACCTCGGAAATGACACAAACATATCGGCGGGACGGAGAAGTCAATCGGCTATTCCTCGATAATATTCTTCCGCCCCTCGGCCTACCCGAGGGTATCAGTCCGGCAGTCCAATCGCCCAACACATTTTACTCTGACGCGACTAGTTACTGCTAAGTGCCAACCTGTTAGTCGGTGGGGATCTCCGCTCTCCATTTTGGTCAATCCAATAAATCGGAATTGCGAATAGTTCCCATCTTTCCCCCGTTTCCCGGATTGGGAACTGCGGCTCCCGCTACTTCTGTTGAGACGTCACTGCTAACCCTACATGGACCTGCGCGGGTTCTACCCCCTGGAAACGTCCGATTTTGGATCTTTTCGCCGGTGACCGGCGGTTTGGCGGTTATGCATGGATTTGCCGGTATTTACTACTCCGTATCCGGTGCTCAGGCTGGGGGTTTGGATTGGTTGATTTTGACGATTGCGTATGTATTTGTTGTTGGTTTACTATACTGTCAAAGGTGGTTGCGGAGTACTGTTCTCCGGGATAATCATCATTGGGATTACAGACCCCCGAGGTTGGGCTGGATATGGCACGGGGAGGAGATGGTGTTTCGGTGGCTATTGGGGGCCTGGACTGTTTCGGATTCGTCGTTCGCATTGAGGTAGGCCAGACGACATCCAAGGTACGTGAGAATCTACCGCCAATTGAGATAGCGGAAAGGTAAACTTGGCTGTCCTCGTTTTTCTCGTTCTTGGTGAGTATACAGCTTATCAAGCTTCTCTTTCATGATCGCATCAACGAGGACGGGTCTAAGCCGATCTTCCTGGGCTCTCACACAGTAGGACAGTATACTAACTCAACGCTTACTCTCTGATATCTCTGTTACTGTAGAAAATACACCCTACACCACACATTGACTACTATACTCAACCCGGATCCCGCCGTTGACACGAATCCCAGAACCCGTATACATATGAAAGTAAACTATCACTTGCAAACAAATAGTCGAAAGTCCAACCAATCGAAAACCACAATCCCCTGTCAATCTCCCAAGTATCCATCGCGGAATCCACTCCGTGCCCAGCGGCTGAAGAATGTCAGAAATGCTAAAATGAACCTGTCAGATCATCTTCACTCCCCTCCGCGGAAAGGGTTCGCGGCATGTCGGACTCCACGGGCCTAATGTCGAGATCTGTACCCACTGGCTCTCCGGCAGGAAGTTCGGGAATATCGTTAGTATTTGAGATTCTATTCCGAGGGTAAGTTAATAGGTGTGGCATTTGATGGCGGGAGTTGGTTAGTTGGGCAGTAGATAGGATTAGCGAGCGGTAGTTGATCAAAAACAATGGTTCGTTTGGGTAGACAGCAAGAAAATAAATAGGAAAGCAATGTCAGTATTATTTATTTTTGATTTTTGACATCGCGTCCGCTTCGTCTACAATTCTTGGAGGTAAGAAAAAAAAGAGTGAGAAAAAAGTAATGCACTGACGGGGAGTCGAACCCCGCGCTAGAGCTGACAACTATCATATGATAGTGGCAGTGGAAGGCTCCAATGTTACCGATACACCACCAGTGCTGTTCGTGAAATTAATTATCCTTTTTCCGATCATGACCCACGATTCTCTATATTACACATGTTCCTATTATCCTATTATCCAAAGCTTTTTGCCTCAATATCCCTTTTAAATACTCATTAATCAATTACTGACCCTTGTGATGTACGTGTTTAGCCTCATACATCGCGTTTTAATAAGAGTAGGACGAAATAAGTTCAAAGATAACCGTGATATATATCTCAGACTCTTAACCCACTACTGACCTACAAGGTCGGTGGTACCTTGCCACCAATTCGTACGGATTTGGGGTTTTGTTCATGCCGTGTGATATTTCAACCTCCCACACAAGCCCAAGCCGGTGCATTCAGAGCAAGGAGCAAGTAAACAGTGGTACGAAGCTTCATAGCGAACGAGGATTCTGAGGGTTCTGTGAGTCGATGTAGAAGTTCAGATTCCGTGTAGAAGTAAGGATAGAGGTCGCAGCTGATCAGTGATGGAGTCTGCAGTAGACATACGTAATTAGTCACTTGCGGTGAAGGACAGGTAGGTTGCACTGAATGCGAGCGCTCGTCTCGCGCGTGGGCATCGGTCTCCCACCGATCAGACACCTCACCCATTGCAGGGTCTTGAAGCTCTAGTCTCTCTTCAATATGTCGCTGTAGGCGGCAAGGGCTAGTCTAGCATGATTATGCTAAAGTAGTAAATCGCTCGCAGATCTCGATATATGTTAAAGTCTTTAGCGATGTATAACTAGGACCGCAGTATATTTAAGAGTCTTGGTAACCAGTCTGCTTTTATCTGCATCCGTGAATAGAAAACTTGGAATGAACATGCAGGTCTGAACCATGTAAACGAGACTTGCGCTAGAGAAATCAGAATGATGAGAGCGGTTAGGCCTTCAGTGCATTTACGGTGCATAGCCGAACCCACGGGGCTATTGAATCTGCAATTCCCGTAGCCTGAGCTATCTTGCATGCAATGCGTCACGTCACCTTAGAGCTGTGCGAACTGAATATTGAACTAGGTAGGCAACCCTCCCCCCCACACAAAAAAAAAGGATAAATGCTAGGTAGCTCAGTGCATTGAGCCGGCCAAGTAGTTATGGCGTGTAAATCACCTAAGTTTTTTTTTTTAGCTGACGAGGCTCACATAAATTTGCGTTCCTAAAAGTCGAACAAAATTCAACATTTTAGCCCTACCCTACGTGCTATTAAGAACCTGAATAACCCAACAGGAAGCAGGTCAGAAGGTTAGAAGGCAAGATCGTCTCGGACCAGCGAAAATGGGAAACCATTCGACCTCCTCTACAGATCAGCCGCACCCCGCATGCATAGGATCAACAACTGTTCAGAGATTGGATACAGTTCATTATGAACCGATCTCAAACATGTGTAGGAAAGGAACTAGTTTCGATCTGATGACGTGGTTTTCTTCCTACAGAATGTTGCCGTCGCTGCTTGCTCGGAGCTCGGGGATCGATGATAAAGCCGCAACAGCAAAATACAGCCGATGCACAATGTAGTCTTTCTGTGAGAAACTACGAATTGCGGTCAAGGAATAATTTTGGATGCGCGCTATCTAAGATTGGCGTTTGAGTATGGCTGCTGCTCGACAGTCATGGCATTTTCCATCGAGCTACACCCTCAGTATCACCGAGTGATGCATACCGAACAACTCCCATGACAACCGCTTTAATTTTAGCATATCTAGAGTCGCACGATGAGTACAAAGACCGGCTTCGGGCCTGGACTTAGGGCTTACCAGGGCAGATGTAGGGGATTGGTTGCCTTTCCCCGGGTCGCAAGTTGGTGAGATTGAAATCTCGGACTTTGCGGTTGAAGAACTTTAAAGAAGAATATTCTACCGACCTCAGAACAAATATCCGAATAGGTGCCTTAGAACCGGTGGACCGCAGTATACATGACGGACACCGCACGTAAATCCGCATACCCCCGGAGCGAGATCTCATCACCCGCCTCTTGGTTTTGTATAAAGAGAGACAAGTCGAGAACCTGACTGAGGTTGTCATCTAATAACCAGTCTTCAACAATGTCTCTCATCGGAAAGGTCGCTCTCATCACCGGTGCTTCCAAAGGAATCGGCCGAGCCACAGCCCTAAGACTCGCCAAGGATGGAGCCAACGTGGTAGTGGGATATAACTCGAACCCCGAAGCAGCCAACGAGGTTGTGAATCAGATTGGCACCGACAAAGCGATTGCAATCCAAGCCGATGTAGGCGATGTCGGCGAAATCACATCTCTCGTGGAACAAACTATCCAGCGCTTTGGCAGGATTGATCTTCTTGTCCCCTGCGCTGGCATTATGACCCTGACTACACTTGAACAAACGACCGAGGAGGCCTATGACAAAATGTTCGCCGTAAATGTTAAAGGACCCTTTTTCTTATGCCAGGTGAGTTCCTTCAACTGTAGTCTCTTGAACAAAGCTAACCAGAAACAGAAAGCCGTTCCGCATATGGGCCCCGGGTCACATATTGTTCTCTTATCTACAACGCTCTGTGCTACCTCAACTGTCACGCCTGGCTACTTGCCCTATGTTACAAGTAAGGGCGCAGTCGAGCAGATGACTAGGGTCCTGTCCAAGGATGTCGCTCGCAAAGGAATCAGTGTTAATTGTGTGGCTCCCGGCCCTACTGCCACCGACCTGTTTATGCGAGATCAGTCCGAGCAGACGCTGAATTTTTTGAAAAATGCCAATCCTCATGGAAGGATTGGAGAGACCGGGGATATTGCTGATAGCATTGCGTTTTTGTGTAGTAGTGATAGTCGCTGGGTGACGGGACAGACAATTCGAGTGAATGGGGGGCTGGCATATGATGGAGGATATGATTAACAAAACACTTTTAAGGGAATTGATATTCCCTCAATCCATAATATTTTCCCAATAGTTTCTAAGTCTTGCCCTTAAAACAGTTGAGATGACTTGCAGAAGGTGAAACAATGGGGGTGCTTCTTTCTTTGTTTAGATGCAGCTGAGTCTATGATTGGCATATAAAATAAGACCAACAAACAATAAATATTCATGGATACTACGACACGAATTTACTGGCGATCTGGTACTTGAGCTTGGTAGTTCTGCTATCCAATATTGTCTTGCATACGGACAACCACAACCATTTGCTTACCTACTCTTTGTTTCCATGACGTTGCGATATTCCAATTCAGCAGCCAATATTGCAATAAGATAATACTGAGGTTCGTAGGAAGGCTTCTTTGTTCGACGTATTTCTTTGTTGAATCTCTCCCAGGACTATGTATAGGCCGGTATCTGCTTTGTTGAAGTTGAGCAAAGACCACTTGCATTCTTATCCACCCCCAAAATATCGATTATCTTGACTTTGGCTCTACCAACATCAGTGAGTGCATGGTTCAAGTGCCATATCAACTTACATCGGTGAGACTTGTCACTGTCTTTGGCCATGGATCCTCCCGGAAACCCCCATAATAACAGGTATAACCCATGATCCTCATCTACTAAACGCGCTTCAAGACTAAAAGTTGTCTCATCCTAGTATGTTCAAAGAAGAGCCGTGGAAAGCTCTAGTGGGCAGTAATAAGGCGGTATTCTATGTTCATCCGGGCGTCTTGCAGCACGGTATCTCTGCGTTAGCAGTCCGGATCAGTGGAGCATGGAAGGATTCAAGTGACAAAACACTCGACTGGTCTGACTTTGATGAAGAGACAATCAACTGTGTCTTGAGCTATCAGTACTCTGGCACTTACGACCTACCCGGGTCTTCCAAAGACAAAGAACCGACTTCTCAATCCACACCAAGTCTACAAAGTCAGTTCAGTTGGGAGTCAAATCAATTGAAAGCCCAAGCTAATATGTGTTTGCAATATAAGGTACCAAGCCAAAAACTTCCTATTACCTATCCCCATCGTCTAGACTCCACAAAACCAGCACAAATCCACCACCGGAACCCGGCCACAGGAACGCTTCGCCATTGATGGTCATAGATGATGAACCACCTGCTACCGAAGCGCCCCCGATGCCTTGCCAGACGAATGACGAGAATCCACAAAGCTATCTGCTGGTACACGCAAAAGTCTACTCATTTGCAGAACGGTACCTGCTGTCCGACCTCGCTGAATTTGCAGCCAGACGTATGGAGTCCTATCTCAAGCTCTACTATAAGTCACCGATGGACGCTCCCGAGTTGGTAGAGACCATCCAGCTAATCTACGCCACTACACCACCGGCCGGTGTGAGAACTGACGATGCCCGGGCCGTGCTTGTGAAATTCGTGGCTACTCATCACAAGCAATTTTCAAAGAACTATCAGATTTTTGACGAGTGTGATGGAAGCTACAGAGTCTTGATTAAAACATTTTGTATTTGCATGGAGCATTTTATTAAATAAGTAACCCTAGTAATTAGCTCGATGGTGTGCAGCCGGCTTTCAGGCCTCGGATCGGGCCGAACCAGGCGGAACCAAACCGTTTCTATCCCCTAAGACTTCGGTAAAAACACTGCGTATTGCACTTTTTAGCGTCTCTGCTATTACCTCATTGGACTCAATCACCGATGTCGCGACTGAAAATGTACGCCTGCAAGCAAAACTCGCGGAAGTTGAGGGGAAAATGAACTAGCCAAGGTAGCGACAGTCATGCATGTTTGCGGTGAATAGGATGCCTGATTGGTTAGTAACCGATTGTACAATTGAAATTTGTGGGTGATCACAAGTTTGTTTGTGAACGCACGATTATTGTTTAGTTATGGAAGGAGGACCCTTTGACAGCCGGGTTATTATATCAGCATACGTCTTGTATATCAGTAGAAAGAGAACAAGATACAGCTTGCCGGTCAATTATTCGCAGACTAACCTTCACTACACGGCTAGTAATGTAGATGGGAGCTCCTCATGGACACGAAGGGCTAGGTCATCGCGAGGTTAGTGATAGCTACAAGGAAGAGTATTCTTAAAATGGATGATATCATTGACTATCACGTAGGAAATTTCATCGTAAACATCACAAACTCCATCTAGCCAGGCGAGATCGATGGCCTAGATATAAAAAGCAAAACCCAGTTCGGGGGGAAATCAAACTTATCCAACGCTCGTCCCGATACAAGCGGCAGACGTCAGCAAGGTGATCCAAAAAGGTGATCACCAAGAAAAAGTAGCACGCCATGCAAATGACTTATTCATCCTATCGGAGGAACAAGGACCAAAGGAGAAAAAGAAATTTTGAAACCGCTCAGATCCTTTAAACCTGGGGAGCGGCAGCGAGGACGTCGGGAGTAGCCTGGTCGGAGTACTTCTTGAAGTTCTCGTTGAAGAGACCGGCAAGCTTGGTGACCTCGTCCTTGAAGGAGGTGGAGGCGGTCCAGCTCTTCTCGGGGTTGAGGAGCTCGCTGGGGACACCGGGGCAGGAGGTGGGGACGGGCAGGTTGAAGGTGGCGTAGGTCTCGTACTCGGCCTTGGCGAGCTCGCCGCTGTGGATGGCGTCTAGGATGGCGCGAGTGTACTTGAGAGGGCAACGCTTGCCGCCGGTGGTAGCGCCAGCGCCAACCCAGCCGGTGTTCAGGAGCCAGGCGTTGACCTTGTGTTCCTTTATCTTCTCAGCGAGCATGCTGGCGTAGCGCATGGGGTGGAGAGCCAGGAAGGGCTGAGCGAAGCAAGAAGAGAAGGTAGCCTGGGGCTCGGTGACACCGTCCTCGGTACCGGCCATCTTGGAGGTGTAACCGGAGATGAAGTGGAACATGGTCTGCTCGGGAGTGAGCTTGGAGATAGGGGGCAAGACACCACGGGCATCACAGGTGAGCAGGATGATGTTGGAGGGGTGGTTATCGCTCTTGCAGGGGATCTTGGCGTTCTCGATGTACTCAATAGGGTAGGCGCAGCGGGTGTTCTCGGTGAGGGTGACATCGTCGTAGTTGACGATACGGGAGATGGGGTCGAAGACGGTGTTCTCGAGGACGGACCCGAAGCGGATGGCGTTGAAAATATCGGGCTCCTTCTCGGCGGAGAGACCAATGCACTTGGCGTAGCAGCCACCCTCAATGTTGAAGACACCAGTGTCGGTCCAGCAGTGCTCGTCGTCACCGATGAGCTTACGCTTGGGGTCGGCAGACAGGGTGGTCTTGCCGGTACCGGACAGACCGAAGAAAACAGTGACATCGCCGTTCTCACCCTCGTTGGCAGAGGAATGGAGGGTCAGGACGTTGTGCTTGACGGGCATCTCGTAGAAGAGGACAGTGAAGACACCCTTCTTCATCTCACCAGCGTACTCGGTACCGAGGATAACCATCTCCTTATCGGCGAAGTTGATGGCAACGGAGGTGGCAGAGGTCATACCCTCAGTGAAGCGGTTGGCGGGGAAAGAACCAGCGTTGTAGATGACATAGTTGGGGTGGAAGTGGTCGAGCTCCTCACGGCTGGGGCGGATCAGCATGTTGCGCATGAAGAGAGCGTGGTAGGCGCGAGCGCAGACAACGCGAACGCTGATGCGGTAGCGCTCATCCCAGCCGGCGTAACCATCGATGACATAGATGCGGTTACGAGTGTTCAGGTAGTCGACAGCACGCTCACGGTTGATACGCCAGACCTATGGAGAGCTGATTAGTAACATATCGATGACGTCATACCCATGATAGCCTCGGTCCAAAGGCTCCAGCGGCAAATGAGAGCTGAGAGGCAGATCGGGCAAAAGGAAAGGTGCATTGGAACACGATCAAGTAAAACAGGAATGTATCGGAAAGGACGGCATCCCAGTGTTGCACAAAGCGCTGCCAGAAAAGCTTGGTCTTCTGATGCATATGCAAGGGATCCTGGTGGAGCTGATCGGTCTCATATGCAAGGGCTGAAATATGCAAGAAAATCGCGCAAGAAACAAATCACTCACATCAAGAGTCATGGGCTTGTTGACGGGTCCCCACCAGATGTCGTTCTCTGATGAAGCCTCCTGGACAATACGCTTGTCGGAGGGGGAACGACCAGTCTTAGCACCGGAGTAGGCGCTTAGAGCACCGCTGGAGGTGACGGCGGTACCAGTCTCGTAGACGAGAGCATCTTCGTAGAGAGCAGGGACGGAGGGGTTGGCGATCTAAAGAGGTGTTAGATGAGTACAGTGGAGGCTATAGACCGCGGGGTATGGCTTACAATGGCGACACGGTCATAGTCAATGTGGGCAGTCTCGTGGAGTTCCTCCTCGAGCTCGGTGTGTCCCTTGCCAGGCCTAGAGATGGTCAGCGAGGTTCGACGACAGGCAGGTATAGGCAACATACTGGACACCACCAGGGTGCAGCGCAGTGCGATTCACAGATGTAGCAACCATGTTTCTGAGTGAAGTAGAGTGATAGTTACTGTTGCGTTGTTTCGCGACTTGTTGTTGAGTGAAATCAGAAGCCAGAGGTCCAGGAGACTCGGGGCGATTGGGACTAATATAGTTCTTTCCGGCAGGCATTGTGAGTATCAAGGGTAATGTTTCTCCACAGTTCCACGGGTGATGTCGGGGCTGAAGGGCCGAGCTGAAGCGTCCACGCGGTTGGTGATGGATGAAGTGCCGTGGGTAGCAAGTTCCTAGTATGTCCGACTTGACCCGAAAGGTTTTAGTGGACACGAAGTGGTCTCGGAACGTTCTCGATCGGAAGGGAGGCTAGACTTGAGTACTAGGGTTTACTAGGGATATCAAAAATAACTCGTTTTGAAAGTGATTACAGGAGTGAAGTTCTTTGAGGTCAATCCATGGTCATTTATGGTGACGGTTGCGGCAAACCGCATTCTAATAATTTCTACCTAGGTTAAGGTTACAACTTTCGTCAATGACTACCAATAATCCATGAACGTGAAAAGAGTTTCTTTTGCACTAGAGAGGTAGATGACGCGCAATGACTTCACTTGTTCGTTCATACATCCCGGTCCTATACTCCCAGCCAAAATCGAGGGGGAGGCTGACATAATCGTCGATCAACCGAACTGGATTCCAGCCTCTTTCTCTCTTTCTCTTCTCTCTCAGCTTGCATGAACCCGAACGGAATGCTTCATGTCTGAAAATTGCTCAAACCTGGATGACGACAGGGTCGGCTGAAGATGAAAAGTCGGAAGCATCTGAGATCAAGGATTTCAGCAGCAAATAACGGCGTTTAACCAGCCGAGGATGATGTATCCGCATCCATCGATCGCGGCGGTCTTGGCCAATCAGCGCTTTCACATTTCCACCTCAAGGATGGTCGGGTGGGCAGAAGATATTGCCGCTGGGTCCTGGAGCGTATTATCGCTGGTTAACTGGAATTCTAGTGAGATTGACACCTCCGACTGGTACCTGCCCTCCGAACTTGACTCCAAGCTCCAACGCAAGCCCCCGGGAACCATGCATATTACGTGTAGACCTCCGT
>ERZ1673737.3994-NODE-3994-length-10737-cov-4.610653_pt1 | contig 10737 bp, 7 predicted proteins | sample MGYA00580211_ERZ1673737 | MGnify/ENA primary metagenome ERZ1673737 (study PRJEB41218, sample SAMN15661789) | gut metagenome | host: Homo sapiens | place: Canada: London | collected 2015-08-20/2019-03-30 | study: EMG produced TPA metagenomics assembly of... | reverse complement strand
AAGTCCAAGACATCTTTGTAGAATAATACCAGAGCATCTTTAACTCGGTCATTTGCCTCGAAAAGCGTCGTGAATTTCTCGAAAAACGGCAACCGGTCTCCAATTATGGCCATTGTATCGACAATAGCATTAAAGGACTGTAGTGTGACATCCGCCATTTGAAGCAAGAGCTTTATCGGCCCCCATATCAAAGCTAAAACATCAGGCTTGACTTGAACAAATTGTTCAATCACTTGGGAAAATTGACGCAGTCTGTCCAAAAATAGATTTATTCTCCGTAGGCACCGCATTCCAGTTGTGTTGCTTTGTTGAGCTTGAAATTGCATAACGAATTCGTGTATCTCCTGTATGGAAGTGACATTGGAGACACGGTCAAACAGCGAGCAGTCTTTTTGCGATGCCAGGAATTCCTTTTTTGCAGCCGCGAAGGCATTAAGAAGGTGGGGGTTAGGAGTGGCCATAATGAGATATACCGAGAAGCAAAAAGTACTTAGGCCTGTATTTATTAAGAGCGACTTCCCTCAAAATACTTAGCCATACCTCTGAGGGGGTGGCTTAGCTGTATAGTGATTTGGGGTTGGGGTTCGATCGCCGGGCGGTGCATCCTTGCATTATAAGCGATCATTAATTCTTTCGTGGTGTCTCCACTGCGATGCGTTACTGTGATTCATGTTTGTGAAATTTCTGTCTTGGCCGAAGTCCCATTGTCGTCAACGTCGCTCCATACGCCGCTGCATCGCACTTGCGACTCAATCCAATGTCCTAATAGCTTCACACGAGTCCGATACTGGGCATTTGACGGCATACTCAAGCTAGTTGTGTGCAAATCTTTCCAACAGAATAATTTTGTTGGTCTTATCCTCCTTGACAAATCGTGACCTTGAGTTGTCATGCAATCCGCTAGGGGAAGATCATGACCCAACTCAATCTTCATCTCATGTAGTGGTAAATGTGCATATGCCGAGAGTAGTCATGTCTCAAATACAAGAACATATCCAATGATAGTACATTATAGCTCGGCCGAGGGGCCAGTGTGGCGGTCGCGCAACTCGGGTTAATCTCACCATGACACTCAAGCGGTTCTCGCCCTAAACCCACAAGTGTGGCACCGAAGCCACTACTTGCCGCGTATACACCATACACCATACACCGGTATGTTATAATGGTGTTCGGTAGCGAATTATGATCAATAAATAACGACCTAGACGTAGAACTGGGTCGTATGAAAACCTCTCCGATATATTGTTTAGTACATACGACCACAGGGTGTGGAGAACAGGGCTTCCCGTCCGCTCAGCCGTACTTAAGCCACAAATCGAACGCCCACCTGGGCCAATAAAGTTGACCTAGCCTGGTGAAGAAAAGTTTTTCGCCGCCTTACAGTCGCGCGACTTTATCTATTACGGTTTAGCGCCACCGGTTGCTGTGCGTGCCCATGCGTGGTTGTATATAGTCCCCCGTTACAATCTTGTATATAGTTTCCATGTTCAACTCTACTTCACATCATGACTTCTAGTCTCCCTGCACTTCCCTTTGAGATATGGGGCTGCATCGGATCATATCTATCCAACGCCGACATAAAGTCTTTCCGTCTAGCAGGTAGCCAATTCAATAATGCTGTGTATCTCCGCCTCGATCATGTTTTCTTATCCGCCAACCCACTCAACATTGAGGTCTTTCGCAGCATTGCATCGCAGCGCGACTACTATGTTGAGATATCAGCATGAATGTACGGTTCGTAAAAGCCGGACAGTTCAGGCATGAATCGGCAGCGTAGATCCTTCTATCTAGAGTTTAGTGCAGACAATATTTTCCGCTATATAGGGGATTTCTCTCTGTAGTGAAAGACCAGACTTAAACACTCTCGCGGTTAAATGGCATTACTGCTTCCTGAGCATCATCGTACCCTCTAATTTTAACATACTATATATAGTGGTTTCGGGAATGTTGAGTTCCCACTTTGACATAGTCCAAGCGGGAAGCTGCAAAGCGTGCACTCCCGGATATACTCCTTGGTATTTAGATATTTGCAAAACCCCGCCTCATGCCCAGGATCAGGATCCCAGACTATGCTGTTTTAGCATCGCGCGACCTGGGCTGAGAAGGCCAAGCCCCGCACGGGCTCGCCGTAGCGCACATAGGTTTCCTCTCTGAGAGAGCTCAGCCACTTAGTGACTCCGTCGGGCAGCAATCGGTAAATCATGAGGGAGACACACATAACAGCCATTTGGACGAGTCAATCGCGCTGTAATTCTTCTCAGTTGTGCGTACAAGAAGACCATAACTTGAAATGTTCCCTCAAAACCTTGTCTGCGATAAATGCTGGAGTAGCTTCTTCAACACTGAGGCTTTTGAGAAATGTTGCACAGCCGATCGTTCTCAAAGTGGCTATGAGAACGGAAGAATTGAAACTGTTGCCACAGTTATTGAGATCAAGGACGCGGTCTGCAACTGGTGCGCTTATATTCGTGGCTTTCTTTCCGAATCATGGATGCCAGAGGATAAAGTTACCACGGCGCTTTCACCAACTCTGATCACGTCCTGCACCCCCGCCGGTGGCAATATTTTCTATCTCAGCATTGATTGTGAATCTCCAAGGGGGAAATGGAGGGGCGGCTCTAGCCTTTTTCTTCACGCTTGTACCGCTGCCGATGACCCCGCTTCAAAATATGTCACTGCAAGACCCTTCAGGACAGATACTGATAGTGACGTTGCAAGGACACAAATGCGGACATGGTTGGGGGAGTGCAAGAAACACAGGTTCTGCAGCAATTTGCGCGAAGATTCTCTCCTACCCACGAGGGTGATAGAAGTTAGTCCTCTTGGACAACAATGTCCGCGAATATTGGAGTCTAGGAACTTGCGTGGTACTTATGCCACGCTCTCTTATTGTTGGGGCGAAAGAACTTTTCCGACCCTCACTACAGCCAATTATGCCCAATTCACTACGGGCTTGAACATGGAGATTCTGCCACCCACCATCCGCGATGCTGTAGCAATTGCTCGCATATTGTCTATCCCATACTTGTGGGTTGACGCTCTCTGCATCATTCAGGATTTTGAAGAAGATAAAGCCAGAGAAATCGCAAAAATGAAGGAATTTTACTCCTCTTCAGTTTTGACGATAGTCGCTGCAGCTTCGGAGAGTGTTTATGCAGGATTTATCTATCCCCGTGTACACCAGGAGACCCTTTACACTATACCTGTTCGGATCGGACCCCGCGCCTTCGGCACCATGTCCATCAATGAGCTGAATGGCGCATGCTATGATGAGCGGTTTGAACCTATCGCAAAGAGGGCCTGGACTATGCAAGAGCAGCTTTTGAGCAATCGCACTCTATCTTTTACCACACATACCATGATGTGGAGATGCAGGGAGGGTGTACAAAACTTTGGCAACTCATTGTATTTCCCACATGACCTTGACAGTGGATATAATGACAATGATGAAAAGTATAGCCTCAATTTGCACTCACTCTTCCTAAAGGAGGAAGAAGCTTCCTCTAGTAAAGAGGAATCTTTGAGTTGCTGGCTTCGCCTCGTCACGGTTAATTCACTTCGAGTTACGAGGCTTGAGCGTGATAAATTAAATGCACTCGCGGGTATTGCCTCTCATCCCTCATTTTCCCGTGTGCTTGGGCCTAGATACTTCGCTGGGTTGTGGCAGTACTCCCTTTCGAGACAACTTACATGGTACACCTCGCGTTGGCATAGGACACTAGCTGAGGACGACAGCTTTACCTTTCATAGGCCGATTAGATATCGGGCGCCTTCTTGGTCTTGGGCAAGTCTCGATGGTGGAATCATTCATTTTGATTTTTCTTTTGATGATGAAACTCCTCCTGAAGTTGTCTGTGATGTCACAGATTGTTCAACAAAGCCGACATTTCCCAGATTAAATCCGTTTGGGGAAATACTTTCGGCGCAGCTAAGTTTGAAAAGCCCTACTAGAAGGGCCTGGTTCAAGCCGTCTACATCTAATATCTTCTTACTTTCTGGGTCTATCACTTCAATGTCCACAATATGGACTCCGGACGACTGTATGATGACTTTTGAGGAAGCCCTGCAAGAACATACAGATGATTTCGTAAGTGCACACCCAGATTTGGACCTCATTGAGGACCCGGAGGCTACACACGGCACAAATTTTCGCAACATCTGTGGTACATGTGACGAGACAGAATCCTGCGAGCCTATTTTAGTCTTATGCGTGGCTATCACTATGAAAAGAGAACTTGATGATGGAGTAAGAGGGCTGCTTCTTGTGAAGAGCGAGGATAAGGGTAGTAATAATATGTTGAGGAGAATTGGGGTTTTTGAAAGAGGGAGGAATACCGATTTTGAAAATGAACCAAAGAGGGAGGTTTGTATCATATGATTAACCGAACGATCATTAAATACCTATTTCAATGGCAATTGACCGAGTTTCCGTTAGCGTGGGCGTTGAAATGAAGATTCAGGCTTCGATTTCAATATTGCAAGGAAGTTTTCTGGTCTTTATCGTTATTTCTTTACTTGATCGATAAGCATTTGGCCCCAAAGAGAAAAGTAAAAACACAAAGCGCAGGGTGTCTGTATAGCTTTTCAAGATGTTGAGTGTTTTAGGTAGAGGGGTATAATCCAATAACATTCTGTTTTTGCTCAGCTAAGGGGGTTAGTGCACTGGTCGCACAGGTCTCTTCATAGATATCATTGGACGTAAGCTACATCAATAACGTCCCGCCAAGGAGGCTCTCCTTTCGATTCGAACTGCATGAGCGCCTCAACGGCATATAAAACTAGAGGTGCGTTACCGGTTAGGTGCATCTAAATCTTCTATCAGGGCCCTGACTCTTCGAGAAGTTTATTAACCTCTTTTGTGCTATCTTACGATAATTCAATTGCCACAACACGCGTCGTATTCACGATAGGGGAGCCGATAAGTCTTGCCTCAGGGCTTTTGACTCTGGCCACCTTCGCACTTCAGTCTAGTGTTACGCTCTATGATACAATCAAATGCTTCCAATCTCATCTGAAGCGCGTCTGTGATCTTCAAGAGGAATTAGAGGCCCTAAGTGAAGTTTTGGGTCCCCTCACTGATACAGTGAACGCTGATACCGACTCGGACCTCGGGGCGTTGAAACTTCCTTTACTACGGTGTGGTAATGCTTGCAAAGAATTCGAAAGGGAGCTGTTAAAATGCTCGTCAAGATCGAGTGACAGACGCACGAGCTTTCGAGATTGGGCTTGGCTTAGGTACATAGGAGATGATATCGATGGGTTCAGGCGACTTGTGGCTGGAAGTATGAGCAACGCTTCAAGGAGATAGAAGTATGCACCCTCCCTTCCATCACATAGAAGGGGCGAACCGGATTGCTCATGTTGATGTAATGTCCATAGCTTTCCTATATCATAACAAGTATGTCGTCTAGACCGGCAAGGCCAGGGATCATGCGTACTCCTCTACTTAGTCGGTTTTCGATAGAGGGTTAGACAAAAACACATTTCTCTAGCTGCGTTGTGCTGGTCTCCAGGGATAGAAAGTCAGATTGATCCTTGAATTCCTTGATCATTTGTTGTGGAGTGGCCGCAATGGCTTGCTGTAGTCGTTGATAGTGACCTTGGCCAAGACCAAGCCCTCTTTCCCTCCCAGGCATTAGGCGCTCTCGGACTGAAACCCTTCCCCTTTCTTATTTCTCAGTTGCCCAAAGAATAGTTGCTCAAAGGATGCAATGCATTCGGAATACAGGACTCTTTACTCCAGAATCCCCCGCTCATTCCTCTTCGCCGTCGTCGCCAATGTCGGCCCTGGCGGCGCCAGCCGCTCCCTGGCCGTGGCCTACCGCCAGCACCACGAGGAATACAACATGAAGGTATCATGGCCACGAGTGCAGCATGTGGTAACCGATACCCTCGGGCTTATTGAGATCCTTTCAGATCCCGCGAACCGCGCGCTGCTGGAGGCAGAGAGGGCGCTCGCGGAGGACTGGTATCGTCAGTTTCCTGGGGGCCACGAGCCTCCGCTTCATGAGCGGCCCAGCGTGCCTGACACTGCGCAGCCACCTTTCGTGCCCTGGAACAGGCGTTGGGAGCAAGTCCAACAGCATCCCCCGCTGCCGTGGCGTGATGACGGCCTCAACCAGTTTCCCTTCACCGCGACCTGCGTTTTGCTGGCGTTGTTGCGCGACGATCGTCCTGCTGACGCCACCCACCCCAGCGACGTCCAGTTCCAGCCGCTATCAACGGTGTTCCGGGCGGACTGCACTGAATATGGCCTGGTCGTCGTTGACATCTCCGACCTCGACAGTGGTGTCAAGTACGGCATTGTTGCGTTTCCCGTGGACTACATGGCTGAGGTTCAGTCCCGCGACAAGTTCTTCGACTGGGATCCCGTCGAAGACCCCCAGCCGGAAAAGGAGCCGGATGTTGTACTTGTGAGCCCGCGGCCTCGAGTGCTGTTGTCGATTGCTCAGTGGGCAGGGAAGTGTTACAGATGGTCGGACCTGGAAGACCACCCCAGCATCCTCCGACTGGAGGAGAGGCCGCTGGCTGATGCGGCAGCCTTGGATTGTACGTCTGTTCACGCCAGTGGGATCCGGAAGGTTTTGCAGGTGCTGACGAGGAATGGTAGACATCTGGCCGCCGGAGCTGGAGGCTCCGGCTCAAGCATCTTCAAAAGGTGTTCTCTCGCGCGTTTTGAAATGTTCTGTCCCATTTAAACCGATATCGACCGCATTTGCTAACCTCCGACAGACTTCAGACCGTCAAAGAAAGCCAGGTCCACCCCCCGATCCATGGTAGGCTACACCATAGTAGACGAACCGCCGCGACATGGGTCCATGGACCGCGCAAAAGAGGATGGATCGACCACAAGAGCCTCGAGCGTGACCATATCAGAAGAACCGCCACAAACTGTCCCAGTGGATATGGACCGCACTATTGATGATCTGCTGCTTCTCACCCAGGAGCCCGTATCCCCTCCCCTCGAGAAACAAGCGCTTGCTCACCTTCAAACGCTGGTCCCGTTTAGCGAGAGGCTGCGGCAGCGACTCGAAGAGGTGCCTGACAGGCTCGGTCCCTCCACGATCTCCAGCCATGTTCTGCGCCTGGCATACACTGAACGCAGTCACCTCAACTGGGTGTCGTTTGGCAACCTGCCGCCTCGCGTGATTGCGGCCGCTGTTGCATCGGATGAGCTTCGGGGTGCGTCTGCGCTCAGCCTCTGCGTCGATGCGTGGGCGGGAGATGAGGAAGAGGGGGAGTCAGACCTCGTTGATCTCGCTGCGGCCCTGGCGCAGTCCAGAGGCCTGCAGCAGCTCTGCTTCTTGCAGCAACCGGACCGGAACCACGATGAGGTCTCGGCTCGTTTCTGCTCGCAGCTGCTGCGGCTGTGGGGGAGGGCTTTAGGAGAAGACTGGGAGTGGCTCCGGCCGAAAACCATCCATTCGACCTCTGCATTCTTAACCGGTTTACGCCGCCGCAGATTTCTCACATCGTCCTCGACGATACGATCGGATTCCAGCTTTCCCTCAGGCGCCCAAGTCTTTCCCATGATCCACCTGTTCACGTTTCTGGGTCCCCTGCGCAAAGACATCCCAGACGCAGCCGCAGACCGCCACGTCCACTGTGCTCGTCCCGGGTACAGCGGCTACTACTCCATGGACAATACCGGGTTAACCGCCGAGAACTTCGCCATCCGATTCCTAGGATACCTCCGGGCGTTGGGTCCGTATTCAGATCCCGACAAGGCCGTCTTGCGAGTGGCATATCATGGGGCTTTCTCGTCGCTCGCTTCCATGGACGACGACAGCGAGCAACACCGCCGCAAGCACGGCTGGTCTCCGCCCCGGAGACCGCCGCCACCATCGCCGCTCCGGTCATCGCCAGATCCATTGGGCGTGAGACCCATCCCCGCCGGATTTTTCGACGACGAGCTCGCCCCTGACGACCCGTCCAGAGTTCGACTCGGGGATATCCCCCCTGGGGACTGGGTGGTTCTTGTGGATCGACGAGACCGCAGTTGCCGGGCTAGCGACGACACCACCTTCTTACAATACTCTTTCATGAGAATCCGTCAGCCCTGTGTTGAATTTTCGCCCGAACGGCAATCTAGCTCAGTCGAGATGGTCGGCGGGCTGACCGACTTCCTGCGTGAAATTGTGCCAGGGACTGATATTGCCATGTGGGAGAGACGGGTCGATGAGGGAGAGAACGATTTGGTTTCCGCTTTAATGAGGCCGAGCCCATCCAGCACCCCGTCATCGGTTGATTTGCCGACGATGCTAGAACGGGTGAACGAGTCGTTCAGGCGTTTGGCCGAAGCTTCAGCTGAGACGAGCCCATCCGGCACCCCACCAGAGAGTGATATTTCCGATGGAGAGGAACCGGTCGTGGAGGTAGAGAGGGAACGCTGCATCGATGTCGGCGTCATGGCTGAGAGCAGGGCCCACGTTTTGCTGGACCAGTTAATGTAGTTTTGCTTCTGCAAACCCTCTGTATACGAACCCATAGGAGACGGCCAGAAAAGGTGACTCTACAGAGGTGTTACTATACAGATTTAGTGCAGCACCCGACTATATAGATAAATATATAAATCCCTACGTATTATATAGTAAAATAAGTTGAATACCCCATTTAGGTGCTTACACAGTGGGTGTCCCTAGATAGTAGGGTCCTTTTGCATAGGATTTACAGCACTGATCATGGACGTAATTGAACTGGTTTTCTTTTTATTTCCAACATAGTTCTCCCAGCCTTAAACCCTAGAACTAGGCACAGAGCGCTGTTCCAACTCTATTCTGGCACGCATATAGGTACCTAGGTAGTATCATGGATATTCTGGTATTGTCATTATATAGTTCACTCGCTGCCAGACATATGTTGCTGGTAGGTAGCTTTCTATTTGCGCTGTATGATGTGATTTAGCACAATCTACCACTGGGGAAAGAGAACCATTGTATATATACATAGGAAGGCACCATGTTATCTTACATTCCGTTACCATCATCGTGTACATGATTTTCCCTCACCACCACATCCGCGACAGGTCCCTCCCCCACTCAATCCGGTCTCATCAAAACCTGCGAAACCTTTTACAAGGCCCAAGCAGGGGATACATGCGAGATCATTGCGCAACAAAAGTTCCCCTACATTTATTCCCTGCCCCTCTTTAAACGGTGGAACCCGGCTGTTGGGGAGAACTGTGATAACCTCCGGCCTGGGTATTATTACTGTGTTGCAACCGAGCTCCACCATCCCATGCCAGGGATTATCGACGGCTGCAAGGGTTATCACCAGGTACAGGAAAAAGACAGCTGCTGGTCCATTCAGCAGAAATACGGGATTACGGCGGCACAATTCAATAAATGGAATCCGTTGGTGGGGACCTCGTGTGGGAGCTTGTGGGTGAAGTATTTTGTTTGCATTGGTGTCTGAGTAAATGGGCAGGTTGGATGGCCGATTGCATAGATCAAGTGGACAGAGGAAAGAACCATATTAGCCCTAATTGCTTTAGAATAATACTAGTATAGACCTTATTAATTATAGTCCGAGTAGTAGGTAGGAATTTAAAGTTTCTTTTTCTCTTTATACTAGTCGCGAATTTCCTAAAAAATCCCTAAATCGTCTCGACTATAGGTCTTTCTTCGATCCGACCGTCTATTCCTATTATAACCTACTTAAGGAATGCCCTATAAGTTCTAATATCCGGCGGGATAACTACTTATAGATATAATTTAATAAAACTAGGGTTAGAGGTATAATTTAGCGATTTATATCTCTACTCCTAGGACTAAAACTTACTCGTCGAAAATAAGTAATATATAACTATAACTAGATTCTATTCGTAGTAGTACTACCCGCTAGATTTTATTATTACTATACTCACTAAAATCTACAATATTAGCTATATATTTTAACGTTAGGTCTTGCTTAGTACGTATCTTACTCGTGATAAAGCGAGGTTGAAGTATAAAGCGAGGCTAGAGATAAAAAAAAAGGGGGGGGGAAGGATACTTGTAGCTATTTTGGTCATGATAGGAAATATACATTTTGCTGTACGGGCTGAATATTTGGGTGCAGAATATTCAGGTAGGTGAATATCCGTCCTAAGTGCCCTGAATAAAGCGGCGAGGCTATGCCCGAACCGTGGGCGCTAGGTGACCACCACCTTAGACTTGCTGTTGTATGTTTTTGTTTTCTTTTTTTGGTTGCTTGTTTGTGTATTCCGTATGAAACACTCTTTTACAGCATTGCCTCCACGGTAGGTCTATACTTGATATCAATAAACCCTATTGCTAATCCGAGGCATATATCAAGAATTATAAATAGATATAACGTTATACTGTACTGCGGTAGTTACCAAGGATAGTTGATAACCTTAATTCGACCATTTTGCCGCGACTTACCGTCTGTTCCTCCTCGATGCGGAGTTATCACCCCCCATGTGATTTGACGCTAATCATCCCAGCCACTCTCGGCCCCCGCAATGTCTTTCCTTCATGTTTCAAGTCCGCCATGGACCCGGTATCTGCAATCGGCTTTGCTTCGGCAATCGTTCAGATTCTAGGCGCACTTACTTCGACCATCCATGGCCTCTATGAACTGCATGGGAAGTTCAGCGATGCTGACTTTACAATACACTCGCTGATTCAGGAGCTGAGCTGTATCCAGACAGCGCTCACGAGTCTGAAGGAATGGCATCGACTCAATTCGTCCAGTGTGATGGTATCAGAGGAATTCAATGAACAGCTGGTCACA